>Ga0210378_10000255_pt1 | contig 26301 bp, 27 predicted proteins | sample PLM1_60_b1redo_FD_155465 | JGI IMG/M metagenome (GOLD analysis project Ga0210378, IMG submission 155465) | Groundwater sediment microbial communities from an aquifer in East River, Colorado, USA - PLM1_60_b1 redo | ecosystem: Environmental > Terrestrial > Soil > Riparian zone | place: USA: East...
CCGTATGTGGCTCTACCGGACCCACTCCGGCAACCCACGACAAATGCGTAGGCGCCGACCACTCTCTGCCAGATCCGACGCCGCCGCCCCCGCCAGGCTGCGGCTCCATCCTGTCTAACGGAATGACCACGCGCCGCTGGGGTGCGATGGCCGAGTGCGAGGCAAGGACGCAGGGAGCGGCAATAGCAGCGCTATTTGGCGCGACTGAGGACGCCGCCTCGTGCCGGCCAGCGCGGCCCAGCGGCCCGTGCTTCGTTTCGTTAGAGGTTCTTAAGTCAGGGCGCCGCGGACGATGCGGTCCTGCTCGCGCAGGTGCGCGGTGGGATAGCCCTCGCTCGGACTGGCGCGCCACGGACGCCCGGCATAGGTGAGGGGGATCGCGCGCTCCTGCAGCGGAGCCTCGAGGCGGTGGCGAATCGTGCGCCAGGCCCCCATGTTTTGCGGCTCCTCCTGTACCCACTTCACCTCACGGAGGTTCGGGTACCTCGATATGAGCTGCGCATACGGCTCGACCGGGAACGGATACAGCTGTTCGATGCGCGCGACTGCGACCTGACCGGCCGAGGCACGCACTTCGTGGCCGACGATGTCGTAGTAGACCTTGCCCGAACAGAGGACGAGGCGCCTGACGTCCTCTGGCTTCGCGGCCGGGTCCTCGATCACTTCCTGGAACGACCCTTCGGCCAGATCGGCCAGCGTCGACGAGGCTTGCTTCAGCCTCAGGAGTCCCTTCGGAGTCATGACCACGAGCGGTCGTCCGGCTGCATCGAGCGCCTGGCGGCGGAGCAAGTGGAAGTACTGCCCGGAGGTGGAGGGGTTGGCCACGCGGATGTTTTCCTGGGCCGCGAGCTGGAGGAAGCGTTCGAGCCGCGCGCTCGAATGCTCCGGGCCGTTGCCCTCGTACCCGTGCGGTAGCAGCAAGGTCAGCCGCGTCGTCTCCCGCCACTTCGAGAGGCCGGCGACGATGAACTGGTCGATCACGATCTGCGCGCCGTTGACGAAGTCGCCGAACTGCGCCTCCCAGAGCACGAGCGCCTCGGGAGCTGCGACGGAGTAGCCGTACTCGAAGCCGAGACATGCGTACTCGGACAGCGGCGAGTTGTAGATCTCGAATGAGGCCGACTGATCCTCGAGGTTCTGCAACGGCGTGAACGTCTCACCCGTCTGCACGTCGTGCAGCACGGCGTGCCGGTGCGAGAACGTCCCTCGCTCGGTGTCCTGTCCGGTCAGGCGAATCGGGATGCCCTCGACGAGAAGCGACCCGAAGCCGAGCGCCTCGGCCTGCCCCCAGTCGATCCCGCCTTCCTCGATCGTCTGGAGTCGCCGCTCGAGCTGGGTCTTGAGCTTCGGGTGGATCGTGAAGTGTTCCGGGACGTGCAGCAACTCGCTGTTCAGCGCGCGGAGGACGTCCCCCGAGACGGCCGTCACGACCTCGTCACCGGTCGAATAGGGAATCCTCCCCTCGGGAGCCGGCGGCACGCCGAAGGTCGACTTGAGCGCTTCGTGCGCCTGCTTCAACTCCGAGGTGACGGTACGGACGGGCTCGTCTGCTTCCTCCTGCGTGACGACTCCCTCTTCGATCAGCCGCTGCGCGAACTGCTCGCGCACGGTCGCGTGCTCCGACACCTGCTGCGCCATCAGCGGCTGCGTGTAGGCGGCCTCGTCCTGCTCGTTGTGGCCGTGGCGGCGGTAGCCGACGAGATCGACGACGACGTCGCTCTCGAACCGGCGCCGGAACGCGAGCGCCAGGCGAACCGCCGAGATGGCCGCTTCTGGATCGTCGGCGTTGACGTGGATGATCGGCACGTCGAAGCCCTTCGCGAGATCGCTCGAATAGCGCGTGGAGCGGCCTTCACTCGGGTCCGTCGTGAAGCCGACCTGGTTGTTCGCGATCAGGTGGAGCGTGCCGCCGGTCGAGTAGCCCTCGAGGCCGGAGAGGTTGAGCGTCTCGGCGACCTGGCCCTGGCCAGGGAACGACGCGTCGCCGTGGATCAGGACCGGCAGCGCGACGCTGGGATCGTGCATCCCGTAGCGCGTCGAGCGGTCCGTCTGCTCTGCGCGCGCTCGTCCTTCGACGACCGGATCCACCGCTTCGAGATGGCTCGGATTCGCCGCGAGCGTGACCGTGATCTCGCCCGTGGGAGTCGAGCGCGTGCCTTCCGCGCCAAGGTGGTACTTCACGTCACCGGTGCCGCCTTCATCGGTCGCGACGACGGCTTCGATCGTGCGCTCGCCTTCGAACTCGCGGAGAATCGAGTCGTACCCGAGCCCGAGCGTGTGCGCGAGGACGTTGAGACGGCCGCGGTGCGCCATCCCGATCACGACCTCGTGCGCGCCTTTCTCGGCCGCGAGCGTGATTGCCTCGTCGAGCATTGGAACCATCACGTCGAGGCCTTCGATCGAGAACTGCTTCTGCCCGAGGAACGCCCGGCGCAGATACTGCTCGAACGCTTCGACACGCGAGAGTTGCTCCAGCAACCGCTTCCTCTCCTCTACCGAGAGCGGCGCGCGGTACTTGCCCGACTCGATCGCCTGCCGCAGCCACATGCGCTTCTCGTGGTCTGCGATGTGCTCGATCTCGTAGGCGATCGTGCCGCTATAAGTCTCACTCAGCCGTGGGAGCGCGTCGGCGAGCGTCTCGCCCGGGACGTAGAGGCGTAGCACGGCGGCGGGGACACGTGCCTGGAGCTCGGGCGTCAACTTGGGGATCAGGCGTTCCGGCTCGAGCGCCGGGTCCCCCGGAGGCTCGGAGCCGAGCGGATCGAGATGGGCGGCGAGATGGCCGTGCATGCGATGCGCCTTCACCAGCGCCATCGCCGCGGCGACCGCCCCGAGCAGCTCGTCGGAGGGGGCTGCGGCGTCGCTAGGCGGGGCAGGCACGGGCGCCACGGGCGCCTCAGTCTGCGGCTGCCCGTTCCCGGCGATCTCCAGCAGGCGGGCGAGCCCCGGGTGGGCAGCCACTACGTCGCTGTGGCCGCTCTCGAAGACCTGCCGCCACTCGGTCGGGACCGCGTCCGGGTTCTCGAGGTAGTCCTCGAGCAGGTCGCGTGCGAAGCCTGCATTGAGGCCGTCGACATCGGTCATCTCCTCCTTTGTAGCAACGAGACCGGCGGTGCCGCGTGCTACCAGAGGGGGTTGCTCGTGATCACCGCCGCGACGAGGCCGAGGGTGAAGCTCACCGCCCCGATGAAGACCGAATACCCGGCGAGACGCTCGTGGCGACCGCCGATCCCGACGGCGATCAGCGCCAAGAGAATCGCGAACGGAATGAGGCGCAGAGGCCGGTACGCGATTCCGGTGAGGCTGACGAAGATTGATGCTGCCGCGAGAAAGCCTGCGACAGTCTCCGCGGGCCGGCGCTGTTCATACGGCGCCGCACTCATGCGCGTACCGGTGCGCGTCGCGTGCGCGCGTAGGTGCGGGTGGGCCTGCCGTGTGGGCGCGGCCGACGAGGATGGTGGCTCGGTCGCCACGGGGACGGTTCGCCGCCGTCATCTGCCACCACGAGCGCGGCCTGCTGCTCAGGCCGCGGCTCCGACTTGATCGCCCAGTACACGACCCAGCAGAGATAGAGGATGGGGATCTTCATGATCACCATCAGCCAGATCAGCTCCCACACGGTCCGGAGTTTACCCCCGGCTCTCAGCCGGCCACGGCTGTCTCGACCCTCCCCCTGATCAGCTCCCGCCCTTCGACTCCGTACTGCGAAACCTCGAAGGCGGCTCGCGAGCGCTGCAGGTCGATGTTCCGCGCGGAGGAGATTCGCACCGGTAACCGGCCTAGGACTTCGTAGATCTCGGTGTAACCGCCCTGGTCGACGCCGATCCAGCGCGCACCTGCGACGGGCTCGATCCACGCATACGCGAGCGGCCGGCCTTTTCCGTCTCGACACCCGATGTCAAGCCGCGGATCCAGTAGGCGGCCTTCGAAGAGCCGGCCGGCCGAGCCGCTGCACCACGGACGCTGCCGCTCACCTGCCGGGTCTACTCCCCCATCGCAAGCATGCACCGTCCTCCGGTCGCGATCCACAAACGTCAGACTCTCGCCGAGGACGCCGATGCGCTCGACCACCAGTGCATCGCGCGCGACCGACTCGGGACGGCAGAGCAGGAAGCGCTGCCCAAGAGTGGTCCCCCTGAGCACACGCCCGAGCGCGACCACACTTCCGCTCACAGGCCTGAACTCGGCGGCCGGCTGACCGTAGAGAAGACGCTCGGGCCGTTCGTCGCTGTCGCACCCTGCGACGACGACCGCGACGACGACAACGCTCAAAACGCAGGTCAGCCGGTCCAGCCCCACCTGGCTACCCCGCTGTAACTCGGGTCGCTGCGGTACGTGCGGTAGAAGATGTTCGTCCCGCAAGATTCGCACTTCGCCTCGACGATCTGGTCGCCTCCATACAGCGAGCGGTAGAAGACCAGGCCGATGTGCGACTCACTCGCGAACGCATCCATCACCCCGACGGCCGACTTGCTGATGACGTGGTTCGGCGCGCCGTCACCACGCTTGAAGCGCCCGGCCGTGTACGGCCCGTGGACATTGCGCATGGCGAACCAGAAGTAGCGTCCGTCGCGCCACTCGTCGTTCGACTCGCGCCAGGTCTTGAACGTCAGGCCGGAGCAGTCACCGCCTTCACCGTGTGCTGACGGATCGCCGGGCGGGTCGTACGGGTACGAGTCGACGTCGTCGTAGTTCCAGCAACCTCCGCCCCATTGGTAGCCCTCGTATCGAGCGGCGTTCGCGTAGTCCTGCGCAGCGTCGCGTGTCATCGACGTCGTGAACGTCGGAGCCTCGTAGTTGCAACGGGCCCAGAAACGATGGTGGGCCTGCGCACCGGTCGCGCCCGCAAGAACGACGCCGATGCCGAGGGTGACGAGGAACGCCTTCATCGAGCCACCTCCAGGTCGAATCTGTCGACGAAGACACCGCTCGGCGTCGAGCCGAGCCGGTAGAGAGACGAGCCGGCGAGGCGGAAACGTGCGAGTGGTGCGGCCTCGGCCCACTGCGGTGCCGAGAGCCCGAACCGCTCTACCACTCCCGCGCGATCGAGCACCAGGACGACGTACTCTCCCTGGTCTTCCGTGTACGTCTTGGCGACGACGACAATGCGGCTTCCGAGCGACTCGGCGAGCTGGACTTCACCGAGCGTTGTCGCGCTCGTGATCCGCCAGGCGCGCACGGTGGCGTTCCCGGCGACCTCCGCCAGCCGTAGCTCGCCTGCGCCGACGCGTTGGACGAGCAGTTCGCGACCACCGCCGAGTGGGCGCCCGGGCGTGCCGTGCCGCGCCTGGGCAGCACGATCGAGCGCCGCAGGCATCCACTGCTCGGACGGCTGCTGGAGGACAACCGGGCCGTCCGGGCCGTCGGCGAGCTTCGCCCAGGTGCGGTCGGCGAGGCGCTGCACGCCCTTCGACGCACCCGTGGCGTCGAAGCGTCTGAGCATCGGTGCCGGCGTGCTGCGATTTGGCGGCTCGAGCACGGCGACGCTCCCGTCGGGCTCGACGGCCATGTCCGCCAGTCCGCCGCTGACGTCCACCGGCGTTGCCGCCACGCCGTCGCGAGCCCAGCGCTGCAGGCGTCCGTTCACCTGGTCGAGCACCGTGACCGTCCCGTGCGCGTCGACGTCGAAGGACGACGGCCCGACGAAGCCGAGCTCTCGTGTGCCTTCGACTCCGGCCTCCCCGACGTCGCTTCCCCACTCGGCCGTTATGACGCGGACGTCGCGCGCTCGCGTCGAGCCAAACGCGTGCAGGCCGACCCGGACCTCCACCGCGTTGCGCAGCGGCAGGCTGTGCTGCGGCGCCGCCTCACCGCCGGAGGGAACCGTGACGGAGTCACCGTTCTCCTCGTCACGCAGCACCGCGTAGTAGGAAAAACCCTCGCGCGAAGACGCGATCTGCGCCGGCACGTCCACGAAATAGCGTCCGTCCACCGCCTCGTCACCGCGGCCGAGTGCCAGCCGCCGGAAAGGCCCGCGCCGCCCGGGGCGCAGATAGACGTCCCCCGAACCGTCGCACGGCAGCCCGTCGTCACGAGGGCTGCACACGATCGCGTAGCGCAGGGTGATCGGCTCGCCCGGCATCGTGAGCAACGGCGGCAGGTGGGCGGCCTCGACGGGCGCCCGGCGGGCAGGCGAGGCCGTGCCTCCGGCCGAGCCCGAGCCGAGGACGATTCCGCCGAGAATGCCGGCGGCAATCCCGGCCGCTCCCCCCGCCAGCGACCGTGTGGTTGGTCGGCGCATGGGATTCCTCCTGGTGGGTCGACCCACGGTACGGGGCCAACTCGGACGCCCGCGACACGTCTTTGCAACAAGAGTGAAAATCCGAGTTACGCCACAGTGCATACTGGGGAGGAAGGCCCGAAATGGTGGTTGACGAGCGTCTACATGCACTGCTGGAGCAAGGGGAGGAGGCCGGGTGCCTCAACCTCTCCGCCGTCAGCGAGTTCCTGCAGCAGGCGGAGCTCGACGACGAGCAGACCACGGGGTTCTTCGAGCAGCTGGAGGAGCGCGGCATCGCGCTCACGGACGACTGCGCGCGACCGGACGCCAACCAGAGCACGTACGTCAACGGGGACCTCGCCGTCGCCACGACCGACGCGCTCCAGCTCTTCCTGAACGAGGCGGGCCGCTACAAGCTGCTGACCGCCTCCGAGGAGGTCGAGCTCGCCAAGAAGATCGAGCGCGGCGACAAAGGGGCGAAGGATCTGATGATCAACTCGAACCTCCGGCTCGTCGTCTCGATCGCGAAGAAGTATCAGGGGCACGGCATCTCGCTGCTCGACCTGATCCAGGAGGGAATCATCGGGCTCATTCGCGCGGTCGAGAAATTTGACTGGCGCCGCGGCTATAAGTTCTCCACCTACGCCACCTGGTGGATCCGGCAGGCCGTGCAGCGCGGCGTCGCAAACAAGTCACGGACGATTCGCATCCCGGTGCACATCGTCGAGCGCGAGCAGAAGATCGCACGCGCGGAGCGGGAGCTGGTTGCCAAGCTCGAACGCGACCCGACGGACGGAGAGATCGCAAAGAAGGCGAAGCTCACCGTCAAGCATGTGAAGGAGGTGCGTGCGGCCGCGCGCGCGGTCACGTCGCTCGACAAGCCGGTCGGGAGCGAAGGCGACTCGACCTTCGGCGACCTGATCGCCGGCGACGCAGCCGAGCCGTCGGAGGAGGTTCACGTCAGCCTCGCCGAGGACGCAGTGCGGAGCGCCGTGGAGACGCTCCCCGAGCGTGAACGCCAGGTCGTGAAGCTCCGCTTCGGCATGAACGGGGACCGGGATCCGCAGTCGCTCGAGGAGATCGGGAAGCAGCTCGGGTTGACCCGGGAGCGCGTGCGGCAGATCGAGACCCGGGCGCTAAACCGGCTGGCGGAGCGACGCGAGGTGGCGGCGCTCGGCGAACACGCCGCTTAGAGAGTGGAGCCAGCGGGACTCGAACCCGCGCCCTTCTGACTGCCAGTCAGACGCTCTCCCAACTGAGCTATGGCCCCTGGAGCCGCGAAATTGTAGCCGCGAAGTCGAAATCCACCGCCCAATTGATCCGCCGGGCTTGGTTATTCCGGGCCGGAGCAAGCCGGAGTTGGATCGTCGTCAGCCCATCGACACGATTGATCGGAATCAGAAAGCAGCGGTCGAGTTCGTCACAATAGGCCGCGATTGCGTCGATCTCCTCGCTCGTGTATGGCCGTTTCAGAAGGCCCTCGGCATTTCGGCGACACGAGTAGCAGCGAATGACGAGGACTTCGTCGTTCCGTGCGACTGCGGTCTTGCACTGGACGCGGAGAAGGCTCGGCCGTAAGTCGAGAATGAGATCGCAACGCTCATCCATGACAGGCTTAAATACACCGACTCCGAGTCGGATTGCAGCCTCGGTGATCGCCGCCTCTGTAACAGCACCTCTTTCATTCGTAGTTAGCACAACTCGAAGGTAGTGGCCGCCTCGGCCGGGCCATGGCCGTTTCGGCCATCTTGCGGTGACACATTTCCGTCCGCACCTTGGAGCGCATGTCCTTGCGTACCGCGCTCGTCGCCCTTGCACTGCTGCTACTCGGCGTTGCGATCGTCTCGCCGCACGGATCCTCGTCGAAAGGCCCGTATCCCGCTGACATCGCGCGCACGCCCGGCGTGCTCAACCCTGACGTCACGCAGGCGAACATCCACGCAACGATCTGTGTCAGAGGCTGGACGAGGACCATCCGACCGCCGACGAGTTACACGAACGAACTGAAACGCAAACAGATGCGTGAATACGGCGTCTGGGGCTCGTTGTCGGACTACCAGGAGGATCACCTGATCAGCCTGTCGCTCGGCGGGCATCCGACGGACCCACGCAACCTTTGGCCCGAGCCGAACCCACGGGCGATCGAGGTCGACGCGATCGAGCTCGAGCTCAACGACAAGGTCTGCTCCGGGGAGCTGTCGCTTGCCGAGGCGCAGCAGCAGGAGTCTGAGCTCAAGCACACGGACGGCTAGCTAGGGTCCCCGCGCCGTGGCCACCGCCGTGATCGAACGCCGCCGCCTCCGCAGCGCGACAGCGTTTGGCGTACCGCTGGCTGTCGCCGGGCTCGTCACGTTCCTCTTCGTTCGGCTTCTCCCCGATGTCGCCGGCAAGCCGCTCCACGAGGACGAGGCGGTCGCAGGACTCATCTCGGCGCGGCCGCTCGGCGATCTTCTGCACACGGTCGTGCTCGACCGCGGGGGAGCGCCGTTGCACTTCGTGCTCGCTCACCTCACACTCGCGGTCGACTCGTCGCCCGAGGCATTGCGCTGGCTGTCCGTCGTCTTCGCACTCGCAACAGTGCCGCTCTGCTACGACCTCGGCCGCCGGCTTGGCGGACAACTCGGTGGGCTTACCGCAGCGGCGCTCGCTGCGACGTCTCAGCTGCTGGCGATCTACGGAACGTTCGGGCGCATGTACTCGCTGTTCGCATTCGCCGGCGCGCTGGCGGTCGATCTCTTCGTTCGCACTGTCGAGGAGCGGAACCGGAGCACCGCCGTCGCCGCGGCCGCCGCAGCGTTGCTTCCACTCGCCGTCCACACGTTCGGCGCCTTCCTGTTCGGCGCCGAGCTCGCCGTCGCCGCGTGGCTCTGGCGTGGCCGCGGCGTGCGAAACGCGCTGCCCGTTCTCGGCATCGCATCCCTCGCGCTGCCGCTCCTGTTGATCGACCTTCGCCTCTCGGGCCGCTATGCGCCCGAGGCCGGGAACGACCTCGTCGGAGGCTACTCGGCCGTGGAGGCTGCGCTTCGCGCACTCGGCGGTGCCGCCGGAGGCTACGGCGTCGTCTTCGGAGTCTTCGCCGTAATCGCAGTGGTCGGCGCCGCGGAACTCATGCGCCGGCAGCCGGCGATGGCGGCCTTCGCCGCGCTCGCGATCGTGGTCCCACCCCTCCTCCTCGCCGTCGGCGCGGCGGCAGGCGCGACCGCCGACCGCCTCGGCCCGCGCCACCTGATCTTCACACTGCCGCTCTGGATCGGCCTCATAGCGGTCGGGGTCGCGCGGATCGCGCTGAACGTGCCGCCGAGAGCGCGGTTGGCAGTGCCGATCGCGGTCGTCGTCGCGGCCGTCCTCGCGCCGTCTGCGGTCTCGGATCCGCGCACGATCTCCACCGGCGAGCAGGACGCTCTGAAGCCGGCGGCGGCGTGGCTGAGTGCACATGTCTCGCCGGGCGACGTGCTCTACCCCTACTCCCCGGTCTCTCTCGCTGCGCTTCCCGAAGCCGCCGCTGCCCGCAGCTACTCGCGCGAGCCCGTTGCGCTCGAACGCATGCTCCAACGGACCGGTGAGGTCGGCAGCGTGTTCGTCTCGCTGCCACTCCCCGGCGGGATCGCCCCCGCCATCGTCCAGGCGTTACGACGCTCCGGCGTCGACGCGCACGAGCTCGGGTCGTGGCTCATCCTGCGCGACCGCGGCCCGTTCCGAAGCGGGCGTGAAGCCCTGGCCTCGACGGCGCGGATGTTGCAGGAAGCAGGGCCGCCCATCGCGGGAACGCCCGTCGCCCACGCATACCTCCTTCAGCTTCGCGGCACCGCCTGCCGGACGCTGAGCGGCGACTGCTAGGCCGTCGCGACCTCGACCGAGGGTACGTCGCCCCAGAGGTCCTCGAGCCGGTAGTAGTCGCGCGCGTCCGGAGTGAAGACGTGAAGGACGACGTCGATGTAGTCCGCCACGATCCAGGTCGCCTCGCGCTGGCCGTCGACGGACTGCGGCATCAGCCGCCTGTCATCGTGCTTCATCTGCGAGTGCACCTCGTTGTAGATGGCAGCGGTCTGCCGCGGGTTCTGGCCCGTTGCGATCACGAAGAAGTCGGTGTAGGAGCAGACCGGCCGCATGTCCAGAATGACGACGTCCTGAGCCAGCTTTTCCTGGGCCAGGTGGGCGATGCGGCGCGCTTGTTCGAGTGACGTCAGTGTGGCTTCAGTTCCTCTCGAGGTGTGGATGAAGTGTAGCCGTGCTCTTACCCATCGCGGTAGAGCTCAAGGGACGCGATCAACTCCGCCACCGCAGGGGGTACGAGGCCGTCGATCGACTCTCCGCGCGCCACGCGGTCGCGAATGTCGCGCGACGAGATCGGGAACGGCTCGATCTCGAAGAACTCCACCTGCTCGGGCTGCGCGAGCTGAGCAAGCACGTCGTCGAGACGCTCTTGTGGAAAGCCCGGCCGCGTCGCCACTCCGACGCGCGCCCGTGCGACCACGCCGTCCGGGTCCTTCCACGTCGGGAAGTCGGCGAACTGGTCCGCGCCGATCAGGAACAGCGCGTCGTGCCAGCGACCCGACTTCAAGAGGTCGACCGTCCGCTCGTGCGGGTCGAGCTCGACGTCGTAGTCGGGGAAGGCCGCCTGGGCGAGCCGCAGTCGCGTGTCCGCGTCCAGCTGCACCACCTTGTGACCCGGGCGAACCGCAACGAGCACGGCCAAGTTCTGCAGCCCGAAGTGCTCCTGCGCCGCGCGCGCCAGTTCGAGGTGTCCGTTGTGCGGAGGGTTGAACGTGCCCCCGAGCAACCCGATCATGGGTGAGCCGTCCGGTCTCGTTTCCGGATGCCTGGGTCGCGAGCACCAAGCCAGGCAAGGACGCAGGGAGTGCTCGGGCCGGTCTGCCCGAGCGCGACTGAGGACGCGGCATGGCGCAGCGTGATCGCGGGCCAGGCGCCGGAAGGCGGGGCCGGGCGGTTCACCTAATTTCCATCACCTCGCCGTCCACCTCGACCTCGTCACCTCTACGGGCGCCGGCGGCCTTGAGCGCGGCGGTGAGCTCTTCCTCCTCCGTCGGCGCCTCCCCCGTAATGCGAAAGCCGCGGTCGGTGCGCAGGATGCGAAATCGCCGGCGACCCGGCCGGGGACGGTAGACGAGAAAGTCGACGAGCCCGTCCTCCGTCGTTGCGACGGGAGCCTGAGGCGGGCAGAGCTCGAACAGCGCCCGCTTGAGCTCGTCGATACCGGCACCGGTCGCGCACGACACGCGGAACACACGCACGATGCGGTCGTCCTCGACGTCGAACGCCGGGGGTTCGGCACGCAGGTCTGTCTTGTTCAGGACGATCGCCTGTGGGCGCGTCTCCAGTCCCGCGCCGTACGCGGCGAGCTCTCGGTCGATGGCGTGGAAGCGCTCCTCCGCATCGTCTTCGGAGGAATCGATCACGTGCAGCAACAGGTTCGCGCGCTCGAGGTGCGCGAGGAACTCGTGTCCGAGGCCGGCACCTTCACTAGCTCCCTCGATCAGGCCGGGGACGTCGGCCACCGTCAGCTGCCTCGTGCGGTCGGGCGCGTCGACGGTGCCCAGGATCGGCGCGAGCGTCGTGAACGGATAGTCGGCAACCTTCGGGCGCGCATTCGAGATGCGGGTGAGGAGCGACGATTTGCCGGCATTCGGGAGTCCGACGAGCGCGGCATCCGCCAGCAGCTTGAGCCTCAGATCTAGCGTCGCCTCTTCCCCAGGCATCCCTGTTTCAGCGAAGCGGGGGGTACGGCGCGTCGGCGACGCGAAGCGCTTGTTCCCTCTCCCGGCGATCCCCCCGCGCGCCGCAACCAGGCGCGCTCCCGGAGAGGCGAGGTCGGCGATGAGCTGGCCGTCCTCGTCGAGCACCTGCGTGCCGACGGGGACGCGCAGCTCGGTCGTCTCGCCTGTCGCGCCGTGCTTCAATGCGCCGCGTCCGGGCTCGCCGCTGCCCGCGCGGAAGCGGCGCGTGGCACGAAAGGACGACAGGTCGCGCAGATCGGAATCGGCTACGAGAACGACGTCGCCACGGGGCCCGCCGTCACCGCCGTCAGGGCCGCCCTTGGGAACGTGCTTCTCGCGCCGGAAGTGCAGGCTCCCGTCGCCGCCGCGACCGGCCTGCACATGGATGCGGGCGCGGTCGTGAAACATGCGCCCGCCTAGTCCGAGGCGCCGTTGACTTCGACAGAGCGGCGCTCGCCGCTCTGCTTGAACGCGACAGTTCCCGGACGCGTGGCGAAGATCGTGTCGTCGCGTCCGATGCCGGTGCCCGCACCGGGCCGGAACTTCGTCCCGCGCTGGCGGACGAGGATCATCCCGGCCTTGACCTGCTGGCCGGAGAAAATCTTCACGCCGAGCATCTTCGGGTTCGAATCGCGCCCGTTGCGCGAGGAGCCGAGTCCCTTTTTGTGAGCCATGGTTACTCCTTGTCCCGCTTCGCGGCGAGCGCTGACTCCAGTGCTGCGATCGCGCCCTTCCGCTTTGCGTTTGCCTGCTCGTACGTCAGCGCCGCCTCGAGCTGCTCGACCTTCCACCGTTTCGACTTCTCGCTGATCTCGGCGACGGTGAAGTCTGCGTAGCCCCGCGGCGGCTGTGCCGTGGCAGTCTCCTTCGGCGCCTCCGTCGGCGCTTCCTTCGCCTTCGGAGCTTCCTTGGGCTTCGGCTCTTCTGCAGCCTTTGGAGCCGGAGCCTCCTTGGTGGCCGCCGAACTCCGGCTCGCCGCGCCGATCGACTGGATCTCGATCTGCGACAGATGCGCGCGGAAGCCGGTCTGCTTGCGGTACCCGGTCTTCGCGCGGCGCTTCCCGATCCGGATCTTCTCACCGAGGACGTGCCCGACGACCTTGGCCGTCACCTGGCTCCTCGGCGCGAGCGTGCCCTCGCCGTCCCCGCCGAGGAACAGCACGTCGGGGTGGAACGTCTTCCCCTCGTCCGTCTTGAGGCGGTCGACGACCAGCCGCTCGCCCTCACGGACGCGGTACTGCTTTCCGCCGACTGAGATGATCGCGTAGGTGAAGGCCATGGCGTGAAAATGCGGGCTTTTTGGAGCCCGCGACCGCGAAGTGTAGCGGCAACTAGCGGCGAAGGTCCGCGTCGCCCCACTCGGACATCGGCACGTACTCCCAGTCCGAAGGTCTCTCCTCCTGCTCGGCCGCCGGCGGCCCCGAGTCGCCGTCTTGGGTCACGACAGCAGCCGCCGTGGTCTTCTTCTTGCGCCCGCGGCCGCCACGCGTGCCACGGCGGGTTTTCTTCTTCGGCGTCGATGCCTCCGTCGGCGCCGGCGCCCCGGCTCCGTCCTCGGTCGGCTCCGGCGTAGCGGCCTGCTCCTCCCCGAGCTCGGGATCAGGCGCGTGAATCCGGGCCGTCACGGGCGCGACGTCCTCCGTCTCGCCGGCGCCGTTGCCGGCTGCCGGGGCCGTGGACGCGGACGAAGACGCAGCGGCCGTCTTCTTCTTGCGGCCCCGACCGCCGCGGGTTCCGCGGCGCGTCTTCTTCTTCGGCTTCGGCGCCTCCGCCCCATCCTCGCCTTCGGCGACTGCAAGCTCCTCGGATTCGGCGACTGCCCCGTCTTCGTCCTCTGCCTCGGCCGCGTCCTCCGGCAGCTCTGTCTCATCCGGCTCGGCGCCTTCGACCTCCGCCACGCCGGCCTCGGTCTTCTTCGCCGCCGCACGACGGGTCGGCTTTTCCGCCTCGCTCTCGGCGGTGATCGGGTCTTCGACGTCGGCGGTCTTGCGGACGAGGGTCGCGTACGCGGTGCCGTCGAGCACGCGCTGCACCTCGGCCTTCACGGTCTTCCCGACGAGCGTGGCGGCGTCCGCAACGCTGACGTCCAGCCCGTGGGCCTTTCCGACTCCGGCGTTGGGATCGTGCAGGCCAACCTCTACGAGCTTGACGTCGACCTTCGCGCCTTCTTCGAGCGGAGCTCCCGGCGCGAGCTCTTCGCGCTTGCCCTCCGCCAGCACGAGGAAGTGATCCAGGTGCACGTCCTCCTTCGGCACGAGGTAGAAGCGGCGCCGCGTCTCCTCCTCGAGCGCGGCCAGCCTGGCTGCGCCCGGCCCGATCAGGATGGCAGCGATCTTCGCAGCTACCTCGACGCGGTACGCCTGATGTCGTGAACCGGCGGCCAGAGCGCGGAGCCGGCGCTCCATGTCGACTGCGGCCGAAGCCTCGGAGATGACGATGCCGTCGCCGCCGCAGGTCGGGCACTTCTTCGTCATCACCTCGCGCGGGCCGTCGGTGACGTTCTGGCGCGTCATCTCGACGAGGCCAAGAGGCGAGATCTCGACGACATAGGTCTTCGTCCGGTCGCGCTCGAGCTCATTGCGCAGGGCACTCTCGACCGTGGCGCGGTTCTTCGGGTTCGCCATGTCGATGAAGTCGATGACGATGATGCCGCCGATGTCGCGCAGCCGGAGCTGGCGCACGACCTCCTTCACGGCTTCGAGGTTGTTCTTCGTGATCGTGTCTTCAAGCCGCGCACCGGAAGTACGCGACCGGGAGCCGACAAAGCGGCCGGTGTTCACGTCGATGACGGTGAACGCTTCGGCGTAGTCGAAGATGAGATAGCCGCCCGAAGGAAGGTCGACACGCTTGTTGAGCGTCGACTTGATCTGAGCGTCGACGCCGTACGCCTCCATCAACGGCGGCTTTTCCTTGTAGCGAACGACGCGCTCCACCATGTGCGGCGAGGTCTTCTTCAGGTAGCCGACGATGCGCTTGTACGCGCGGTCCTGGTCGACGAGCGCCCGCTCGAAGTTCTCCGTGAAGAGGTCGCGCGTCACGCGAAGTGGCAGCTCGGCTTCCTGATACAGCAGTGCCGGTGCCTTCACCTTCTTCGCGCGCGCGTCGATCGACTTCCACAGCTTCTGCAGGAAGAGCAGATCGCGCTCGATGTCCTCGGCCAACGCGCCTTCTGCCGCCGTGCGCACGATCACGCCTCCTCCCTTGAGGTCGAGGCTCTTGAGCACGTCCTTGAGGCGCGCGCGCTCCTCGTCGTCGAGGCGGCGCGAGACGCCGAAGCCGTCGCCGTTCGGCTGGTAGACGACGAAGCGCCCGGGCAGCGAGATCTCGGTCGTGAGCCTCGCGCCTTTCGTCTTCATCGGGTCCTTGACGGCCTGCACCATGATCGTCTGGCCGCGGCTGATCAGGTCCTGGATCTTCTTGCCGTGCCGCGCCTTGCCCTCGAGCTCGGGGGTGACGATCTCGTCGACGTAGAGGAACCCGTTCTTCTCGAGGCCGATCTCGATGAAGGCGGCCTCCATGCCCGGTAGGACGTTGTCGACGGTGCCGAGGTAGATGTTGCCGGCGATCGAGCGCCGCTCCGGGCGCTCGAGGTAGACCTCCGCTACCTGGTCGTCCTCCAAGACAGCGACGCGCTGCTCTCCGACATCGACGGAGACGAGCAGCTCTCGCTTCGCCTCGGGTAGCGGCGCACGGCGTGGCGGCTCGCGGCGGCGGCGCTGCTGCGGGCGTTCACCTCGCGGTGTTGCCGGCTTCCGCTCGGGCCGCTCCTTCGTCGCGGTCTTCGCCTTCGGCTGTGCGGCGTCGGTCTTGGCATCGGCCGTCTTCCGGGGCCGGCTGCGACCGCCGCGGCTACCGCGACGACGTCTCGGCTTGGTGCTTGTGGATTGTCCCGCCTCGTCAGCGGGCTCAGCGATTACGGGCTCGGGTGCTTCGGCGGGAGCGGCAGCCTCGACAGGCGCCTGCTCCTCGGACTTCTTTCTGGATCGAAACCAGCGCAAAGAAAATCTCCTTCGTGCGCGCGCGCTGCGGCTACGCCTGCTAGAGAGGCGGCGCGGAGCGTGCGCGGCAAGTTGTGTTGGGCGAGGTAGAACATCTGGCTACAGGCTAGCAATCGGGCGTCCCGGAGCCGCTCCGGCCCTCCGAAGACCCTCGAGAGGGCTTGTCTCGAGGGCTGTCTCTCGCTGGTGGCGGTCTGCATTCCGTCCGGTCGGGGTCCTACGCTTTCGCCCATCAAGCGAACCCGGGAGGTGGACTCTGGTGGCCGGACAACGTGAAGCGCACGAGCTCCTGCTGATCGAAGAGGCCGATGCCTGGTTCGAGTACCTCGAAGCGACCAGGTGCCAGTCCGTCCTGCGCTACAAGGAGGTCGAGCCCTGGGCGTGGGCTCGACTGTCACAGCGGCTCCGCGCGATCAAGACGCGCCGCGCCAAGCTGAAGCCTGCCGCCGAAGCGGCGTAGGTCAGCGGCGCGCGCCGCGGGCGCGCACTTGAATCGCGAGCAGCAGGCCGACGGCGATGAGATGCGCGATCATCGACGACCCGCCGACGCTCACGAACGGGAGCGGGATGCCCGTGATCGGCGCGATCCCCATCGTCATCCCGACGTTGACGAAGATCTGGAAGAGCATCGCGAACACGAGACCGCCCGCCACGATCGCCGAGAACGGGTCCTGCGCGATCGCCACGATTCGAAAGCCTCGCCAGACGACGAGGAGGTACAGCATCAGCAGGATCGCCGCGCCGGCGAATCCACGCTGCTCCGCTAGGGACGCGAAGACGAAGTCGGTGTGGTGCTCCGGGAGGAAGTTCAACGTGGTCTGCGTTGCGTTGTCGATACCGCGTCCGTCCCACTGCCCGGCACCGATCGCGTTCTTCGACTGCGTCAGGTTGTATGTCGTCCCACCGGGGTCGATGTCGGGGTGGAGGAAGCCGGTGAGGCGCTGCTGCTGGTAGTCCTTGAGCACGGGCAGACCCGCTCCGGGTAAGACGCCGAGCACGAGCACCGCCAGCGCGAGACCGCCACCTGCCAGCAGCCCGATGTGCGTCCAGGGCGTCCCGGCGACGAAGAGCACCGCCGCGACCGCAGCGCAGTAGACGAGCGCCGTGCCAAAGTCTGGCTGCAAGAACACAAGGAAGATCGGGATCGACGCCAGGCCGACCGCGGCCAGCGTCGTCCTGGGCTCGTTCAGCCGCCGCGCGCGTTCGGCGAGGAAGCCGGCGAGGGCGAGGACGAACAGCACCTTTCCGAACTCCGAAGGCTGGAAGCGGAAGAAGCCGAGATCGAGCCAGCGCCTGGAACCTCGAATCGGCCCAGTGAGGAAGACGATCGCGATCACGAACGCCGCGCCGCCGAAGATCCAGCGCCAGCGCGTGCGGTAGAGATCCGGGTCGATGAGCAACGCCACGAGCAGTCCGACCGCGCCGACGCAAACGAAGATGATCTGACGGGTGAGGTAGTAGTCGGGATTGCCGGGGACGTCGTGCTCTGTGATCCCCGCGATCGCCCAGAGGCCGTAACCGACGACCGCACCGACGGCGCCGATGAGCACCCAGTCGAGGCGGCGCACGAACGACGCGACGTCGCCGGCTTCGCGACGGCGAGCGCGTGCGGCGGCTCGAGGGTTGGAGGCGTAATCGACCATCAGTCGGAGTGGATCGGTCCCTGGAGGGTGGCCTGCTTGCCGAAGAACTCCTCGAACACCTTCAGGGCGGCCGGTGCGGCCGCGCTGCCGCCGTGGCCCCCGTTCTCGATCATCGCGCACACGACGAGCTCCGGGGAGTCGGATGGCCCGTAACCGCAGAACCACGACTGGTCGAACAGCCGCCGGTAGCCGTCACCGGGATCGATCTCCTTCTCCGCCGTTCCGGTCTTCCCGGAGATCGCAACCGGGAAGCTGCCGAAAATCGCAGCAGAGGTGCCGAACGAATAGTGCGTCGCCTGGTACAGCCCGTCGCGCACGACCGCGAGCGCCTGCGAGTCGACGTTCGTCGGCTCGGGCGCCGGTGGCGGCGGCGTCGGCAGTGGACGACCTCGGCGGCCATTCGACCTCGGCTGCTCGACGTCGAGCAGAAGGTGCGGCGTGACGAGCCGGCCGCCGTTTGCGATCACGGCGTAGAACCGCGCCATCTGCATCGGCGTGACGAGCAGGTCCTTCTGGCCGATGGCGAGCTGGATCGAGTCGCCCGGCTTCCAGAGGCGGTCGATCTCCCAGCAGCACGGGTCGGACTTCTTGGTGTACGTGTCGCGCCGCCACTTCGGCGTCGGAAGGAGTCCCGTGCGCTCCGCGCCGAGATCGATGCCCGTGGACTGGCCGAAGCCGAACCGGCTCGCCCACCGCTGCAGACGCGCCTCACCCGGCATGCCGTAGAAGCGGTAGCCCACCTGGTAGAAGTAGGTGTCGCAGGAGGCGGCGAGGGCAGTCGGCAGGGTCATCGCCTCGTTGACGAAGGGGTCCCAGTTCTTGAAGGTCGTGCCGGCCTTCGTGTACGAACCTGTGCACGGCAGCGACTCGAACGGCTCGAGGATGTGCTCCTGCATCGCAGCGATCGCGGTCACGGGCTTGAACGTCGAACCCGGGGGATAGGCCGCGTCGAGCCCGCGGTTGAGCGCCGGGAAGTTCATCGCTTCCGCGGTCCGCGGGGTGAGCCCTGCGGTGTCGAGCGCGCGCTGGCGGACGCGACCCACGTACACGGACGGCGGGAAGGTCGGGTACGACGCCAGCGCCCGGACCGAGCCGTCACGAGGATCGAGTGCGACGATCGCGCCCCCGTTCGCGTACCAGCAGCCGCGACAACCGGAGTTCCGTGCGCGATCGAAGATGCCGTAGCGCAGGGCCTCTTCGGCCGCGATCTGCAGCTTGAGGTCGAGCGTGAGGCGAACCGCGTTGCCCGGGTGCGGCGGAGTCTTCGGGACGACGCCGCTGCGCTGGCGACCGAGCGAGTCGACACGCATTTGCGAGAGCCCGGCGGTGCCCCGGAGATACCGGTCGTAGTACGCCTCGATCCCGGTCTGCCCGATCGTATCGCCCGACTGGTAACCCTCGGAGCGGAGAGCCTTGAGCTGCTCGGCCGAGATCTCGCCGACGTAGCCGAGCACGTGGGCCGCAAGCTCACGGTGCGGGTAGTAACGGAGGTAGTCATCCACCACCTCGACGCCCAGGAAGTCAGATTCCCGTTCCTGGAGATAGAGGGCCTGCGCCTGCGTGACACCTTCCTTGACCTTGACCGGGGTGAGTAGGTCGCTCCGCTGACGCCGGATCGCACGCCCGATCTGCCATGCCGGCACATCCAACACTCGCGCCAGTGCGCGGATCTCGCGCAAGCGCGAGTCGCGGTTAGCCGGGAGCTCCGACACCTGGATCTGGACGGTGAGACCCGGCACGTTGGTGACCAGCGGCTTGCCGTAGCGATCGAGGATGGTCCCCCGCGGAGCCGGCAAACGCACGTCGCGCCGCTGGTTGTTCTGTGCGGCGCGTAGGAGTTGCTCGCCGTTCAGGATCTGGAGCGACCAGAGCCGCAGGAACAGCACTGCGAAGACTGCGACGGCGAGCATTCCGAGGATCCCGATCCGCACCGCCAGCTTCGGCGTCAGGCGATAGGGCTCCGCCACCCGCGGATCGGGCGGAAGGAAGCGTCGCGAGAGCGAACGTCTAGCCAAGGAGCTGTACCTCCCTCGGCACCCAGTCGCGGGGCCGCAGAATTCGCCTGGTGAGCGCGTACACCGGCACGGTCAGGATCAGGTTGAGTGCGACCGTCGGCACCAGGGTGGCGAAAATGTGGCCCGCAGGGGCGGGCTGACCGAGCATGAAGCGAAGGATCAGCGCCGCGACCTGGTACAGCACCGTGATCACCGCGATCGACAGGAGCGGCGCGTGCGCGCGGTCGCGCCCGGTCGTTTCGCTGTAGCGGCCGGCCCAGTAGCCGGCAAGCGTCAACAGCAGCGCGGTGAACCCGAGCGTCCCGAAGACGCCGGTGTCTGCAAGCAGTCCTGCGGAGAAACCTGCGGCCGCGCCGAACACTGCACCTCGCAGCAACGCGACGCTCACGAGCGCCACGAGCAGCAGGTTCGGGTGGCCGCCGAGCAGCTCGACGTTCGCAATGATCGAGAGCTGAATGACAACGGCGAAGAAGAGCAGCGCGGCCGCCTTGGCGCCATCGGCGATCATCACGGCGCTTTCGGGTTTCGCTTACCGGTGATCAATGCCGTAACGGCGTCGAGCGACGAGAAGTCGACGAACGGAGCGATCTGGATCTGCTTCCAGAGTGATGAGTCGCTCTGGCCGACGCTGGTGACGATGCCGATCGGGATGCCACGAGGGAAGAGCGATGGGTACTGCTCCGAACGTGTTCCCGCCGTGACGATGATGTCGCCCTTTTCGACCTTCTTGTCCTTCGTCACCTTGTCGAGGACGAGGGACCCCTCTCCCTGCCCGTGGCGGACGAGGCCGATGGCGCTGGTGTTCTGGTCGTACGCCTGGACTGCGCTGTTCTCGTCAGTCAGGAGCGTTACGAGGGCCGAGCTACCGGTCACGCGCGTGACACTGCCGACCAGCCCTCCGCTGGTGATGACCGGAGTCTCGTCTCGGATGCCGTGATCCGAGCCGGCCGCGATGACGACCCGCTGGTCGAACTCGCTCGCGAACGAGATCACCCGCGTGCTGACCGGCCGGTAGTCACGCGGGAAAACGGGGCTGTCGATGAACTCGAGCAACGCCTGCAGCCGCGTCAGCTGCTCGAGCGCGGTGCCCCCTTGCAGAGCCTGCTGGCGGAGCCTGGTCACCTCCTCCTTCAGGCGCTCGTTCTCACGCTTCACGTGCACGAGCCCGGCGAAGTAGCCGTACACGTCGCGGAAGGGCCGGGCGATTCGCTCGGCGGCGACCTCGAAGGGCCGCAGGACGGTCGCGCCGGCGCTCTCGATCCCGTGCGCGACGCCTGAGGACGGTCCCCGGAAAGAGATCGTGATCAGGATGAGCGAAACCAGCACGAGGGCACCAACGACGAGCCGCCGCCGAAGGTTCGAGCGGTTGCGAGATGAGAAGGGCTGGGGTCTCGGTCTCTGTGCGGACGAGCCGAGCACCGCGCTGACACTGCGGGGGCGAGGCACGAGAACGCCCTACACTAGCGCGACCGGCGGGAGCGCGACCAACGGAAAGACGCTAGCGGCGGTGGTTGTTCCGGCGGGCCTTGGCGCTGCGGTGGATGGCCTCGAACTCCTCCAGGCTGCGTCCGGAGCCCACGGCCACGCAGGTGAGCGGGCTCTCGGCCAGGTGAACCGGCATCTGGGTCTCGTGGCGGAGGCGCTCATCGAAGTTCGTCAGGAGGGCGCCGCCGCCGGCCAGGACGATTCCCCGGTCCATGATGTCCGCGGCCAGCTCGGGCGGGGTCTTGTCGAGGGTGGACTTGATCGCCTCGATGATCTGCTGGACGGGCTCGTCGAGGGCACGCCTCACCTCCTCGGAGCTGAGGACGACGGTCTTCGGCAGTCCGGTCAGCATGTCGCGGCCGCGCACCTCTGCCTGCAGCTCTTCGCGCATGTCGTAGGCCGAGCCGATCTCGAGCTTGACCTCCTCCGCCGTCTGCTGCCCGATCAGCAGCTTGTACTCGCGCTTGATGTGGTTGATGATCGCCTCGTCCATCTCGTCGCCGCCGACGCGCAGTGACTGTGAGACGACGATGCCGCCGAGCGAGATGACGGCGACTTCCGTCGTGCCGCCGCCGACGTCGACGATCATGTTTCCGGTCGGCTCTGCGACCGGAAGTCCGGCACCGATCGCCGCGGCCATCGGCTCCTCGATCAGGTACGCCTGGCGTGCGCCTGCGCTGAGCGTCGCTTCCTCGACCGCGCGCTTCTCGACGCCGGTGACGCCGGAAGGAACGCACACGACGACGCGCGGATGCGCGAACCGGTGCTGGTGGACCTTCTGGATGAAGTGCCGGAGCATCTGCTCCGTCACGTCGAAGTCGGCGATGACGCCGTCCTTGAGCGGACGGATCGCGGAGATCGTCCCCGGCGTGCGACCGAGCATCCGCTTCGCCTCGACGCCGACGGCGTGCACCTCCCCCGTGCGCTGGTCGATCGCCACCACCGAAGGCTCCGAGAGGACGATTCCCCGTCCGCGGACATAAACGAGCGTGTTCGCGGTTCCGAGGTCCACGGCCATATCGCGGCCGCCGAAGCCGCCGAGGTTGTCGAAGAGACCCATAGGAGGTTCGAGTCTAGCTACCTACCCGAAGCCATACACCCCGGCGAAGCGCTCGACGAGGATTCGCACGAGCAAGGCAGCCGGTAGACCGACGACGTTGAGGTAGTCGCCTTCGATGCAGCGAACGAGACCTGCGCCACGGCCCTGGATCGCATAGGCGCCGGCTCGCCCCTCCCACTCGCCGGTCGCGACATAGAGGCCGAGGTCTCTCGGAGTCAGCTCACGGAACGCCACCCGCGTCGCCTCGTGCTCGACCACCTCCCACGCTTTCGTGAGCAGGCACAGGCCGGACACGACGACGTGCGTCTTACCGCTGAGCTCTTCGAGCATCTGCTCGGCCTCGGTTGCCGCGCCCGGCTTGCCGAAGATCCGGCCGTCGAGCACGACCGCAGTGTCGACACCGAGAATGGGACGCTCATCCGACTCGCCTGCGAGCGAGTGGGCCTTGCCGCGCGCATGCTCGCTGACGACGATGACGGCGTCCGCGACTTCAGGGGTCTCCTCGTCATAGCGGGGTGGCACGGCATCGAATGGAATGTGCAGCTGCTCGAGGATCGCTCTTCGCTGCGGCGACTTCGACGCGAGCAAGAGCGGCGGGGCGGGCGGCGCGTCAGCCACGTTTGCGCGCGACCCAGATCTCGTCGGCAGGCCACTTTCGCGCCCAATCGGCCGTGACGTACTTGTAGTGGGTGTGCGTCTTGGCATCCGGCTGCGCGAACAGCTCGACAAGGCGCTCGATCTCGAACTCGTTCGTGCGCAGGAGGTCGATCCAGTCGCCGTGACCAAGCTGGAACTCGACCTCACCTGTGTCCGGCCACTCGACCTTATGCAACTCGAATTGGGGTCGTACGAGCTGCTCGCCCACGCCGTCCATGGTCATGCAGAGGACGGAGACGGTCGAATTGCGCAGGAAGATGAGGCGCCCGCCGGGTCGGAGTAGTCGCGCCGCCTCCGGGATCCAGCGGTAGGGGTCGGCCCAGAGCGATGCTCCGTACTCGGAGTGGACGAGGTCGAACGACGAATCCGGAAGCGGCACGTCCTCGCCGATCGCCTCAAGCAGCGGAAACTCGATCCCGGTTTCGCGCTGCATCCGACGCGCAGTCTCAAGCTGCGCCGGAGTGGGATCGACGCCGACGACCCGGGCGCCACGACGCGCCAGCCACGCGGAGAAGTAGGCGGTCCCGCAGCCGAGCTCGATGACGTCGAGACCGCTGACGTCGCCGAGGAGGTTCAGCTGTGATTCGGGCGTCTCGAACACGCCCCAGGTGATCTCCTCCTGCGCCCAAGCGCTTGCCGCGGCGGCGTCGGTGTATTCCGTGTTCGCGCGAGTCCAGTTCGCGACGTTCTGCTGAACGTACTCGGGTAAGTCAGACGAGCTCATCGTCCGAGAACCAGAGTGCGATCTCGCGCTCGGCGGACTCCGGCGAATCGGAGCCGTGGACGAGGTTGTCCGGCATTGCGACCGCGAGGTCGCCGCGGATCGAGCCGGGGTCCGCATCGGCTGGGTTCGTCGCACCGATCGTCGTCCGCATCGTCGCGATCGCGCCCTCTCCTTCGACCACGAGCGCCCACGTGGGCCCGGAGGTGATGAAGTCGACGAGCTCGCCGTAGAACGGCTTTTCGCGGTGCTCCGCGTAGTGCGTCTCGCCGAGTGAGCGGTCCACCTTGATCAGCTTGCCGGCGCGAAGCGTGAAGCCGCGGCGCTCGATGCGCGCGAGGATGTCCCCGGAGAGCTTCCGGTCGACGGCGTCCGGCTTGATCAGGATCAGCGTGCGTTCGACGGCCATGGGCCGGCGAAGTCTATTCAGGCTCCAGCCACGGGACCGCGCGGAAAGTGACGTAGATCTGACGCGTCTCGGGCGAGCGCATCCGCTCCGCACCCCGGAACTCGTCGATCAACGCCATGATCCGCTCGCCGAGCGCGTCCACCTCGTCGGGCGTCGCCCACGCATGCCACCCACCGACGAACTTGGCTGCCACCCAGTCCTCATCGAGCTGGGCTTCGCCGCCGAGGTAGCGGCGCATCGCATCCTCGTCGCGGTCGAGGTAGACGCTGAGCAGGCGGCTACCGGCCGCCTTCAGATCCGGATCCTCCTTGCTCGTCGGGACCAAGATCAGGTTGCTGCGCCTGCGCCACCACCGCTCGCGGCCGTTCTTGCGTTCGGGCTCCTCCTCGACGAGATCGGCCTTCGCCAGTGCGCGCAGGTGGTAGCTCGTGGCGCCGCTCGACTCCCCGAGCGCCCGAGCGAGCCGCGAGGCGGTCGACGGGCCTTCGCGCAGGAGCTCGAGCATCCGGATGCGGAGCGGATGGGCGAGGGCGCGGGCTTGAGCGGGGGTTGCCTTATCCAAAGTGATTTTGCAAACTTTTTTTGCAAAGCGTAGTCTGCATTCTCCGTGAAGCCTACGCTGGTCGCAATCGCTGCCGCGGCCGCGGCGCTCCCGGCATCGGGCACGGCCCCCGCGACGAGCGCGAAGCTCTTCCACCCGCACGACATCGCGGTCGGGCCCGACGGTGCCGTCTACATCGCCGACTCGGAGAACGGGCGCATCCGGCGCGTCGATCCCGCCACGGGAGCGATCACGTCCTTTGGGGGCAACGTCGGCGTCCCCGTGTCGCTCGAGGTCGCGCGCGACGGAACCGTCTTTTCCGCGGGGGTCGCACGTGGCTCGACGCCTGCCGGCGTCTGGCGCACGACGGCGGAGGGAAGCACGATCATCGCCAACGGCCAGGTGAACTCCGTCACCGTCGCGGCCGACGGCACGATCTACGTCTGCCAGTGGCCCGAGTGGCGGGTCGGCCGGATCGACACCGCGCGCGGGATCATTCGCACGATCCTGCGCGGCGCCGCTACGGGGTCGTAGGCGTGATGATGCGACTCATCGTCGCCACGGCTGCAATCGTGTCGGCACTCGGTTGGGGCGACGCGTCTGCACATCAGACTGCCGTGGACGACCGGATCGTTGCGCGGCTGATCGCACCCACCGACGGGATCGTGGCGAGCCGCTCGGCGACGGCGACGGTACTCGTGACTCGGCGCGGACGCCCTGCGCGCACAACGAGACCGCGCGTCCGGTTCGCGTCGGGGGGAACGGTCGTGGTCGCGGCCGGACGGCCGGTAAGCGGGCGTGGCCGCTACTCGGTGCGGTTCCGGTTGCCGGTTGCCGGTGTCTGGAGCTACCGCATCACGATCGGCAACGCGACTGCGGGCACGGGCCGGGTTCAGGCAGAAGTGGACTCCCGTCTGCCCGGCTCGAACGCGTACCCGATCTGCGCGAACGCGGGCGCCTTCTGGCCCACGATGACGCTCGCGATCGACTTCGGATCCGCCTGGGTGGCGTGCAAGGAGCGCGGTGCGCTCGCGCGCTTCGATCTGACGACATCGCGGACGAGCGCCGTCTTGCAGCTCGGCGGCTCCGATCTGATCGCAGTCACGACCGGATTCGGATCCGTCTGGGCGCTCGACGGATCCTCCGACAGGCTCAACCGGATCGACCCGGAGAGGAACGCGGTCGTCGCGCGTATCAACCTCGGCAGGGGCAAGGCCTACAACGTCTGGACCGGAGCCGGCGCGGTCTGGGTCGCCGACGACGGAACCGGAGAGATGGTCCGGATCGATCCCGCCGTCAACGCGGTGGTTGCACGGATCGCGGTCGGCAACGGCCCGGCAGATCTCGTCTTTCAGGGGACGACCGCCTGGATCATTAACCATCGCGATCTCGGACTCGTACAACTCGATGCACTTACGAACAGCGCACGTCTCCTCGCCACGATTCCCGGCGACGCGCCCGAGCGCATCGCCTGGGCGGCGGGGCATCTCTGGATCACCGGCCGAGGCACCGACCTGCTCGAGGTCGACCCGAGCACCGGCACGGTCCTGCGAACCGTCGATATCGGCGCCAGTGGCATCGACGTGGTCGCTCTAGGAGACACGCTGTGGGTTCCCGCTCGCAACAGCGCGACAGACACCAGGGGGTTCCCGACCATGGAAGCCCTGCGGCGCGTCGACGCGCGATCCGCGACCGTGGCTGCGTCGATCGTGGCGACCGGACTACTCGACGTCCACGGCCTTGTTGTCGACGAGCGCGGAGTCTGGCTCGCCGACAACACGAGCGGCGTCCTCTATCGCGTGGCCAACTGACCCGAC
>Ga0210378_10000256_pt1 | contig 26217 bp, 19 predicted proteins | sample PLM1_60_b1redo_FD_155465 | JGI IMG/M metagenome (GOLD analysis project Ga0210378, IMG submission 155465) | Groundwater sediment microbial communities from an aquifer in East River, Colorado, USA - PLM1_60_b1 redo | ecosystem: Environmental > Terrestrial > Soil > Riparian zone | place: USA: East...
AACCTGCTCACCCGCACCCTGCACAGCACCGCCCACCACCTGCGCTGGGCCTGGTGGCGACGCCGCCACCAAGCACGCGCCCGCTGGTACCACCAACGCACACGACTCCGGCGCGAAGCCGACGCGGCATGATCAGGTCACGAAGTGCGGCTGCCGTACTAGCTAGGTGTGTTGTTCCTGAGCCTCGAACCAACGCCCAGCCGGAGGGCCGCCACGGTCAAGAACACACGGCGACGCCGTCGGCTATCGCGGGCCGCAGGGACTACTGACCGATCGAGCACAGCCAGTGCCTCAAACGGCACAGCCTGATCGGCCGAAATCGGTGAACAGATCTCCGGCGATCGCTCCGCGCGGCCTTTGTAGCCGCGGAATGCATGCCGACTGGCCACGCCAAGCACCACATCCTCGTTGCGAGCATCGACGAACGTCGCGGTGATCCGTATCGCTGACCAGGACACCGAGCACGACGCCGTTGTCGCCGAACAGCCGGCTCCGCGCCAAATGTGCTCACGCCGGCGAACGCCAATGCCGGCGAGGAACCTCCCGCTGCACATCGCGTCCCAGCGAGTTCGTGCCGCTGACCCAGACGCCGGGTACCTGACGGTGGACGAGGACGTTGCAAGACCAGGCCGCGGCGGCCGACCAGCCTCCCGTACGCCGGCCAGCGCGCACGCATAAAGATGCAGGCACGGCCGCAGCGACGTCCGACCATGCCGCCGAGCGCGCGGCCATGCCGCTGCTACCAGAGTCGGTTGGCGGTCGGCAGTGGCCGTTCAATGAGCCGTCGATGCGGCGGGGGGGCCCGCCGTTGTCCGCCCGACTATCTCGGCGGAGGATCGACTGGTTGACCAGCTCAGGCAGCCGCGTCGAGGTGGGACCGAAGCCGGGCGCACAAGTCGGCGACCTGCGAGGCTCCGCCGCGGGGAGCCCGGCCAAACGTCGGTAGCCACCAGTCGTAGTCGGCTCGTGGGCCGGGACGACAGACGAACAGTTGCCACCTCGTGAGGCTTACGGCTCACTGCGGAGCCGTGATCTGCTCTGTAGCCTCTCCCGGCTGGACCCGCCGAACTCGGAGACACTGGTCGACTCCGATCAAGCGGAGGTTGCGCTGATCCTTCGTGTTCATGAGGGACGCGGTCATCGTCCGAGTCGTTCGCTGAGATGGATGGTGACGGTGTCGCCATCGTTCTTGTTGATCAGGTGGCGTAGGTCGGCCTTGATGGGCAGCTTGTGGCTGCCGTCGCCGAGGGCCATGAAGGAACTGCGGAAGGGGTGCCCGTCGACGGTACCGGCGACCTTGACGAGGCCGCGGGTGCCGAAGAACTCGGCGGTCCAGTCGGTCACGACAAAGGTCCAGCCGCCTTTGACGCGGCTCTTCTGCAAGGCTGCAGTGAAGGTCTTGTCGAGCGAGCTGCGGTCGGTGGTGGTGTGAGTGGCCGTACGCGTTGTCATCGGGACTCCTCGACGACGTAGAACCGGTTGCCGTCGGGGTCGTCGAAGGTGTACATCGGCGGTACACCGTCCCAGCGCAAAACGTCGCCGACATTCACGCCGCGTTCGCGCATTGCGGCGTGCTCGGCTTCGGCGTCGGGCACCGTGAAACGAATGCCGGTGTCTGCCGCGACGTCCGTGGCGCCTTCGTGGGCGTTGAGGGCTATCGAGGTGGTCGCTCCCGGAGGTGCGACTTCGATCCATCGCATGGTGGGGCTGATCGGGGCGTCGAGCCGCTTCTCGAAGCCGAGGGTGGCGACGTAGAACGCGATGGCGTCGTCCTGGTTGGTGACATTGACCCCGATCGTGCGGACGTCAGTGATTGTCGTCGGTTGCATGGTGTGTCTCCTTGTCGGTTCAGAGCTCGGTCGGTTCAGGGCTCGCCGTACATCAGTGAGCCTGGGGTGGTGAGGGTCTGGCCGGTTTCGAGCCAGGTCTTCAACCCGGACAGGATCATCGGCCACCCGCCGTACAGCTCGGGTGGTGCTGTGGCGCTGAGCTGGTCGTGGGTCACGGTCAGCCGACACGAGTCACCGAGGGGTTCGATCTCCCAGGTCACTCGTGACGTGCCTTCACGTTCGGCGTCTTCGCTCCACAGGGTGTGCATGCTCTGCACGAGCCGTCGCGGTGATTCGACGACGAGGTTCTCGCCTTCGGCGAGTGGGCCGTCAGCGCCAGGATGGTTCAGCGTGTAGCGCGATCCCGGCGTCCAGTCGGACTCGATGCAGGCACCGAAGTGGTACTTGGCCCGGATCGTCGGGTCGGTGATTGCTTCCCACAGGCATTCGGCGGTCGTGCGGATGTAGATCTCGAAGACCTTCTCCATTGGATGCTCCAGTTCAGATTTCAGGCCGGCCAGACCGGCAGCCCATGGCTCGGTGTACTTGCTCACCCAGCGGTCATGGATGAGACGGATCGGGACCGGGTTGAGGTAGTGCAACTTCTCCCGACCCCGGCGCCGGCTCACCACGAGACCGGCATCCTCGAGCAGCCGCAGATGCTTGGCCACCGCGATCCTCGTCATGTCGTGTGGCGCCGTCAGTGCCACCAAGGTCTGGCCGTCCCGCTCGAACAGCGCATCGAGCAGCGCTCGTCGAGTCGGATCGGCAAGGGCCCGGAACACCGTCTCCACACTCAGCACGATAGGAAACCAGATGGTTTCCTGTCAAGCGTGTTGCCGTCAACCCACTGCCGCCGACGTCCCGCCTCGCTGCGCTCGCGGAAGCAAGCACCCGGCCATGTCGATCAGCCTCCGCTCCGGGCCGATCCGGGACTCCGTCGCGGCGTACGCCCGCAGTCCCAGCCACAGGCAGCCGTCGGGGTACCGATCTGCCAGGCTCGTCCAGGCCCGGATCGCCAACTCGGTCTTTCCGACCCCGGGCATGCCATTGATCACGAAGACTGCTGGTCTGGTGCGATCCACATTGCGTACCGGCTTGGTAAGGACGGCGAGCTCTCGCCCGCGACCGACGAACAGCTTCGTCCCCAGCGGCGCGGGCAGCTGAGCCGGCCGGCCAGATCGACCGCGCCCGGCCTCAGCCTCAGCGCCCAGATTCGGGGCGACCATGAGGACAGCCGTCAGCACCAGCAGGGCGCCGACCGGCCAGACGTTCCAGGTCTGCGTCACGATGTTCGACAGCACCGCGACGATCACCCCGACCAGCGACATCGCCGCCGACGCACAGCTGGAACGCGGTCACCCGGCCCAGTACGAGGCTGCCGGTTCCGACGGCTCGCGCAGCACGTCCATGATCTCATCGGCGTACCACCGGGCTCGCACCCCGCGGCGGCCCTCGCTTGCTTCACGGAGCAGTTTCAGCTCGGCGAGTTGGCGAAGTAGGTGGGTTGCGCCCTGCGGGGTGACCCCCAGGTGGGTTACCACGTAGCGGGTGGTGAGGACGGGGTTGCCGAACAGCAGGTCAACCACCTCGCCCGCGCGGCTGCGGCGGCCGTGTAGGCACGACCGGTATCGCTCTCGCAGGTCCGTCAACTTCTCTGCCCGGTCGACGGAACGGGTGGCTTGCGCGGCAACGGCGCCGAGGAAGTACCGCAGCCATCCCTGCACGTCGCCCCGCTCGCGGACCCCCTGGAGATGATCGATGTACAGATCCTTCGTGCGTTCGAGCTGCGCAGACAGCGGTAGGAGCGGAGCTGGCAAGATCTCCTGTTCAACAAGGTAGAGAACGATGAACAGGCGGCCAAGCCGTCCGTTGCCGTCGAGGAACGGATGGATCGTCTCGAACTGGTAGTGCAGCAAGGCGGCTCGCACCAGCGTCGGCAGCGCCGGTGTCATCTGATGGATGTACCGCTCCCAGTCGTCGAGGGCTGACCACATGTGCTCCACGGTGGGTGGTACGAACAGGGCGGTCTCGGGCCTGTTGTCCGGTGAACCGATCCAGTTCTGGGACCTCCGGAACTCTCCTGGGGTCTTCTCTCGTCCCCGAACGCCGTCGAGCAGGATGGCGTGCATCTCGCAGAGCAGCCTCTTGCTCAGCGGCAGGTCCGGCAGGCGGCGAAGCCCGTGTTCTAGCGCCTGAACGTAGTTCTGTACCTCCCGCACGTCGTCGTTGGGCTTCTCTCCCAGCGCGGCGGCGTCGAACAGTTCGGACAGCGACGCCTGGGTCCCTTCCATCCTGGAGCTGGCCAGAGCTTCCTCGGTGAGGTAGGACGCGAGAAACAGGTGGGGGTTCGGCAGGAGCCGGCCTGCACCGGCGAGCCGCCCAACTGCGAGGTCAGCGTGACTCAACGCCTGTACGGTCTCGGGATCCAGCGCCAGGGTCTGCGGGAGCGACGCTGGTACGTAGGCCGCGTAGGCGTGCGGTCCCCCCGTGGAGACTGCCCTGCCCCACTGGTGCGCTTGGTACCTTGCTTGATCCACAGACCCGATGTTACAAGCAAGCAGCCGTTCTGCTGGTAACTTGGCGGGCGACCTACAAGCTGAGTTGCTACCTCCTCGCTGTCGCCTCCGTGGGGCTGCGGCGCGGGCCCCGCTTCGTAGGCAACGGGTTGCGCGACCTGACCTCTGCACTCACCGAGGCGACGCCATCCGGGACAGCGCGCGGGCCGCCCTCATCGGCATTGCGCTGACGGTCCTGTTCGTCATCGCCGTCTACCGGCTGGCCGGGCTGCTCGCCGCGGTCGCGCTGGCCGCGTACGGGTTGATCTGCTACGCCGTCCTGCTGGGCCTGGGCGCCACCTTGACCCTGCCCGGCATCGCCGGTTTCGTCCTGGCGATCGGGATGGCCATCGACGCCAACGTCCTGGTCTTCGAGCGGGCCCGGGAGGAGTACGAAGCCCGGGGCAGCCTCCGCCGGGCCGTGCGGGACGGCTTCCGCGGTGCCCTATCGGCGATCGCCGACTCCAACATCACCACGCGGCTGGCCGCCGGGGTGCTGTTCTTCCTGGCCACCGGGCCGGTCCGTGGCTTCGGCGTCACCCTGTCCGTAGGCGTGCTCACCCGGCGCGACCCCACCGACAACGGAGCCCGCCTCTGACCGGCAACCCCCGTCCGTCCGGCCAGCACAGCCGGTCCAACCCGCCCACCGCCCAAGCCCGTGGCGTCCATCGCACGCGGAACGCAAACACTGGTCGGGTCGGCATCCACCCGCACACGGACAGCTACGGCGCCCTGACCGGCACGCCCCTACTCCCGCGGGCGCCAGCAGCTGGTCCTCACCCGAGCGTGCGTGGTTCAACGCCGTCCGCAGCGTCGCCAGGTCGCGGCATCCCGACACCGCGCATCGCTGACCCGAGCCGCAGCAGAGCGACTAAGATCACGGTTACGCCTAGTAGTCAGTTGCGACTGCGTACCGCCGGTCGGGTGACACGGCGCCAGACCGCTGGGCAACTGTTCTACCCGTTCGCCCGATGTTCTCCGCTGATCTCATAACGGAGCGTTGTCGTCATGGTCCGGGGGACAGGGCCAGCCACCCAGATCATCGGAACCGACACCCATGGGGATAAAGACGATGCTCAGGCCCAGCACCGGCCAGACAGGTCCAGACAGGCGGTACAGCCCCGGGCCGGTCGAGTCACCCGCGAAAGGCACTCCGCAGTTCCGGCGACGGGGTGGCGGCGGCCGCTCGAGGAGAGGCGCAGCTGGCGTCCTCGCGCTGCTCGCCTCCTTCATCAGCTCCGTGCCGGCATTCGCGGCCTCGGGTACGACGGCGGCGGCGTTCAGCGGCGGCACGGGCACGGTCAACGTGGGCGGCACGCTGTACGCGAAGAACGGCGGCGCGCTGACCCTGACGGTGACGACGCCGAGCGACACCAAGTGCGTCGACGTCACCGGGGCGCACTCCGGCCATCAGACGTCGCCCACGGCGAAATCCACCTGGACCTTCTCGTTCACCGCCGGCACGGGGGACGGCCTGCAGACCGTGACGTCGACGGCCGGCACCAAGGAGAACAACCCCGGCACCTGCAACACCAACAATGGCTCGGGCACCGCCTCGTACGTGTTGGACAACACCGGCCCGGTGGTGCCGGCGGCGGTGTCCCCGGCGCCGAACGGCGCCGGCTGGAACTACAGCGACGTGTCGCTGGCCTGGACCGCGTCCGACGCTGGCTCGGGTGTGGCGAGCGGACCGACGCCGGCCACCGACTCCGTGACAGCGAACACCGCCGGGGCGACCAAGAGCGCGACCGCGACGGACCGGCTGGGCAACGTCGGCTCCGGCTCGGTGGTCGTGAAGCTGGACAAGACCGCGCCGTCGATCATCGGCATCCGGTCCCCGGCGGCGAACGCCAACGGGTGGAACAACAGCGACGTGACGGTGAGCTTCACCTGCGGCGATGGGCTGTCCGGGATCAAGAGCTGCTCCGGCCCGACCACGCTCGGTGCCAACGCGGCCAACCAGTCGGTCACCGGGACCGGGGTGGACAACGCGGACAACAGCGCCAGCACGACGGTGGACGCGATCAACATCGACAAGATCGCCCCGACGCTGAGCGGCGCAGCGACCACCATGTCGAACGCGGCCGGCTGGTACAACAGCCCCGTCACGATCGGCTGGACCTGCGCGGACGCGCTGTCGGGCATCGCGGGCGGCTGCCCGGCGAACAGCACGATCAGCGGCGAGGGTCAGGCGCTGACCGCAACCGCGAGCGCCAGCGACAGGGCCGGCAACACGCAGACCGCCAGCAGTTCGCCGGTGAACGTGGACAAGACTCCGCCGGTGACGACCGCTTCAGCGCCGCCGGCGTGGAACAACACCGACGTGACGGTCACGCTGACCGCCAACGACGCGCTGTCCGCGGTGCAGAGCACCTTCTTCAAGCTGGACGGCGGACCGGCGACCGCCGGGACGAGCGTGCCGATCGCAAGCGAGGGGATGCACAGCCTCGACTATTGGAGCACCGACAAGGCCGGCAACGTGGAGACCGCCAAGTCGGTCCAGGTCAAGATCGACAAGAGCACGCCGACCATCGGGCATGTCCAGGCGCCGGTCGCCAACGCCAACGGCTGGAACAACACCAGCGTGACGGTGACGTTCAGCTGCGCCGACACGCTGTCCGGGATCGCGACCTGCACCGCCCCGCAGACGGTGAGCGCCGAGGGCCGCGACCAACTGGTGACCGGCACCGCGGTGGACAACGCGAACAACAGCGCCACCGACCCGGTCACGGTCAGCGTGGACAAGACCCCACCGACGATCAGCGGCGCCCGCTCGCCGGCAGCCAACACGTACGGGTGGAACTCCAGCGCCGTCACGGTGACGTACGCCTGCGCCGACACACTGTCCGGTGTGGACCGGTGCGCCGGACCGCAGACGCTGGGCGAGGGCGCCGACCAGAGCGCCAGCGGGACGGCGGTCGACGCGGCCGGCAGCAGCGCCAGCGCGACCGTGGGCGGCATCAACGTCGACGAGACCGCCCCGTCGGTCACCGGCCGGGCGAGCACCGCCCCCAACCCCGACGGCTGGTACGCCGGCGACGTGACGATCGGCTGGACCTGCGCCGACAACCTGTCCGGCATCGCCGCCGACTGCCCGGCGCCGAGCACGATCGCCGGCGAGGGCGCGAACCTGTCCGCGGGCGCCTCGGTCGCCGACAGGGCCGGCAACACCGGCACCGGACAGGTCACCGGAGTCAAGATCGACCGTACCGTTCCGGGCACCAGCGCCGGCCCGCTGCCGTCCGGGTGGGCCGACCACGACGTGACGGTCAGCCTGGCGGCAACCGACAACCTGTCCGGCGTGGCCGCCACCTACTACACGATCGATGGCGGGACGCAGCAGACCGGCAGCAGCGTCACGGTGGCCACCGACGGCCTGCACACCGTGCAGTTCTGGAGCGTGGACCTTGCCGGCAACGCCGAGGCCAAGCACAGCGTGCAGGTGCGGGTGGACAAGAGCGCACCGACGATCGGTCACGTGCAGTCGCCGCCGGCCAACGGCAACGGCTGGAACAACGGCGACGTGACGGTCGGCTTCGCCTGCGCGGACCAGCCGACCCTGTCCGGGCTGACGGCCTGCACGCCGGACCAGACGGTGAGCACCGAGGGCAAGGACCAGCCGGTGCTCGGCACGGCCACCGACAACGCCGGCAACACCTCGACCGACCCGGCTGCGGTGAGCATCGACAAGTCCCCGCCGACGATCAGCGGAGCACCGGACCGGGCGGCCAACCTGGCGGGCTGGTACGCCGATGACGTGACGGTCAGCTTCACCTGCTCCGACGCGCTGTCGGGCATCGACGGCGGGTGCGCGCCGGCCAAGCGGGTCGGCGAGGGTGCGGACCAGAGCGTGACCGGCTCGGTCGTCGACAACGCCGGGAACACCGCGAGCACCACGGTGGGCGGGATCAACGTGGACAAGACCGCCCCGCTGCTGTCCGGTGCGGCGACCGCGCGGCCCAACCCGCTGAACTGGCACTCCGGCGACGTCACGATCACGTGGTCGTGCGACGACGTCCTGTCGGGCATCGCCGGCTCCTGCCCGGCCGACGCGACGCTGACCGGGGAGGGCGTGGACCTCCGCGCAACCGCCGCGGTCCCGGACAAGGCCGGCAACGAGACCCTGGCCGCCAGCGTCCCGGTCGACATCGACCGGACGGCGCCGGGCACCACCGCGTCGGCCCCGTCCGGATGGGTGAACAACGAAGTCACCGTGGCGCTGGCCGCGCACGACGCGCTGTCCGGGGTGGCGAGCACCTTCTACCGCTTGGACGGCGGCGCCGAGCAGACCGGCAGCAGCGTGCCGATCGGTAGCGAGGGCGATCACACGCTGGAGTTCTGGAGCGTCGACCGGGCCGGCAACAGCGAGGCGCACAACAGCGTGCACGTGCAGGTCGACCGGACCGCGCCCACCATCACGCACGCACTGAACCCGCCTGCCAACGCCGACGGGTGGAACTCCACCGACGTGACCGTCACCTTCACCTGCGCCGACCCGCTGTCCGGGGTGGCGACCTGCACCGGCCCGCAGTCGGTGACCGGCGAGGGCGCCGATCAGCCGGTGACCGGCACGGCGGTCGACACCGCCGGCAACAGCGCCACCGACAGCGCGCAGGTCAGCGTGGACAAGACCGCGCCGACGATCACTGCCGGCTACCCGCCCGCGAACGACAACGGGTGGTACGCCAGCGACCTGACCGTGAGCTTCACCTGCGCCGACACCCTGTCCAAGATCAAGGACTGCACGCCGGCGACCACCGTCGGCGAGGGCGCGGACCAGAGCGTGACCGGCACGGCCACCGACGCGGCCGGCAACCAGGCCAGCCGGACGGTCGGCGGGCTGAACGTGGACGAGACCCCGCCCACCCTCACCGGCGCGCCGGCGATCCCGCCAAACGCCGACGGCTGGTACGCCGGTGCCGTGCCGGTCGCCTGGACCTGCGCCGATGCCCTGTCCGGCATCCCGACCGGCGGCTGCCCGGCTGACAGCACGATCAGCGGGGAGGGCGACAACCTGTCCGCCAGCGCGCCGGTCGCCGACCGGGCCGGCAACACCGCCAGCAGGACCGTGGGCGGCATCCGGATCGACCGCACCGCCCCGACCACCGCCGCGAACGCCCCGGCCGGCTGGAACAACACCGCGGTCACGGTGAGCCTGACCGCGCAAGACGGCCTGTCCGGGGTCAAAGCCACCTACTACGAGCTGGACGGGGCCGCCGAGCGGGCCGGCAACACGGTCGCGATCAGCGGCGAAGCGGTGCACACGCTGCGGTTCTGGAGCGTGGACAGGGCCGGCAACGCCGAGCCGGCGCACACGGTGCAGGTGAAGATCGACCAGACTCCGCCCACCATCGGGCACACCGTCAGCCCCGCCCCGAACGGCGCCGGGTGGAACCGCACCGACGTGACGGTCAGCTACAGCTGCGCCGACCCGCTGTCCGGTATCCCGGCCGGCGGCTGCCCGGCGGACCGGAAGCTCACCGCCGAGGGCCAGGACCAGGACGCGAGCGCAACCGCGCTGGACAACGCCGGCAACAGCGCGGTCGACCCGGCCACGGTGAGCATGGACAAGACCGCGCCGAGCATCACCGCCGCGGCCGACCGGCCGGCCAACGACGACGGCTGGTACGCCGACGACGTACACGTCCACTACACGTGCGCGGACGCCCTGTCCGGCATCGGGCCCGGCGGCTGCCCGGCCGACGATGTGCTGACCGCCAGCGCGGCCGACCAGAGCGCCACCGGCACGGCCAGCGACCTGGCCGGCAACACCGCCAGCCGGTCCCTCGGCGGCATCGACATCGACAAGGTGGCGCCCTCGCTCGACGGCGCTGCGCTGTCGCCGCCGAACCCGGCCGGCTGGTACAACACCGACGTCCCGGTGCGGTGGAGCTGCGCCGACGGTCTATCCGGCATCCCCGCCGGCGCCTGCCCGGGCAACGGCACCATCTCCGGCGAGGGCACCGGCCTGACCGCCTGGGCCACGGTAAGCGACCGGGCCGGCAACCGGACCGCCGCCGCCAGCCCGCCGGTGAAGATCGACCAGACGCCGCCCCAGACCACCGCGTCCGCGCCGTCCGGCTGGACGAACAACAGCGCCACGGTCCCGCTGACCGCGCACGACAACCTGTCCGGGGTGAAGGCGACCTACTACCGGCTGGACAGCGGCGCACAACAGGAAGGCAGCAGCGTCCGCATCGACAGCGAAGGCACGCACACCCTCGAGTTCTGGAGCGTCGACAACGCCGACAACGTCGAGGCGCACGGCACGGTGCTGATCGCGATCGACAAGGGCGCCCCGAGCATCGGCCACGCCCTCGACCCGGCGCCCAACGCGGCCGGCTGGAACAACACCAACGTGACCGTCACGTTCACCTGCGCCGACCAGCTCTCCGGCATCGCCAGCTGCACCGGCCCGCGGTCGGTCGGCACCGAGGGTCAGGACCAGCCGGTGGTCGGCACCGCGGTCGACCAGGCCGGCAACGCCGCCACCGACACCGCGCAGGTCAGCGTCGACGAGACCGCACCGACGATCAGCGGCGCACCGGACCGGGCGCCCAACGACGCCGGCTGGTACGCCGGCGACGTGACCATCCACTACACCTGCGCGGACAGCCTGTCCGGTCTGGCCAGCTGCGCCGCCGACGACCGGCTGATCGCCGGCGCGGCGAACCAGAGCGCCAGCGGTACGGCGACCGACGCGGCCGGCAACACCGCCAGCGCGACCGTCGGCGGAATCAACATCGACAAGGTGGCGCCCACCCTCACCGGCGCACCCACCACGGCCGCGAACGCCGACGGCTGGTACCGCGGCGACGTGACCGTCGCCTGGACCTGCGCCGACGCTCTGTCCGGGATTCCGGCCGGCGGCTGCCCGGCGGGGAGCCTGCTCACCGGGGAGGGCGACAACCTGTCCGCGACCGCCTCGGTCGCCGACAAGGCGGGCAACACCGCCAGCAGCACGGTCGGCGGCGTCCGGATCGACCGGCACGACCCCAGCACCGCCTCCAACGCGCCAGCCGGCTGGGTGAACGACGGCGTCACCGTGACCCTGAGCGCCCTCGACAACCTGTCCGGGGTCAAGGCGACCTACTACCGGCTCGACGGCGGCGCGCCGCAGTCCGGGACCAGCGTGAGCATCGGCGCCGAAGGGCTGCACACGCTCACCTTCTGGAGCCTCGACAAGGCCGGCAACGCGGAGACCGCGAACACCGCCGTCATCCGGGTCGACAAGACCGCTCCGACAATCACCGGCACCCCCGCCACGAGCCCGAACGCGAACGGCTGGTACGCCGGACCGGTCACCGTGCACTTCACCTGCAGCGACCCGAAGCTCTCCGACGGCAGCCCGGGCTCGGGCGTCGCCGCCTGCCCGGCGGACGCCACCACCACCGCGGCCAGCAGGACGGTCACCGGCACGGCCAGCGACAACGCCGGCAACTCGGCGAGCGCCAGCGTCACCCTCAGCATCGACAGCCAGGCGCCCACCGTGACCATCGGCGGGATCGCCAACGGCGGCAGCTACGCCCTCGGCGCCGTGCCGGCGCCGACCTGCACCGCCACCGACACCGACTCCGGCCTGGCCGGACCCTGCACCACCAGCCTCACCGGCGGCACGGCCACCGGCGTCGGCACATTCACCTACACCGCGAGCGCAACCGACCGGGCCGGCAACACCAGCACGGTCAGCGCCACCTACCGGGTGATCTACCGCTTCGACAGCTTCCTGCAGCCGATCAACGACACCGCCCACGACACCGGCCTTGCCACCAGCATCTTCAAGGGCGGCAGCACCGTGCCGGCCAAGTTCCAGCTGAAGAAGGCCGACGGGACGGTCGTCCAGACTGCCACGCCACCGCAGTGGCTCATCCCGGCCAAGGGCAGCCCGACCAGCGCCGCGGTCGACGAGAACGTCTACACCGACCCGGCCAGCAGCGGCAGCACGTACCGCTGGGACACCACTGGCCAGCAGTACATCTACAACTGGAGCACCAAAGGCCTCGCCATCGGCTACTACCACCGGATCGGCGTCCAGCTCGACGACGGCCAGACCTACTACGTCAACGTCGGTCTGAAGTAGACGCTCGAGCTGATCGTCTGCCATATCAGCGGCGGCCCACCGTCACGGCTGCGGTTGTCGGCTGCCGATGGCCGCCCGGCAGCGGCGGTTGACCTTGCCGGCGGGGCGTTAGGCGCTGCCGGTCGCCCGCGCGGCCTGTGGTCGGATGACGACCTGCTCGCGGTTGTTGGGCGGGTTATCGGCTGCCCGGGTTCGTTGGCCTGTTTCGGCTCGGCTGCCCGGATGGCTTCCTCCGCTGCCGGGACGAGCGCCGTCAGCAGGCTGGGAGGATGGCATCCAGCAGGCAACTCGCGCCGGCAGGCCGCGTCTGTACCTCCTCGCAACGCTCCCGGAGCCGGTCGAGCGACTCGGTGTCCCCGATCGGGAGGGTCGCCTCCAGCCGGTGGCCCTGCGTGATCTCCGGGAGATCCAGCACCGCGTCGACCAGCCGGGACCGGGTCCCGGCGGGGAGATGGCCGGCCCGGGCGTGCAACGCAGCACGGACGACAGCCCGGTCCTGAAGTGGTTCGACGAGGGCGAAAGCGACGACCTCGCCATCCTCGGAGACCTCAACATGGCGGCCGTTCGGCGCAGCAGTCATCGACGGCTCCTTGTCCCCCGACGGCGGAATGCGGGACGCGGTGTCCGCTACCCGCCGAGCCTATGCCTCCACGCACAGCGGTCAACGCCTCACCGCCAACCCCTGCCGGGAAGCGCCGCCCCGGGCAGGCCACGACGGCGTCGGTGACGGCTCGGTCAACTGGCGGCACCCGGGTGCCGGAGCAGTAGCCGCCAGGCCCGGCCGAGGTGGTCGTCACCGACGTGGCCGGGACATGACGCGGGATGTGCGGTTCGAAGAACGTGCGGAGGCGTAGGTAGGGGTGAACGGGAGGAGGATGACGGATTCCTGAGCTCGTCTGGGGCGGTCGCATCAGTGCTGGTCGGATTCGATGGGTTGTCCCTGGCGGTACATCTGTGGAGGCTTGGTGCCGGCGTGCTGGCCGCCGTCGATGGGGAGGGTGGCTCCGGTGATGAAGGAGGCCTGGTCGGAGCAGAGCCAGACAACGGCGGCCGCGACCTCGTCGGCACGGCCGACCCGGCGCATCGGAGTGGATAGGCCGGCCCGGCGCTGCGCCTCCTGGCCCGCGGCCTGCAGGTGGTGGGTGAGGATTGGGCCCGGGGCCACGACGTTCACCCGGATGCCCCGGTCGGCGTAGTCCAGCGCCGCGACCTTGGTCAGGCCGATGATCCCTGCTTTGCCGGCGACGTAGCCGGCCAGGTTGGCGACGCCCTGGAGTCCGGCCAGCGAGGCCATGTTCACGATCGCGCCGCCGCCGGAGCGGAGCATCGCCGGGATCTGGTATTTCATGCCCAGGAACGTTCCGCGGATGTTGGTGTGGATCGCTCGGTCGAAGTCCTCGGGGTCGAGGTCGGCCAACGGTGTCGGGGCGGGGCCGTCGGTGGCGTTGTTGAAGGCGGCATCCAGGCTGCCGAAGGCGGCCACAGCCTGGTGGACCAGGTGTTCGACCGAGGCCGGGTCGCTGACATCGGTCCGCACGGCCAGCGCCTGCCCGCCGCGGCCGCGGATACCTTCGGCGACCGAGTCCAGCGCCTGCTGGTCGCGGGCGGCGAGGACGACCGCGGCCCCGGCCCGCGCGAATGCCTGCGCGGTGACCGCGCCGATGCCGCGGCTGGCGCCCGCGACTAGGGCGACCTTTCCGGCGAAGGACGGCTGAAGGGGTGCGAACTCGGGGGTGACCATCGGGTAGTCCTCTCGGGTCTGGCGGCGGTCGGATGGCGCGATGGGTGCCGCGAGGTCAAGGCGTCGGCACCAACGGGTTGTCACACCGAGCTGACGTAGTCGGCCGCTGACAGGACCGATCCTCGCCGCACGCGTTATCCGGTGTCGTCAGCCTGCGGTAGGCCCTACCGCTACGCCCTGGGTGGCAGCCCGACCGTCCCGCCGTCCGCCGGTCGTAGTAGATCCTGCCCGTCACCGCACGGGTGACGCCCGGAGCTACCGAGTTCACTCGGACTGCGACGAGAGTGAGGACGCAGGCGCTCTCCATGGTCGGCGGCGGAGCGCTGCTGGGTCGGTCAGCGCAACGGCGTTGCCCACCAGGATGAGCACCACGCCGATCAGGTCGCGCAGCGTCCAGGTGAAGTGCTCGACGGCTGTCGAGAGCAACAGCGCGACAATCGGGAACAGGACGGTGGCGTACGCCGCCCGCTCGCCGCCGATCCGGCCGAGCAGGGTCAGGTACGCACCGAACGCCACGACCGAGCCGAACACCGCGAGGTAGACCAGCGAGCCGATATAGGCAGTGGAGGGGACGAAGGTGAACCCCGCCGCCGAGGGTGAGCGCCCAGGGCACGAGCAGAGCCACACCGTAGGCCATCGCGTACCCGGTGCTGGAGACCACCGGCACCCCGTCCGGATCCCATCGGCCGGCGTGATGGGACAGGATGAGGTGGCGGTCTTTGCGGGGCGGCAGGGAGGCGACCATGTCGGGCGAGTCGCGGGCCGAATCGGGCGGGTTGGCGTGGTCGACGCGAATGGTGTTCACGGTGGTCGCTGTGGCGGCGTTCGTTCTGGGCGTCGTCGGCTACGGTCAGTTCCTGCCCGATCACCTCGAGTATGGCCAGGGCACTCTCGACCGTGTCTACTACAGCCTCCAGCTTTTCGTTCTCGACGCCTCACCTCTGCAGACATCAACCCATCTGCCGATGACGCTGCAGATTGCTCGGTTCGCCGCGCCCGCAGTCACAGTTTACTTGATCTTCCTCGCCGTTCAGGCGTTGGCGGCCGAGCGTCTGATGCAGGCTCGCATCCGCCTGGCGCGAAGGCACTCCATCCTTTGCGGTCCGCAGGACACGGTGCGGCTTCTCGCCGAACAGATCCACGGCGAGTCCGGTGGCAAGGTGGTCGTCGTCAGCAGCCGCGGCCGGCCGGCCGTAGGCCGCAGGCCGCTGTTCGTGGTCGGGGATCCGAGGCAACGTCAGGTCCTGCTGCGGGCTGGGTTGGACCGGGCCCGCGAGGTCATCGCCGTCGGCCCGGACAGCGTGCTGAATGCTGAGGTGGCCATCGGCGTCCACGCCGTGAACCGGGAGCGGGGGACCGCTGTCACCTGCTATGCCGAGGCGCAGGACACCGAACTGTTCCGCGCGGTCGTCGGGCAGGAGGTCGCGCCCGGCGAGGTGAACCGGCTGGACTCGTTCAACCGGCATGATCGGACCGCGCGGGCACTGCTCGACGCTTATCCGCCCGCGCCGGCCGACGAGGCCGGATCGGCGCTGGTGATCGGATATGCGGGCCTGGGGCGAGTCCTGGTCGATCGGCTGGTGCAGGCGTGGTCGGGTAGCACGCTCTCGGGCGGCCGCACTCCGTGCCTCTGTGTGGTGGACGCCGACGTGCCGGTCGAGGTTGTCGCGCAGCGGCATTCCGACCCGGGAGGGCGGGTCACGGTGACCGCCCGGCGGGTCAACCCGTCCTGGCTCACGGCCGTCGACGACCTGCTCGTACCGGCCGCCGACGGGACCAGGGGCATCCCGGGCCAGGTCTATGTCTGCCTCGATGACGATGCGGCTGGCATCTCGGTGGGTGACACCGCCCTGCGGCTCCTCGAGGACCACGAGACCACGATCGTCGTGGCGGTGCCTCGGAGCGGGGTGCTCGGGCACGCGGCCGCACCCGACGACCTCGACGAACGGGCTTCCTCCCGGCGGCCGGCGGGCCGGCCGACCGGACCGGCGGCGGTCCGCACGGTCGGGGCAGCCCGCCTCGTGCTGGTCAGCGTGGTACGCACCGTCTACACCATCGCGGCCATGCGCACGGGCACGAACGAGCAGCTCGCGAAGGCGATCCACGAGACCTACCGGCGGCACGCGCTGAGCGGGGGCGACTCCGTGGATACGAACGACTCGGTCCGGCCGTGGGACCAGCTGCCCAGCCACCTCAAGGACTCCAACCGCGAGCAGGCCTGGGATATCGGGCGCAAGCTGGCCATGGCCGGCCTCAGCGCTGTCCCGGCGCGCCGCTCCAACGGGGGCGTCAGGCTGACCGACAGCGACGTGGAGAGGCTCGCGAAAGTTGAGCACCGCCGATGGATGGACGAGCGAGCCGCGAGAGGCTGGCGGCACGGCCTGGTCAGGGACGACGACCGCAAGCTTCATCCAGACCTGGTCGACTGGGAGTACCTGTCGGACGGCAGCCGGGACAAGGACCGGGCGCTGGTACGGGCAATTCCGGAGCACCTGGGCGCTGCTGGTCTCCAGGTGGTCCGGACGAGGTGATCCAGAACCCCAAAGACGGACCCGCGCCCGTTACGGTCAGCTACGATCCGGATGTATCACGGACGCTCATCCGCGTCTCTACTTCGGGTGGACGTCAGGGGGAGTCCGATAGATCTTGGGGGATGGCCACGAGGGGTAGGGGTCGACCACGCATGGCCATAATCGTGAGCTACTCGCGGAGGGACGAAGCGGTCGTCAAGGCGCTTGCCCAGGGCCTTGAGGCCGCCAAGCGGGAGGTGTGGTTCGACCGCGACCTCGGCGGCGGAGACGCGTGGTGGGACTCGATCCTGGAGAACATCCGGACCGCGACGGTGTTCCTCTTCGCGCTCTCGGACGCCTCGCTGCACTCCAAGCCGTGCCGGCTGGAGCTGGACTACGCCCTTGAGCTAGGCCGTCCGATCGTGCCGGTCCAGGTGGGTCCGGTCACCAGCTTCCGGGCGAGCCCGCTCGCCAAGCTGCAGATAATCGGCTACCGCCAGGACAACGCGCAGTCGGGATTCACGGTGCTCGCCGCGGTCGACGACGCGGCGAAGCGGGAGCGGCCCCTGCCCGACCCGCTCCCTGCGCCGCCGCCGATCCCGTTCGCGTACATACTGGCCCTCGGCCGGCAAATCGACAGCGTGGAGCTGTCCATGGCAGACCAGGTCGCTGTCGTCGACCAGTTGCGTCGCGCCCTCGGCGAGGAGACGGACGAAACGGTGCGGCAGGACATCCTGTCGATGCTGAAGAACCTCAACGGCAAGCCGTGGACGACCAAGTGGACCGAGCGGGAGGTCGCGGCGCTGCTGTACGCCCACTCCGCGAAGCCGCTGCTCGACGGTGCGGAGGAGGTAACCCCACGGGCACCGCGTCCAGCGGCCGCTGAGCCAGCGGCGACGCCTGAGCCGAGTCGCCCGCCGCAACCTGACCCCGACCCACGCGAGTGGTTGGCGGAACGGCTGGAGAAACTGCTGCAGCAGCAGGCGGCCGAGCACGCGGCCGCGGAGGAAGAAGCCAGCAATCCGGATCCACCGCCGTGGCGGCTGCCGCCCGATGCGGTCGCCCGGTGGAGCCGGACGTTCGAACGCGCCGAGGGCTCCGCCGCGGCCGCAGGGTCCTCCCCGGTCGCAGGGTCCTCCCCGGTCGCACGGTCCTCCCCGGTCGCAGGGTCCGCCCGGGCCGCAGTGCCCTCCCCGGCCGCAGAGCCCTCCCCGGCCGCAGTGCCCTACTCGAGCGCGCCGGCGCCGCCAGCTCCGAGGTGGACGCCTCCGTCCGCCTCCCCCAAGCCGCCCTCCTACTTCGCCACATCCGCACCGCCGCCGACCGGGCAGCAGACCGCGCAGCAGACCGCGCAGCAGCCGGTCGCCCTGCAGCCGACACCGCCGCCGTGCCCGGCGGCACCGCCAGGCCCGCCGGCTCCGGCGGCCCCGACCGCGCCGGAGCCACCGAGCCACCGGCGGATGAGCATCGTATCCGCCGTGTTCTCGCTGCTGGTGTTTGGTGGGGGTATAGCCATGTATTTCTCGCGCCAGGTTGGCCCACGCTACCGGGCTGGTGACGTGGAGGGCGCGCGACGAGCGTCCCGCAGGGCGAAGGTGTGGGGGATCGTCGGCATGGTCGCGGGCCCCCCTCTGGTCCTCCTAGTCACATTTTTTCTGTAGGCACCGCGGTGCTTGAGCTGAGAAGGCGTGAGGACCATGTCACCACGACGAGGCGGTGTAGCCATCCCGCTGGTCGCGCTTGTCGCCTCCTTCATGGTGGTGCTGGTGCTTGGGGCTCTGTTCGCCACCGGCTCCAGCGAGGGATCCCCGCCCCCGCCGACGACACCTCCGCCGACGGGCGGAGGGGGGACAGCCGCCGTGCAGGTCACGGTCAATGACCTGACCGGCGACAAGGAAGTCTGGGACGCGTTCCCGGGAGTCCGGCTGACCGTGACACCTGTAGCCAGGCAGAGCGTGACGGCTGGCAGTGTTGCTCCGCCATCGGCCGATGTGGTCAACGTCTGCGTGACCCCGCCCGCCGGCTGGAAGGTCGTCAGCAGCAGCGAAGAATGGCTTCCCCAGAAGGGGCAGAACTCCTCCTGCCACCAGTTCTCCCGGATAGCGGGGAAGGTCCCGCAGTTCGTGCTCCGGCTGGAGCGGGAGCGATGAGCCGCCGACCGGGAGCCGACCCGGTTCTCCTGCTGCAGGTCGCGGCGGCCGCGCTCCTCGGCGGAACGCTTGCGGTGGCCGCACTCGCCGTCCTCAGCCACATCCACCGGGCCCAGCTGGTCGCCGGGTTCGTTGTCGCGGTCGTCGTCGTCAGCGTGCTCGCCGTGGCCACCCTCCTGCCAGAACTCGCTGGCGAGGCGGGTCCGGGACAGCCGGCCAGGCCACAGCCAGGGAGCCAACAGCCGGCGCCGGGCTTCTCGTGGGCGAACATGCGCCCGAACGAGGGCTCCGGCGGGCGCACGATGCCGAGCGTGCCGGCGCCGGCAGCTCCGGCGGTTCCAGCCGCGCGGTGGGACCCGGCACTACGCTCGGGCCCCGAGCCCACCCCGGTGAGCGTCGCGGTCCCGGTCCCTGGCGGCGCGTGGTGGAGGTCCGCCTCGGCCCGCGCGAGGACACCGGCGCCGGGTACGGCGGCGCCGGAGCAGGTCCCGCCGGCCGCTCTGCTGGCCGATGTCTCGGGCAGCGCGGGCGTGACGCACGTCGTGCAGTGCCCGCACTGCGGCGACTTCCGGGTGGACGTCCACCAGCAGGCGCCCGGCTTCGCGTTCACCTGCAAGCGCTGTGACCATCGTTGGCGCTGGCAGCCCGGCTCGACCTGGCCGACCACCGTGGTCCGGCCGCGCCTCGAGCGCCGGGCTGGCCAGGGCGACGGCGCCAAACCGATCTGACTCCGACGGCCCTCCGAGGGGACTCGATGTACCAGCAGACATTCTCGCGCACCACACCGGGATGCATCGTGTTCCTGGTCGACCGGTCCGACTCGATGCAGGCACGGTGGTCGGGCTCGCGCCTCACCCTGGCGCAGGGCGCGGCCCTTGCCGTCAACCGGATCCTGCTCGAGCTGTGCGTGAAGTCCACAAAGGAGCAGGGCGGGGCGCTGCGGTGCTACTTCTACATCGGCGCGTACGGGTACGGGCTGTGTCCGCGCAGCGGTAGCGAGGGCGTCGAGTCGGCGCTTCCCGGCCCGCTCTCCGACCGCGGCATCGTCCCGCTGCCGGAGCTGGCCGACCATCCGATCGCGGTCCGCGAGGAGCCCTCGGTCGATGCGGTGTCGACGCCGTCCAGGGTCCCAGTGTGGATCGACGCGCACCACGGCTTCCGCACCCCGATGTGCCAGGCCTTCGCAACCGCGGGTGCACACGTCTACGAATGGGCGAATGCCTTCCCGAACTCGTTCCCGCCCATCGTGATAAACATCACCGACGGGATGGTCACCGACAGCCCGTACGACGGCGCGGACGTCGACATGTGGGCCAAGCGCCTCACCACGATCGAGACCGGCGACGGGCCGGCGCTGCTTTTCAACATCTTCCTGTCGCCGAGCCCGGGCGCCGGGGTCTGGTTCCCGGCCAGCGACGCGAACCTCCCGCAACCCGGTCCCGGCCTGTTCTCGATCAGCAGCCCGATGCCGCAACCGATGATCAACAATGCCCGGTCGGCGCAGATCCAGGTCGTGCCCGGTGCGCGCGGCTTCGTGTTCAACGCCGACCTCGCGATGCTGGTCAAGTTCCTCGAGATCGGCACCCGCTTCGACGTCCGGGATCGCTGACCTGCCATGTCGCACGTTCAGGCGGTCGTCTTCCACGAGGCCAAGGCCGGCTCGGCGGACGTGGAGTGGGAGGACGGCGCCGGCCACGACCCGGGTGACCCGGCGACCGGGCGGAACGCGCGGTGCATAGTTGTCGATGGGGCGACAGAGGCCTACGACTCGATCCGGTGGGTGAGTCAACTCGTCGACTCGTTCCTCGGCATCCACCCGGTCGGCGGCGCGCCGGCCCTGACCGACCGCGCGATGGACGAGTGGTTCGGGCTCATGCAGGACCGGTGGGTGCAGGACGCGCCCGCCGCGTTCGCCAGCGTCTTCGAGGAGCGGAAGTTCCGCGAAGACGGGTCGTTCGCGACTCTCCTCGGCTGCGAGATCCACGGCCTCGGCGGCTCGCAGCCGCGCTGGTCCGCGGTCGCCCTCGGCGACACCGTGCTGTTCCACGTGCGCGGCAGCCGAGCGCTCGCGCAGTTCCCCGCGCTCGCCGCCGAGGACTTCGGCCTCAACCCGGACGGCGTCTTCACCCAGCCGTCCGCGCGGGCGCGGATGCGGGCGCGGCTCGGCCACGCGGACGGATCGCTGGCCGTCGGCGACCGGCTGTTCCTCGCCACCGACGCGTTCGCCGAGTGGATGGTGCGGGTGGCTCGTTCGGACGCCGACCTGCTGTGGCGGACGCTGGTCCGGCTCGACCACCCCGCGCGGTTCCGGCGGATCGTCGCGGACCGCCGCCGCGCCGGTGAGATGAAGAACGACGACGTGACGCTGATGCGGGTCGAGATCACCGACTCCGAACCCGAACTGTTGGTGGTGTGTCAGTGATGGCCTATCCGAATGCCGAGGACTACGTCCGGGCGGTGCAACAGCCGGAGCGGGTGTTCCGGGTGCCCGCGCTGCGCAAGGCCGTGTTCGAGTTGCACCCGCTGTTCGGGATCCCGATGCCGGCCTCCGGCAACGTCGCGGTCGTGTTCAAGGCCAACATGGCCGGCGAGGACACCGCTCTGCGCTTCTTCATCCGGGACGACGCGTCCAGCAGGGAGCGGTACGCGGCGCTCGGCCGGCACTTTGCCGACCGCGGCATCGACGACTGTGTCGCGCACCCGACGTGGATCGACCAGGCGATCTCCATAAACGGGGCGACCTGGCCGATGGTTCAGATGAGCTGGGTGGATGGGCGCACCCTCGACGCATACGTGGGGCACCTGGCCGGGACCGGAAACGTCGGGGGACTGGTCTGCCTGGCCGAGACCTGGCGCGGTCTCATCGCCCGGCTGCAGGCCGCCGACTTCGCCCACGGCGACCTGCAGCATGGCAATGTCCTCATCGACACATCCAGCACACTGCGGCTGGTGGACTTCGACGGGTCCTGGATCGCGGCGTTCCACGGAGGGGCACCTCCGAAGGAGACCGGCCACCCCAACTACCAGCGCACCGGGCGCGAGTGGGGCAAGTGGATGGACACGTTCCCAGGCCTGGTGATCTACACCGCGCTGCTCGCGCTCTCCCGCCGCCCCGAGTCCTGGGCTGAACTGCACAACGGCGAGAACATCCTGTTCTCCGCGGAAGACTTCGACCCGCCATTCCGTACGAGGACGTGGCAGTTCCTGGCCGGCCTCCGGGACGCCGAGGTCGACCACGCCGCGGAACGCCTCATGCGGGCCTGCGACCCGACCTGGCAGGCCGGAAACACCCTGGAGTCCCTGCTGGACGGGCGCCCGCGAGTCGAGGTTCCAGCCCAGCGGAAGACCATCGAGGCGACTCCGTTCCCCGGAGTCGCCGCGCAGACCGACAGGGGAACGCCTTGGTGGGAGAGGGCCGGCGGCACGGCCAGCGCAGCCGGAACGCCTGGCCCGCGAGCACCGTCCGGGGTCGCGGCGCCGCCCCCGACCGCCTCCGCGATGCCCCCGCCCCCGCCGAAGCAGGCGCCGGGCACGGCGACGACGCCGGCATCACCGTCCTTCGCCGGCGCCGGACCGGCGCAGCCCTGGTACCAGCCGCCCGGTCAGGGCCCTCGTCCGCACCCCGCGCCGCGGCCACCGGCGCACCAACGCTCGGGTCGCGCGGTTGCTCTGCTGGTGCTCGCCATCGCCGTGCTGATCCTCATCCTCGTGCTCGCCACCGCGTAGAACGCCGCCACCGTCGTGGCGAGCGCACTGATCGCCGCGGGCATTGCGCTGCCGATTCTGCTCAGCAGAAGGACGTAAGCGGGCACCCCGCCGGCCAACAACCCAACGGCTTCCGCCGGCCTTCGTCGCCGACTCGCCGATGGGCGCCGGCGTCGCCCCGCGCCCGCGTGGGATCCTTGCCAGCACGGTGCGGCTCCTCCAGACCCGGACGGCCCGTACTGCGCGTGGCGGCAGTCAACCGGTCGTTTGAACTACGGAGGTGGCTCCAGTGACTGTCGATCCGGGACCTCGTGCCGCCGGGGCCGCTCTGCGTGGGCTCTCGCCCGCGGACACCACATGGACCCGGCTGCAGGACCAGATCGGCTGGTATGACCGCAAGAGCGGTCAGGCGCAGAGCTGGTTCAAGTGGCTGAAGGTGGCCACCCTGGGCCTCGCCGCAGGACTCCCGGTGGCAGTGGTGGCGTCGGCGCCCGGGTGGCTGGTGGCCTCCATGGGGGCGCTCGTGGCTGTGATCGAGGGGGTCCAGCAGCTGTACAAGTTCCAGGAGAACTGGATCACCTACAGGTCGACCTGTGAGCAGCTGCGCCACGAGCAGTACCTCTACCTGGCCGGCGCCGGCCCCTACGTGGACGTGGGCAGCCGGGATGCGTTGCTCGCCGAACGCATCGAGGGCCTCGTCAGCCAGGAGCACGCCAAATGGGCCGCCACCCAAGAGCAAACCGCGAGCCCGCCGGCCCCGCAATAGCCATCGGGACGCTTCTGGCCGGTCAGCGGGTGCGGATGAGGTCGGCACCCACAGGTCACCAGGAGCGGAGCGTGGCGATCCGTTCCTCGAGCTGCTCGATGCTCGCCGCCGCGGTCGGCGGGCCGCCGCAGCGCTGTCGCAGTTCGGCGTGCACGCTGCCGTGTGGCCGGCCGGTGCGGTGGTGGTACGCGGCAACGAGCGCGTTCAGCTCCCGGCGCAGCGCAGCCCGGCGCTCGTACGGGGCGACCGCCTGGCGCGCCGGCGGCGCTCCCGCGGGTGGCGCGGACCGGGCACCGGCTCCCCGGCGCTGCTCCTCGGCGAGCTGCCGGGCCTGCCGCTGCCGGAGCAGCAGCGCGACCTGGTCGGGCTCCAGCAGGCCGGGCAGCCCGAGGTAGTCCTCCTCCTCCGGCGTGCCGGGCGTCGCCCCGGTGCCGAACGAGGCGCCGTCGAAGATGACCTGGTCGAGCTGGGCGGACGCGCCGAGCGCCTCGAACCCGCGGTCCAGCTCGCTGGCTTGGTCGGCGGGCCGGTTCGCTGCCGCGAGCAGTTCGTCCTCCCAACCGCCGTCCGGGCGGTCCGGCCGGCCCAGCACGTGGTCCCGCTCGGCCTCCAGCGCGCCGGCCAGGGCGAGCAGCGGCGGTACCGACGGCAGGAAGACCGACGCGGTCTCGCCGGGCCGCCGCACCCGGACGAACCGGCCCACCGCCTGCGCGAAGAACAGCGGCGTCGCGGCGCTGGTCGCGTACACGCCGACGGCCAGCCGGGGCACGTCCACGCCCTCGCTGACCATCCGGACGGCGACCAGCCACCGGGCGGACGAGTCGGCGAACTGGGCGATCCGCGCGCTGGCACCGCGGTCGTCGGAGAGCACGACGACCGGCGGCTCACCTGTCGCCGCACGCAGCAGGCCGGCGTACGCGCGGGCGGCCTGCTGGTCGCTCGCGATCACCAGCCCGCCGGCGTCCGGCATGCCACCCGCGCGCACCTGGGACAGCCGGGTGTCCGCGGCCGACAGCACCGCCGGGATCCAGTCGCCGGCCGGGTCGAGCGCGGTCCGCCAGGCCCGGGCGGCCTGCTCGGCCGGCAGCGGCTCGCCGAGCCGGGCCGCGTGTTCCTCGCCGGCCCGGGTTCGCCACCGCGCCTCCCCGGAGTACGCCAGGAACAGCACCGGACGCACGACGCCGTCCCGCAGCGCCTCCCCGTAGCCGTAGGAGGAGTCGGCGGCGGACCGGAGCTGGCCGTCGGGGTCCGGCGCGTAGGTGACGAACGGGATCGGGTTGTCGTCGGACCGGAACGGGGTGCCGGTCAGTGCGAGCCGCCGGGTGGCCGGGTCGAACGCGGTCCGCGCCGCCTCGCCCCAGGACAGTGCGTCGCCGGCGTGGTGTACCTCGTCGAGCACGACCAGGGTGCGCCGAGCGGTGGTACGGGCCCGGTGCAGCGCCGGGTGCGCTGCCACCTGCGCGTAGGTCACCACGGCACCGGTGAAGCCGCCGGCCGTCGCGCCGTCGGCGTTGCGGAAGGTCGGATCCAGCGCGATGCCGAGCCGGGCCGCGGCGGTCGCCCACTGGCCCTTCAGGTGCTCGGTCGGCGTGACGACGGTGACCGCGGCCACCGTCGTGTCGGCCAGCAGCTCGGCGGCCACCCGCAGCGCGAGCGCGGTCTTGCCGGCGCCGGGCGTGGCCACGGCCAGAAAGTCCCGTGGCCGGCGCGCCAGGTAGGCGGTCAGCGCTCGGCGCTGCCAGGTGCGCAGCGGCGGGCCGGAAGCCCCGGCGAACACTGTCCTCCTCCGCTCGACGCTGCGCTCCGACCAGCCCCGCGCACCCCGGCAGCCCCGGCAGGTTGACGCCGGCGCCCGGAGCGCAAGCGAGCCGTCCCGCCTCGCGACACTCCCGCCCCCCACGGGTGTGCAGGGACGCGCCCTCGCGGCGAGGTTCCCCCGCCGAGAGCCTGCCGACCCTAACCCATGCCACCTGGCTGCCCGGACCACCCCGCGGCTGTGTCGAATTGCGCTCCCGCACCGGCCCGCGCCGGGCGGTCACGGTCCGGCGGTGAACTCCACCTCTACCAGCCGCGGACCCCATATGATCACCGACGGTGCCCGCTCCCATCGGGTGATCGATATGTCGCCGACCCGGGCCAGCAACGCTTGGAACGCGGCCCGTATCTGCAGCCGGGTGAGCATCGCCCCAGGGCAGTATGTCCAGCCCTCGCCGAAGCTGACATGTTGCGCGCTGTCCGGCCGGCGCAGATCGTAGGAGTCCGGGTCGGCGAACCGGCGCTCGTCGCGGTTGGCCGACCCGCGCAGCAGTGCCACCTGGGCGTCGGCCGGCAAGGTGACCCCGTGCAGCTCCACCGGCTCGGCCGTCTCCCGCGGGTTGTACTGCGGCGAGGTGTAGTAACGCAGCGTCTCGTCGGCGAGGTTGTCGTACAGGTAGGGGTTGTCGCGCAGCGCCCACCGCTGCTCCGGGTGCTCGGACAGCGCCCGGGTCGTGTTGCCGATCAAGTTGGTGATGTTCTCGAAACCGGCCGCGATCAGCACCCAGACGAGGGTCATCAGCTCCTGCGAGCTCAGCTTGTCCGCGGACTCCTCGCTGACGGCGACCAGATCGGTCAGCAACCCCGGCGGCGGGTCCACGTCGCTGCGCAGTGCCCGACGGCGCTCGCCGAGCACGGCAGTGAGATAGCCTTCGAAGGCGGCCATCCCGTCGATGCCGTCCCGCACGACCTCCGGCGTCGGGAACGGGTCGAGGATGGGCAGGAACCGGCGGACCCAGTCCAGGAACGGCAACCGGTCGTCGCTGGGTATGCCGAGCAGCTCGCAGATGACCTGGAACGGCAGCGGGTAGGCGAACTGATCGATCAGGTCGAGCCTGGTCGT
>Ga0210378_10000257_pt1 | contig 26170 bp, 24 predicted proteins | sample PLM1_60_b1redo_FD_155465 | JGI IMG/M metagenome (GOLD analysis project Ga0210378, IMG submission 155465) | Groundwater sediment microbial communities from an aquifer in East River, Colorado, USA - PLM1_60_b1 redo | ecosystem: Environmental > Terrestrial > Soil > Riparian zone | place: USA: East...
CCTCCTCCGACAACACCACGGTGTGCCGCTTGCGCATGCTCGGCCTCCTCCACCAGTCGGAATCCCGCGACTGCAGAAGCATGGACCGAACAACCCAACTGTACAAATCAGGACTGACAAGCTACTAGTAGGACTCTGTCAGGTCGGTGCGTTCTGGCTGGCGGGCACCTTCGCGTTGAACTACCCGGCGAAGACCCAAGCGGTGGACAACCTGACGAACTCGTTTCGTCCGGTATTCACAGATGCTGGGATCAAACAGTCCCAGAAGGACATCGCGAGCCTCGACCAGTTCGCCACGCAGTTCCAGACTCGGGCCATACCGTCATTGGCCAAGCAACTAAGCGTGACTCCGGACCAGCTTGTCGCCGCGCTCAGCGACCGGTACCCCGACGTCGGCAAAGGCGTTCAGGAGCTGCCGACTTCGCTGCCCTACTTCACTCGTCTGGTCGAAGACTTGGCTGCCCAGCAAAGGAACTTCCACCAGGCCGATGCCATCCCGACCAAGAACCTCCCTGCCACCACGATCCATTGGCTCTTCGTGATCCTGGGAATCCTCGCAATCGCCATGGCGGCAGTGGGTCTGTTGCTGCGTCCCAAATCCTCCACCGTCACGCTCGCGGGATCAGCGGTCGGTGGCCTCGCCTTGATCGCCGTGAGCCTCATCCTCTCGGTCCCGAGCAAGGCGAAGGCGGTCGATGCCATGACGGACGCTTTCCGGCCGGTCTTCACAGCTCAAAGCGCAACGCAGACACGCGCCTACCTCACTACCGTGCAGAATATGGACCAACAACTGATGGACGGCGCGCTACCGGGCCTGGCCGCGATGCTGAAGGTGAGCCCGGAGCAGCTGAGCGCCTCGCTCAAGCAGAACTTCCCCGCAGTCGCCACAGGTCTGCAACAGATGCCCCAGATCCTGTCACGCTTCGACGGGCTGGTCGCCAACATCGAACGGAACGTCAAGAACTTCCAGTTGGCCGACTCGATCCCGAGCCAGGGCACCCACACCACAATGCTCGAGGACCAGCTCGCGGTCCCCGCCGGCGTGCTGGTCTTGGCCGGGCTGACGGGACTTGGTGTCCCCATGGCAACCGCACGGGTGAGGGCGCGCCGACCGCCTCCTGTCGCCAGCGCGGGCAGCGTCCGGTAGGTACAGCGCCGCCGTCCCACGAAACGCGGCCGAGTCGGGGACATGCCCGAGTCGAAGATCCCCTCGGCCACGCCTGTCTGATGGATGGGCGACGCGGTGCTGGCGAGCCATGCCATTCGGTCGACCTGCGGGCCTGACCCGCTTTGACGGAGATCCGAGATGTGGGGGCGTGTCCCCGGAGAGGATGTCTCGCATGGAGAACACCGGGAAGAAGTCGACCCGGCAGCGTCGTTCGGTCACGTCGGAGTTCAAGGCTGACATCGTGGCTGTGCCAGCAGGTGGACCTTTCGCTGGGCCAGGTCGCGAGGGGCTTCGATCCGACCGAGACCGCGGTCAGGGAGTGGGTGAAGCAAGCCGAACGAGAAAGCGGTCAACGCACCGACGTGCTGACCACAGCTGACCGGCAGGAGTTCACGGTATTGCGGCGGGAGAACCGCCGCCTGCAACAGGACGTGGAGACTCTCCGTAGGGCCACGGTGAATTCAACTGGTCGTCGCAACAGTTGGGGTCTGACTACGGTCCGGGCCACGGATGGTGGTCAGCGCAGAGTTCGTCGACGCGCGCTGGCGCAGCACCACCTCGCGGAGGCCTACGACCGGGCCGAGGAGATCTGACAGCCGGTGTACCTCAGCGCGGATGCCCAGGAGGCCCCACCGCGTTCCGCGAGAAGCGCACACCGGTCTGGAAGGGACGATAGGAATGGACGTATCGATGAGTGCCCTGGTCGAGGACATGCTGGCGGAGACGGCGGATCTGCGGGCGTTGCTCGCCGACCTGCCCGACGGCGCGTCCGGATGGGACGCACCGACCCCGGCGGCCGGCTGGGCGGTCCGCGACCAGATCAGTCATCTGGCGTTCTTCGACGACGTCGCCGTGCGATCGGCGACCGACCCGGAGGCGTTCACCAGCGAGGTGCTGCCCATGCTCGCCGACGGCCGGATCTTCCCCGGACACCATCGCCGTGCGCTACCGGGACATGCCGGGAACCGAGCTGTTGTCATGGTTTGACCGTGCGCGTGGGGGCCTGACCGAGACCTTCGCCGCGGTGGACCCGGCGCTGCGGGTTCCGTGGTTCGGCCTTCCGATGAGCGCCGCGTCCTCGCTGACCGCCCGGATCATGGAGACTTGGGCGCACGGCCAGGACGTCGCGGACGGCCTCAGCGTGGTGAGCACGCCCTCCGCCCGGCTGCGGCACGTCGCGCACATCGGGGTGGGCGCGCGGGCGTTCAGCTACCTGGCCAATGGCCGGGAGGTCCCGAAGGAGTCCCTCCGGGTGGAGTTCACCGCGCCCGGCGGCGGGCTCTGGAGCTGGGGTCCGGAGGACGCCGCCAACCGCGTCACCGGCTCCGTGCTCGAGTTCTGCCTGCTCGTCACCCAGCGCCGGCACCGCGACGACACCGCGCTCGCGGCCGCGGGTCCGCTCGCCGACGAATGGCTGTCCATCGTCCAGGCCTTCGCCGGACCGCCCGGCGGCGGGCGTAAACCGGGCCAGTTCGCGGGGGGCGCGTCGTGACCGGCCCGGTGCGGATCGGCAATTGTTCGGGCTCCCACGGCGACCGGATCTCCGCGGCGCGGGAGATGGTCGAGGGCGGGCCGATCGACGTGCTCTGCGGCGACTACCTGGCCGAGCTGACCATGCTCATCCTGGGCGAAGGCGCAGGCCAAGGACCCGGCAGGCGGGTATGCGCGGACCTTCCTCACGCAGGCGGAGCAGGTGCTCAGCACCTGCGTCGACCGCGGGATCAAGGTCGTGGCCAACGCCGGCGGGCTGAACGCGGCCGGGCTGGGCGCGAAGCTGCGCGAGTTCGCCGAACGGCTCGGGCTCGCCGTGGCCGTCGCGCACGTCGAGGGCGACGACCTGCGCGGGAACCTGTCCGCGGTCACCCCGCCGGTCGGGAAGTCCAAGCCGGTGTCGGCCAACGCCTACCTGGAAGGTGGCGCTGAACGACGTGGGCGGGTTCCGCAACTCCATGACGATGGTGCTCACCGGCCTGGACATCGAGGCCAAGGCGGCGTGGGCCGAGAAGCAGCTGTTCGAGGTGCTCGGGGGACGCGACCGGTTCGCCGAGGTCGACGTGCGGCTGCTGCGCTTCGACACCCCCGACGCTCCCACCAACGAGCGGGCCGCCGCGCACCTTCGGGTCACCGTCAAGGATCCGGACCCGCGCACGGTGGGCCGGGCGTTCTCGAACGGGATCATGGAGCTGGCGCTGGCCGCGCCCGCCTGGCCCGGGCCGGCATCCCCGTCGCACGCGTTCTCGAACGGGATCATGGAGCTGGCGCTGGCCGGCTACGGCGGGTTCCACACCACCACCGCGCCGACACCCGAGTCGGCCTACGGCGTCTACCGGCCGGCGGCTGTGCCCCGTTCCGCCGTGGAGCACCTCGTGGTGTTGCCGGACGGCGAGCGCCGCACGATCCCCGATCCGCCGACGGCCGTCCCTTCCCCGTCCATCGGCGCGACCGCCCCGCCGGCGTCCGCCCCATCGGGCCCGACCCTGCTCGCCCCGCCGGGTGCGGTGCTCGGCGCACGGTCCGGCGACAAGGGCGGCAACGCCAACATCGGGCTGTGGGCCCGCGACGACGCCAGCTACGCGTGGGCGCGGGAGCACCTCACCATCGACCGGCTGCGCGCGCTGCTCGGCCCCGAGGCCGCGGATCTGGACATCGAGCGGTTCGAGCTGCCCAATCTGCGCGCGCTGAACGTAGTCGTGCACGGTCTCCTTACCCGCTCCCAGGCCGACCGCTGATAGCGCATCAGGCCGGCCAACGCGGCGACGGCGACCACCGCACCCGCCACCAGCGCGGCGACCAGCGAGTGGCCGGCGGTGACGGCGGCGAGCAGACCGGCGGCGCCGCGCCGCGCTCGCCGACGCGGTCGACCAGGCCGTCGAGCACGCCTACCTCGCGCTCGCGCCCAACCAAAGGGGGGCACGGTCATCTCGCAGCAATGATCTCCGGTTCCCCTGCACCTCGTCCAGGGCAGCCATCCGACGCTCAGACGGTGTTTCGCTCCCTTTGGGGGCGACTGTTGGGGGCGACTGGTCCTCGGTTCCTTGGGCTTGAGCCGCCTTTCCTGGGTTGAGCCGCCGCAGGTCACAGCCGAAGACCCGCCTCCAGATGGGCCAGGCCCGCGTCCATCACCGCGAGGTAGTCCTCGGTCGTCGCATGGTCCCCCGCTGTATACCACGCGCTGATCCCCACGCCGATCACCGCGCCGGCCAGGGTGCGCACGGCCGGCTCGTCCGCACGACGCCCGACCCGCTCGGCCACGACCTCGGCGACCAGTTGGAGGTTCCGGGCGAACTCGTCCAGCATCCTGGCGCGCAGCTCGGGCACCGAGCGGATCAACGCGTCGCGTTCCCGCTGCAACGCCAGGTCCTCCGCGGGCAGCTCGGCCAACACCGCCCACATCGCCCCGCGCAGGGCCTGGATCGGGCTCAGCTCGGCCGGCTGTGCCCGAAACGCCTCGAGGAGCACCGGGTCGAGGGCGTCGTACAGCACGACGTCCTCCTTGGTCGGGAAGTAGCGGAAGAACGTGCTGGGTGAGACCTCCGCTGCCTCGGCGATCTGCTCGATGGTGGTGGCCTGGTAGCCCTGCTCACCGAACAGCCGCAGCGCGTGCTGCTGGATCGCGGCCCTGGTCTTGGCCTTCTTGCGTTCGCGCAGCCCGACCGCTGGTCGATCATCGTTGGGCGACAACGTCATCCTCCAGTGCTGCCGGCTCGGCCTGCGTTGCCGCAGCGGCGGCGGCCCGCCCGGGCAGGAAGACCAGCGCGAGCACGATGCCTGCCACCGCGATGGCGGCGCACACCCACAGCATGACATCCATGCCATCCACGAAGGCGGTGCGCACCATGCCGAGCAGCGACGCCGACCCGAGCTGCTGGGCGGCCGCGCCCAGCCCGAGCAGCACCCGCGCGGCGATGAACCCGCCCGCCGAGGGGGCGTAGGCGCAGGCGAGCGAGCCGGTCCCGAACAGGAGCAGGGCGCCGAGCAGGATCTTCTTGCGGCCGTAGCGGTCGCCGAGCAGGCCGGCCGGCAGCAGCGCCGCCGCCAGCACCAGCGTGTAGGCGGAGACGAACCACTGCAGGTCGGCGGTGGAGGCGTGCAGGTCGGTGGCCAGGGTGGGCAGGGCCACGCTGAGGATTGTCCCGTCCAGGCCGACCGCCAGCACGGCCAGGGTGAGGGCGCTGAGCCCCCACCACCGGCGTGCCCCAAGAGCATCCATGACACTCACCAGCTTTCGGTAGTGATAGCCAAGTGATGGCAGCAGTCATAACCTAGAAGCTGTCAAGACCTAGAAGCTGTCAAGCCTTGGGCGACCTCTGCCGGGGGTGCGGGCTGGCGGGAGTTGGTCGCGCTCCACGCAGGGATGAACGCGCAGCTCACGCCGTGGAGAGCCCCCGCTCGCGGGGGCTCTCCGAGGTCATGCTCCCTCCATCTAGCGGTGCCCGCTGTAGGAGATCGCCTGCTGGAACGTCGGTCGATTGGTCCACCGCATCGTGATCGGGAAGCTCGGCAGGAACCTGATCCGCTCCGCGGTCGCGGCCGACCGCCACTGGGTCGGATCGTTTGTGCCCTGCGCCGCGGCGAGGGTGTCGCCGGCATCGTTCAGCGCCTGCCACAGCGAGCTCCGACACGCGGTCAGGTTGCCGGCCCCGCAGAAGCGCGTCTTGAACGCTCCCGTGACGGGCTGGCCGAGCAACGTCCGCAGGTCCTTGTCGACGTAGCCGTACCAGCCGCTCCCGTACGACGAGCCCTGGCTGTTGGCCCTGTTGTCCCGGGAGATGAGGCTCGCAAGATCGGCGAGTTGCGGTCCGAGCACCGGGCTCATGACCGCGTCGGCGATCCTGGGCCAGGCCGCGTCCATGATCGCAGCGCCCGGGGCGTCGATCCTGCCGTCGAGGTCGCGATCGAGACGGCTCGAGCCCTCCGTCCGCCATTGGTCCAGCAGCGCGAGCATCTGCTGCTCCCGCGGACTTGGGGCGGGACCCGTCTGCAGCACCGCCTGGATCGCCGGCAGGGCCTCAGCGTTGCGTAGGTCCTGGGTGGCGGCGCGGTTCATGGCGGCCACCAGCGAACCGAGCGAGTGCGTGCTCCTGCGGGCGACCGCGTGCTGCAGCAGCTCGACGCGATGCACCGATCCGTAGGCCCACTCGTCGTCGGCGGCGGTCCACCCGGCGGCCGGCTTGTTGTTCCAGTTGATGATCTTGTCCCCGCTGGGGTTCACCGCCTGCGGGTGCTTGGAGGCGGGGAGGAACCCCTGCCACTCGAATGCGCCCGTGCCGATGGTCGGTCGCCCGAGGTCGACTCCGTCGCCGCGCCTCGGCACGCGGCCGCTGGAGAACATCGCGACGTTCTGGTTGTCGGCGTAGAACCAGTTGAACGTGAACTCGATCTTGGACGCGGCGGCGACGAAGCTCGCGGGGTCGTGGACGGTGTTGCTGTTGAGGTCCGCGAACCCCAGCGCGCTCATCAGCTCGCGCCCGCGGGTCGAGCGCTTGTTGGAGATCGCCACGCGCTGGCCGTTGGACCTGGCGTACCCGCTCACAGGCCCGTGCACGGTCTCGTTGAACGTCACCGGACCAGCCGGCGGCCCGGGGCCGGGGCCGAGCGTGCCCGCGTTGAACGGGGTCATGGCAACGCAGTTGCCGTTGAACACGTACGTTGTGTCGCCGCCGCAGAGCGTTTCGACGTACTGGTCGATGATGTCCGTCCCTGAGGAGGTGGCGCTCCAGGAGAAGTCCTGCCCGCGGCCGAGCTGCACGTACGGGCCCGATCCCGGGAAGGTCGCCCCGCGGGCGTCGATGCCGCCGCCGTGCAGGTCGGCTTCATAGAGGGCCTGTGGGTACAGGTATCCGACCTGCGGGCCGGCAACGAACAGCGGATGGCCGTTCTGCGAGAGACGTGCCCCAAGCAGCAGGGCGTTGCTCGCCCCCGTTTGCGCGGACTGCGCGGTCGCGGCGGCCTGAGCGGCCGACGTGCCGATGCTGCCCGCGTCGATCACGGCGTTGCCCGTCCCTTCGCCCGAGACGAGCTTGAACTTGCCCGGCACGGAGACCGGGGTCTCCGGGTCGTTCTGCTCGCGCAGGTCGTCGAAGACCTTGCGGCCGGCGCCGTCGCCGAGCCGCCGCTGGAGCGCTGACAGCAACTGTGCCCGCCTCGCCTCGTCGCCGCCGCCCTTGCCGAACCGCGCCCCGATCAACGCGGCCACCGCCACGACGTCGTTGCGGGTCCAGGGTGGCCCGGGCACGCCTGCGAGGGAACGGGCGTCGTTGACCCCCTGGAGGTAGTCGTCGGTGTCCCGCACGACCTGCCGCCCGGCCGGTCCCTGGCTTTCCAGCAGCGAGATCTGCTGAGCGAGAAACGCTTCCGTCTGTGCGCTGGGAGTGAACTGCCTGAAGCTCAACGCGATCTGGAACGGGTCGATGCCCGGTGCGTCGACCGCCGCCAGTCGCCCGGGCCCACGCAGCAGCTCCATCAGCGGGGCGCGGTCCTCGACCGTCACCCAGCCCGCGCCGTACATCACGTCGCCACGCGTGGTGCCGAAGACGTGCGCGACGCCCTTGCTGTCGCGGTCGACGCGCAGCCCCGGCCGCGCGGGCGGCTGCTCGACGCTTGCGGGTGTCTCGCTCCCGAGGCCGAAGATGTTCGGCTTGAAGTATGTGGGCAGGTCGACGTCGGTGACCTGATCGAACAGCGGCGTCAGGCCGTCGTAGAGAGGAACCTGATCGACGGAGTGCGGGCCCGGGGACAAGCTGCCGGACTCCCCCGGCGGGAGCACGTTCCAGGCCTCCCCGGGCGACGAGAAGTCAGGTGGGCCGTCGGCATACGCGACTGGTGCCAGCGCACCAAGCGTAGCAACCACCAGAAAGAGCCCGAGGACAACGCCACCACGTCGCCTCGTCGTCCCCCTCCGAGCCCCTCGTCCTGGCGGGCTCCCTGCTGACATTGCGCGTGTCCATCTGTCGTGCGAAAAGGGCTTCATGAGCACTCCGTTTCATCGAACCCTCAGATGCCCGGTGCCGATGCGCACCAGGGAGCCCTCGGTGCGCCGGCCCTCGGCCCGATAGACGAAGCGGATGACCTCGCCGGCCTCGGCGTGAGCGATGGCTTCCGGCCCGGTCAGGTCGGCCTGGTCGCCGCTGTCCTTACCGGGGCGCGCGACGAACCGGACCAGCTCAGGCTGGGCCGGGAATCGTTGATCGTTACCGGTGGTGTAGCCGAACAGGAGACGGGCCAGCTCTGCCTTGGAGTCGAGCTGCCGATGCTCGGCGAGACGGTGGTCGAAGACCATGACGTCGTACATGGAGCACTGCTCCTCCTGCACGGTTTGTGGCAGTCAATGAACACTATCTCAGCGGACAGGCCGCCTCGGCGAGCACCGCTGCGGGGGCCGTCGTCGCCGCCGCGGTCCCATGTGCACCACCTGCCCGCCCTCGCCGATCGCCTCGACGTGATTCCCGCTGTCCCCTCAGGATCGAAGCCTGACAGCACTGCTGGGGCGGGCGAGCCCTTGCTCGCCGCCGTGATGATGGCCGACCGCAGAACCACGTCCCCCGTGGGTGCCCTCGACACCGCTCCGCGGGGTTCCGGAAATACCCAGGCGGAGGTGGGCGACTCCGCGGCAGCAAGATGAGGACGATCGCTGGTTCCCGCTGGCGGTCCCCGGCGGGACCATGGCAGGCGAATCGGTCACAGCATCGGCGCCTGGCATGCCACTGAAGCTGGTAACGGGCGCCGTAACGATTCCGCGAGGTACGCCACGAGCCCGGCGTCACTGCCTCCCGGTGGTCAGGGCGGGCGTGCTGGGCGTGGTCGTGGTTGCGGCCGTGGTGCTGGGAACCGTGCCCGCCGGCGCGGTCGTTGTGGGAACGGCGACCGGCGCCGTCGTCGTCGGTGCGGTCCCCGACGGCGACGTGGACGTCCCCGTAGCCGGGGTTGCCGGTGGGATCGACCTGTCCTCTCTGGCGACGACCACACCGACGGAGGTGCTCGCTCCCTGCCGCGGCCGGCTCCCGAACAAGCTCGCAAGCGGCTGCTTCGCGACCGCCTCCGCGACCGTGATCGCGCCGACCGCGATCCCGAAGGCGGCCACAGCCGCGACCGCGACCCGCTGCCACCGAATCGGCTGCGGATGCGCCTCGCTCGTGCCTTCCTGGCTCGCGCCCGCCTGGTCGCCCTGGCTCGCGCCCGCCTGGTCGCCCACCCGGCGGACGAGTGAGCGGCGCGCCATGCTGTGGGCGGACGCGAGCGAGTGCGTGTACAGGGCTTCGGCCGGGGCCACGAGCATGCTCACCAGCGCCGCGCCGATGAGGGTCCCCTCGACCCCGAAGAATGACGCGACAACGGCCCCGCTGACCGCGGCGAGCGCGCCAGCGAGCAACTTGGAAACGCGTAGCTGCTGCATACCACACCTGGGTGTTCGGGTTGGGGACGGCGGCGCTGCCGTGTGGGCGCCACGGGCGCGGCCGGATTCGACCCCAGCCGCAGCCTCGACAGCCCCACCCTAGCGACCCAGGCCGTCTCGCGCCAGGGATCCCCAGGCCAAGAGAGCGACCTCGCATCCTGAGTCCGTCCGTCCCGGTGACGTGGTCATGTGCTGTCCAGCGGCTCGCACGATCTCCACGACGGCCTGCCGCTCACACCGCACTCACACGCTGCCGCCGATGGTCACCAAGCGCCAGAGCGGAACGGTCCGGTGGCGTCTGGACGGGAGCCTACCTCGCACCTAGTGTGTCGCCCCACCAACGACCGGCCACGTGCGAACGTTGAGGAGGAACGATGATCGCTCGAATCTGGAAGGGCGCCGTCCGCAAGCAGGACGGTGACGCCTACGCCCAGTACATGCAAGAGACCGGCGTGGCCGGCTATGCGAAGACTCCCGGCAACCGCGGCGTCTGGATGCTTCGCCGCAATGTCGATGACCGGACCGAGTTCATGATGTTCACGCTTTGGGACTCGCTGGAGGCCGTCAAGGCCTTCGCGGGCGACGACTACGAGACCGCCGTCTTTTATCCCGAGGACGAGCGGTTCCTGGTCGAGCGTGATCGTACGAGCGCCCACTACGACGTCGACACCCACGTTGGACCGGACGAGGCATGATCGGCGCTCCACGCCCAAGGATCACCGCCGTTCTGTGGCCACTCGTGCTGGTCACCGCCGCTGTCCTCGTGCCCAGCCCGCCTTTTCGTGAGCGTGTCGTGGTGCCAGCCGGTGCCCGGTGAGGGTGTCCTGGTTGACTGAGGGTGCCACGCCCGGGCGGCCGCAGCCCGGCCAGGCCGTGCTCGTCTTGAGGAGCGCCTCGTGCGGTCGGGGCCGGGTCAGCCAACGTCGGTGAGTCTGGGCAACACCCGCTCGGCGAGCTGCTCGGCGAACTCGACCGGGTGTCGGTCAGGCATGATCTCCACCTCGGTCACACCGAGCGCGGCGTACTCGCCGGCCGCGGCGATGAACGCGTCGACGTCGGCCAGGACCGGCTGCACCGCGAGTACGGTCTTTTCGATGCTGTTGTAGTCCCGACCTTCGGCGTCACAGTGCGATCGCAGCACGGCGAGCTTGTGCGCGACGTCGGCCGGGCTGGACCCGAACAGGTTGCAGGCGTCGGCGTAGCGAGCCGCCAGCAGCAGCGTCTTCTTCTCACCGCCACCGCCAACCATGATCGGTGGACGGGGCCGACTGAGCGGCGCGGGGACGCACAGCGTCTCGGCCAACCGGTAGTGCCGGCCGTGGAACGGACCGTTGTTGCCGCTCCACATCTGCAGGCAGATCTGCAGCGTCTCCTCCAAGCGCTCAAACCGTTCCGCCACCGGCACGACCGGCACACCAAGGCCGCGCTGCTCGCGTTCGTACCACGAGGCGCCGATGCCCAGCCTGGCCCGGCCACCGGACAGCACGTCAAGGGTGGTGACGATCTTGGCGAGGAGCCCCGGGTGACGGTACATCACGCCGGTGACCAGCAGCCCAAGGGTCACCCGTTCGGTCTTGGCCGCGACGTAGCCCAGCGTGGTGTAGCCCTCCAGCATCGGCTCGTCGGCGGAGGCCGCACCCTCCATCTGGAAGTAGTGGTCCATGACGGTGAACGAGGAAACCCCTGCCTGCTCGGCGACCCGTGCGGTCTCGGCCAGGGTCGCAGCAGTCTTCGTCGGGTCAGCCGGCGTCGAGTAGTTCCAGTAGTGCAGGCCAAGCCTCATCGCGATCCTCCTTCACGGTGCGACGGCAAGCGTTGGAGCTCAATAGCAGGACCTTGCCTGGTCATTGTCAAACCGCGCGAGGCGGTGCGCGCCGACCTCCTGCCGGTCACGGACGCGGTGTCCTCGGCGCCGTTGGCCTCGAGTCTTCGGGGGAGCTCAGTGACTGCCTGTGGGTCCTCGACGTATCCTGCGCGGCGACCTCGCGCCAGGGGAAGCCCTGCCGTCCGGAGAGTGAGCTGATGGTCGAGTTCGCCGTCTCCCGCCCGACCGTCCGGTCGGCGCTGAGCATCCTCTGCCGGACCGGTGCTCGGCACCGCCTACCAGCCAAGGATGCTGAGATCCCGATGAACGGTTACCCTGCTGTCCTGCGTTGACCGATGCGTCGGGAAAGGGCGAGATGGGCGCTGCGAAGGAACTGCAGACGGCTTGGTCGCAGCGCGCCGCGCACGCCACCATCTCGAAGCTCTGGTCGTACCCGGGCAACGTCCTTCTGGTGGCGGTCGCCTATTATGCCGCAGCCAGGCTCGGCTTGCGGCTCGCGCTGATCGAACGGAACGTCACGCCGTTCTGGCCCCCCACGGGCATCGCCGTCGTGGCGTTCCTTGTCTTTGGCCGGGCGGTGTGGCCCGGCGTCGCGCTGGCAGCCTTCGCGGTCAACCTCCCCATCAGCACCAACGGCCTGGCTGCCGGCGCCACGGCCGCGGGCAATACGCTCGCCCCGCTTGTCGCGGCGACCCTCCTCGTCAAGGTGGGCTTCCGCCGGGAGATCGACCGGCTCCGGGACGCCATCGCCATCGTCCTCGGTGCCCTGCTGAGCATGCTGCTCAGCGCCTCGGTCGGGGCCGGGGTCCTGGTGGCGTCCGGAGCCCTGCCCGCCAGCAGGTTCCCGGCCTCCTGGGCGGTGTGGTGGACCGGCGACGCCATGGGCGTCCTCGTCGTGACCCCGTTCCTGCTCAGCCTGGGCCTGCGACGCCACCGACCGAACGCAACGCTCCGGGAGCGCGTCGAGGCGACCGTGCTCCTCTTCCTCGTCGCGATGGTGTCCCTGGCGGCGATGGCTACCGATCTGCACGTGATGGCCCTCGTCATCCCGCTGCTCGGGTGGGCGGCCTGGCGGTTCCAGCAACGGGGAGCGGCGCCGGCGGCCCTGCTCGTCGTTCCGTCGCCTCGTGGGCGGCCGGCGAGGGCGTCGGCCCCTTCCGAGCGGGAACGCTGCTCGAGAGGATGCTCACCCTCCAGGCGTTCAACGCGACGGTTGCCTTCTGCTCGTTCTTCTTCGCCGCCGTGGTGACGGAGCGCATCCACGCCCACGAGGCGCTGGAGCGCGCCGCGGGCGAGCTGGAGGAGCGGGTGCGGCAGCGGACGTCCCAGCTCTCCGCCACCAACCAGCGATTGAACCGCGAGATCGCCGAGCGGGAGGAGACCGGGCGAGCGCTCCGGCAGCGCGAGGGACAGCTCGCCGAGGCCCAACAGGTCGCCCACATCGGGAGCTGGGAGTGGCTGATACCGCAGAACCGGGTGTCGTGGTCGGACGAGCTGTACCGCATCCACGGGCACGCTCCGCAAGCGTTCCCCGTCACCTTCGAGACGGCCGTTGAGCATGTGACGGCCCACGACGCCGCGCGCATCCGGTCGAATGTGGAGGCCGCGCTCCGGCGAGCTGGTGATCAGGACCTGCCCACCATCGAGTACCGCATCACCCGCCCCGACGGTGCGGAGCGCGTGCTGCTCGGCAAGGCCAAGCTGCGCGTCGGCCCGAACCGGGAGCCTCGGCGGATGTTCGGCACCGTCCAGGACGTCACCGAGGGCAAGCAGGCCGAACGCGAGCACCGGATCGCAGAGACGCTGCAGCGCAGCCTCCTGCCCGACCGGCTCCCCGAGCTTCCCGGCATCCTGCTCGCGGCCCGGTACGTCCCGGCCGGCGGCGACATGCGGGTCGGCGGCGACTGGTACGACGTCGTGCAGCTGCCGGGTGGGCACGTGGGGCTCGCCATCGGTGACGTCGCCGGCCACGGGCTGCGGGCGGCCTCCACCATGGGGCAGGTGCGGATGGCGCTGCGCGCCTACGCGCTGGAGGAACCATCGCCGGCCAGGGTCGTGCGCCGACTCGACCAGCTCGTCAGCCGGCTGCTCGGCTCCGAGGTCGTGACGCTCGTCTACCTCGTGGTCGACCTGGACTCTGGGATGGTCCGGTTCGCCAACGCCGGCCATCCTCCCCCGCTCGTCGTCGAGGCAGGGGGCCGCGCCTGCTACCTCGAGCACGGCCTCGCACCCCCGTTGGGCTGCGACCATCCCGAGCTCCCCGCCGAGGCCACCTTCCGGCTCACCCCGGGTTCGACCCTGCTCCTGTTCACCGACGGACTGGTGGAGCGGCGTGACGCGCCGATCTGTGCGGGACTCGACCGGTTGGCGAGGCTGGCGGCAGCCTGCGACGACGACGTCGACGCGCTGTGCGAGCAGCTGCTGCGCCGCATGGTCGGGGACGACGTCGCTGACGACATCGCGCTGCTTGCGCTGCGGCCGGTTCCGCTTGTCGGCGGCCGGCTGGTTGTCCGCCTGCCCGCGGAACCGCGCGTGCTCGCCCCGCTGCGCCAGACCCTGCGCCGTTGGCTCCGGGAGGTCGATGCCGCGCCCGACGTCGCGGACGACCTGCTGCTCGCCTGCGGCGAGGCCTGCGCGAACGTGATCCAACATGCCTACGGCGCCAAGGAGGGTGGGTTGGAGATGGACTTGGCGGTGCGCGATGGGACCGCGGAGGTGACGGTCCGAGACCACGGCAGCTGGAGACGTCCGTCGGGCGTGGACGGGGGGCATGGCCTGCCGCTGCTGCGAGCGCTCATGGATGCGGTCAAGGTGCAGAGCGGGCCGGACGGGACGGTCGTGCGGCTCGAGCGGCGGCTTTCGGGTGGGAGCCGCGCATGAGCGACCTGGCCTGGGTTGAGGACGAGCAGCAGGGCACGCTGTGCCTGGTCCGGGTCCACGGCGAGGTCGACCTGTCCAATGCGCAGGACGTCGCCGCGGCCATCGGCCGTGCGGTAAGGCAGGAGGCGCGCAGGCTGGTGGTGGATCTGACCGACACCACCTATCTCGACAGCGCCGGGGTGGCGCTCCTGCTCCGGCTGGCGACGCGGTTGCAGGCCCGGCGACGGCAGCTCCGGCTGGTGGTGCCCTTCAACTCCCCGGTCCGCAGGGTGGTTGAGTTCACAGGCCTGCCGAGGGTGATCCCCGTGGAGACCCGGCTGGAGGACGCCCTGGCCCACCGCGACGAGACCCTGCCCGACGATCCCAGATGAGCGCCGTCGGAGCCCCTGGCGAGGGTCGCGGCCGGCTCGCGTGAACGGTGCCTGCAGGGATACTGGTAGGGAGGACTCCATGGCCATCTTGCGGGTCGTGCTCGTCACCCCGCTGACCGGGCCGCTGGCGCGCTTCGGACGCGCGGGCGCGGCGGCGCTGGACGTGTGGGCGCGGCAGGGGGCACGGCTCCCGGCCGGTTGGCGGGGCGTGACGTTCGAAGTCCACGACGCCCATCCCGACCCGGCACGGGCGATGCGCGCCTCGACGGCGTCCCATCCCGACGTCGTCTTCGGACCGTACGGCAGCAGCCCGGCGGTGACCGCGGCCGCCGCGACGGACCGGCTCGTGTGGAACCACGGCGGCGCGACCTCCGAGCTTGCCCGCCCCCGCTTCCCGCGCGTGGTGAACGTCCCCTCCCCGGCGTCGGCCTACTTTCGCGGGACGTTGCAGGTCGTGCGGGCGGTCGACCCCGACTCGCGCACGGTCGCGCTCCTGCACGGCGAGACCGGATTTGCCCGCGACGTCGCCGGCGGTGCGCGGGCGGCGGCCACCGCGCGGACATTCGAGGTGCACGCCGTCGGGTTCCCCCCCGGACAGGCGCTCGACGCCGCGGCGCGGCTTCCCGACGCGGAGGTCCTGCTGGTCGTGGGGAGCTTCGACGATGAGATCGCCGCGGCGAGGGTGCTGCTGGGACGCGGGTGGCGGGCGGCGGCGTTCGTGGCCGCGGGGGTGGAGGAGGTGCTCGCCCCGCTCGGAGCCGGGCGCGACGGGCTGCTGGGCCCCGCGCAGTGGGTGGCCGCGGCCGCACCCGAGCCCGACGAGGGACCCGATGCCGCATGGTTCGTGGATGCGTTCCGCCGCGCAACAGGCGAGGAGCCCGGGTACCCGGCGGTGCAGGCGTTCGCCGCCGGGGTGCTGAGCGCGCGGTGCCTGCGGGATGCGGGGACCACCGACGACGCCGCGCAGCTCGCGGCGGCCGCGCGGCTGTCGTGCCGGACGCTGTACGGCGGCTTCCGCCTCGACCCCGTGACCGGCCTGCAGGTCGGCCACGAGGTGCTCACGGTGCAGTGGCAGGGCGGGAGCCGCCGCGTCGTCTGGCCTCCGGAGCTGGCGGAGCGGCCGGTCTCGTACCCACTGCCCCAGCGCACCACCCGGTGACGCCGCGCCCGTCCCGCTGCGCGTCGACCGTGTGGCGTGCCCGGCACCGTCGACCGTGTAGCGCGCCCGGCACCGTCGGCCGGGCACCCGCACCGCGGGCTGCTCAGTCGATCGATGCACGGCCCTGCATGAAGACCCCGTTGTGGATCAGGAACGAGCGGAGCATGTTGCCGGCCGCGACCGCGGCGTGGCCGGTCTCCCCCCGCTTCGCGACGAACGACTCGATGGCCTCCTGCATGGCCCGGCGGCCCTTGATGCTGATCCTCCTGTCACCGTCCTTGGTGATGCGAAAACAGCTCGCCACCAGCTCCTCGGGTGCCTGCCCCGTGTCTGCGCAGAAGCCACCCAGCAGCTCCAGGCAGCGCCGGCGTCCCGCCTCGGTCTCGTAGCCGGTGTGGGCCAGCCAGCGCTGCACCGCGGCCGAGCGCATCAGCTCGGCACCCGGGCCGTCACTCATTCCGGCAGCCCGAACATCCGCGAGAGCATCCGCACCTCCTGCTGGCGCCAGGGCAGGGGTCCGGGCCGCTGGATCAGTCCCTCGCGCTTGAGGTACTCGGTCACCTCCGGGTCCTCCTGCCACGGGTTGTCGCAGCTCCCCTCGAAGAAGTGTGCGGACAGGGGCCGGCGGGGCCGCTGGCCGCCCGCTTCGGGGTCCTCGGCCGGATAGCCGACCAGCATCAGCCAGGTCGGCTGCCAGGTATCGGGAACCTTGCAGTACTCCTTGACGACGTCGGGGGCGGTGAAGGCGTGCAGGGCGACGCCAAGGCCCTCGTCCACCCCGGCGTTGAGGGCGTTGCAGATCGCGATGCCGGTCTCGATCGCGCCCATCCAGCCTTTCGCGGCGTCGTCGGCGAGCAGCGGCTTGAGCACCTGGGTGTAGACGACATCGTCGACGTAGGCCTCGGACCAGCCGTGGCTCGCGGGCAGCGCGCCCTGGCGGACCAGCTCCTTCAAGCGATCCTGGGCTCCGTCTCCGTAGTTCAGGTTCGTGTACCAGAAGACGTAGGTGGGCGCGAGGTCGAGGTCGGCGGTGGTGGTCGGGTTGCGGAGGGCGTCCCGGACCTCCATCGGGAGGTCGTCCCGGTTCACCACGACCGCCTTCGGGTAGTCGGCGTTGATCGAGCGTGACGAGCGGTTGGCCGCCTCGAGCATCACCTGGATCTTCGCTCGCTCCACCGGCTTCCACGGCTTGAAGTACCGGATCGTGCGTCGTGTCCCGATGACCCGCTTGAACTCCATCGCGCCCTCCGCTCGTCCGCGCGGACCGTCCGGCGGCCCGCGACTCCGATGGCTACCTGGAAAGGATCGTGACGACCGTGGCGGCGGGGTCGTTGCCGAGGAACCCACCGCCGTTCTCTGCGAGGGCGGTGCGGGCGCCCGCCACCTGCCGATCGCCGCACCGGCCTCGAAGCTGGTCGACGAGCTCGACGAGCTGGCCGCATCCGGTCGCGCCGATCGGATGCCCCTTCGACAGCAGGCCGCCGCTGGGGTTCACCGGCATCCGTCCCCCCAGGGCGGTGTCGCCGCTGGCCAGCAGCTTCGGACCATCGCCGGCCGCGCAGAGGCCGAGCTCCTCGTACAGGATGAGCTCGGCCGGGGCGGCGGCGTCGTGCAGCTCGAGGACGTCGAGGTCTTGCGGTCCCGTCCCCGCCTGCTCGTATGCCAGACCCGCGGCCCGCTCGACCGCGGGCGGGTCCCCCTCCGCCCGGTCCCGCCCGGAGACCAGGACGGTCGACCGGACCCGGACGGGCTCGGCGTCCAGGCGCCGCGCGCGCTCGTCGGAGCAGAGCACGAGCGCGGCCGCGCCGTCGCCGATCGGCGAGCACATGAGCAGGCTGAGCGGCCCGGCGATGCGCCGGCTGCTGAGCACCTGCTCGAGGGTGACTTCCTCGCGGTACTGGGCCTTCGGGTTGAGCGCACCGTGGTGGTGGTTCTTGACCGAGACCTGGGCGAAGTCCTCGGCCGTGGCGCCGCCGCGCTCCATGTACGCCAGGGTCATGCTCGCGTAGACGTCCATGAAGAAGGAGCGGCCTCCGCCCGCCTCGCCCGGCGACCCGCCCCGGGCCTGCTGGGCCATCTGTCGCTCGAGGTCGCCGAGCTGCTCGAGGTCGACGGCGGTGCCGATGGCGGCGAACGACCGGGCCTTGTCGGGGTGGGTCAGCTTCTCGGCGCCGACGGCCAGCGCCACCTCGGCGGTGCCCGACGCCACGGCCATCCACGCGAGGTAGAAGGCGGTGGACGCGGACGCGCAGGCGTTCTCGACGTTGACGATGGGGATGCCGAGCAGGCCGGTGTGCCGCAGCGCCACCTGCCCGCGGATCATCTCCTGGCCGGTGAGGACGCCCGCGACCGCGTTGGAGAAGAACGCGATCCCCACCTCGCCGGGGGGGACCGAGGCGTCGTCCAGCGCGTCCCGGACGGCCTCCTCGGCCAGCGACCGCACGCTCCGGTCCGTGAACTTGCCGAAGCGGGTCATCGCCGCTCCGATCACGTGGACGTCAGCCATCGCGCCTCCTTCCCGCGCTCATGCGCGTTCCACCCTGTAGCCGGCGGCCTCGCGGTCCCAGGTCCCGGGGGTGACACCCCGCTGCCTGAGGATCCCGTACTGGATGCGCTGCGTCCCACCCTTTGGCAGCTCCTCGACGAGCTCGACGTACCTGGGGATGGCGTAGTGGGCCATCTTGCCCTTGCAGAAGTCCAGGATCTCCTCCGGCGTCGGGCGCTCGCCGGGCCGGGGCACGACGACCAGCTTCACCTCGTCCTCGCCCAGCTCGGACCGCACGGGGTGAGCGGCGCTCTCCAGCACCGCGGTGTGCTGGTTGGCGACCGTCTCGATCTCCCAGGCCGAGATGTTCTCGCCGAGGCGCCGCATCGACTCCTTCTTCCGCCCCCGGTAGCGGAAGAACCCGTCCTCGTCGCACTCGGCCAGGTCCCCGGAGTGGAACCAGCCACCGCGGTACGCCTCCGCGGTGGCGTCCGGCTGGTTCTCGTAGTACGTGAGCTCGCCCTTCGGATGCCGGAACACGAGCTCCCCGACCGTCCCGGGGGGGACCGGCCGGTCGTCGGCGTCGACGACCCGGAACTCGATCCCGGCCACGGGCTTGCCCATCGCGCCGACCCGGCCCTCGGTGTTCAGCAGGATCCCCGGCGCGTCCACCATGCCGAACCACTCGATGATCCGGACCGCGAAGCGGTCCTGGAACTCCTCCCACCGGTCTGGCGGGCAGCCGGCCGACAAGACGACGCGGGCCGGGTTGTCGGGGTCGTCGGGCCGTCTCGGCTGCTTGAGCAGGATGGAGAGCATGCCGCCGAGGGAGTTGAACTCGACCGCCCCGTACCTGCGGACCTCGTCCCAGAAGCGGGAGGCGGAGAAGCGCTCCCCGAGGGCGAGCTTCGCGTCGAGCACGATCGAGCCGGCGGCCGAGACGAGCAGGGCGTTGCCGTGGAACAGCGGGAGCGGCGTGTACATGGTCTCGCCCGGCCGCACCCCCGAGGCCTGCAGGAGCACCTGGAGGGGGGCGAGGTCGTACCTGGTGGCCACGACGCCTTTCGGCGGGCCCGTGGTGCCCGAGGTGTACATCACCCCGACGCCGCCGGTGGGCTCGTCGAGCTCGACCTCGGGCTCGCGGTCGGGTGCGTCCATGAGGCGGCCGAAGTCCCACTCGATGCCGTCTCCCGGCTTGCCGTCCACGACCACGGTGTGCCGCAGGCCCGGCAGGGCGTCCTTGACGGCGAGCAGCGCGTCCCGCAGCTCGTCGGCGACGACCACCGCATGGGCACTCGAGTCGGCGAGGATGTGCCGCAGCGTCGCCCCGCGCTGGGAGATGTTGACCGGTACCGACAGCGCGCCGATGAACAGGATCCCGAAGTGCGTCCAGAGGAACTCGGGACGGTTGCCCATCAGGATCGCGACCCGGTCACCGGGGCGGACGCCGAGCTCCAGCAGGCCGTTGGCGACCCGCTGGACGTTGGACAGGACCTCCCGCCAGGGATACTCCTCGTCCTTCCACTTGAGCCAGGTCTCGCCCGGATGGTCCGCGACCCGCCCGCGCATGACCTGCTCGATCATCCCCTGCGCGCGCGTGGCGATCGCGACCCTCCCTGGTCGAAGGCTTCCCGCCCCCGGGGCACCCTCGGCGAGGGTGCCCCGGGGGCGGGTGGTGACTGACCCCCCGGTTCGTCCCTCAGTGCCAGGCTTCCATGTGCTGCCGTATCGTCGGCGTGACCGATGAGCCGTCGTAGTAGCGCTCGTAGAACGCCGGGTCGACGTGGTGGACCACCGCGCCGAAGTTGCACTGCATCGGGTTGAAGTACACCGGGCACTGCCCGTAGCGCTCGACGCAGTAGTCGACGTAGGCGGCCGCCGCCTCCACGGCCCAGTCGGAGACCTGGACGACCGGGTGGTTGACGATCTCCCGGACGGTGTCCGCCTTGAACGGGCCGTTGTGGGCGAGCATCCAGTTGTCCTCGCCCTTGGACATCGTCCGGCCCTGGCCGTACTTCTCCTCCATCATCGCCTGCATGACTGCCCGCCCGTCGCGGTACCGCGGCGACGGCACGTAGGTCGCCTCCTTGACGCCCTCCATCCCGAAGATCTTCAGGGCTCCGGAGGCCAGCGGCGCTTTCTCGTTGAGCGGCTCGGAGCGGAACTCGAGCCCCCTGGCGAGGTCGGGGAACGCCCCCATGAGGATGTCGTCGAAGAAGCCGCAGAAGATCCAGTTCCCGAGGCCCATCGCCTCCGCCGCCAGCCGCATGTTCTGGACGATCGACCCCGCCGGGTAGGTCTCCACCTGGAAGATGAACTGCTCGATCTGGCCGATCGTGATGGGGAACTCGAGCTTGCCCTCCCCCACCCACTCGCCCACGCCGGCCGGCTCCCCGGTCTGGTCGTCGGTGAAGTACAGGTGCCAGGCGTCGAACAGGTTGAGCATCACGCTGAAGTACAGCCAGCCGATGTCGGTGATGGGGATGAACCAGGTGGTGCCCTCGCGGTTCACGTTGAACTGGTAGGGCCCGAACAGGGAGGCGTTCGGCGCTCCGGGGGCGCGGAGGCCCCAGTCGACGTCGGGGCGGTGGTCCAGGATCCGCTGCATCCCGCCGCGGTACCAGTCGAGCACCTTGTGGTAGTCGTCCTCGCCCTGGATCTCGACCATCCGCTCCCGTTCGCTGCCGGGGTTGTACAGGAAGGCGCCCTCGTCCTTGATGACGAGCAGGTCGGTGGCGAAGGAGTTGCCGGGCCCTGCGGCGGTCCGGCCGGCGATCTGGACGAGCTCGTGGAAGCCGCCGTGAACGGCGATGTCCCAGTGCGCCATGCCGTTGGGCCCGCAGGCCGACCAGGCGAGGATCGCCTCCTCGACCTCGGACAGCGGGAGCGTCGGGTGCTCCGAGACGAACGCGAGCGGGCCGCGCTGCTGTTGCAGCGTCCGCCCTGTGGCGCCGCGGGTCTCCGCCTCCCCGCTCTCGATCGAGTAGCCGAGCCCGACCCGGCGGCTGCGCAGCGTGGCGAGGAGCTGCGGCAGCGTCCGGGTCCCCTCGAAGTACTGCTTGAGTTGGCGATGTTGCTCGGCGGTCGGCGTGGGGGTGGCGACAGTGGTCATCGCGGCGGACCTCCCTCTTGCAGGTTCGCGGGCCGGGCACAGAGCGTCATTCGACCAGGTCACGCAAGCACGACTACGCAACCGACGCTACTGGAAAGTGCCTAGCCACTCTGGGCCGCCGCTTCGCGCGATGTCAAGGGTCGCCGCGAACCGGGAGACCTCGGTGGCCAGGTTCGCGCGACCGGTCCCCGCCGCGAGCGTGTCGGCGAGGAGCACCGCGATGCCGAGGCTGGCGATCTCGTCACGCCTGTCCGCATCCCGCCGGTCGAGCACGAACCCGTCGATCAGCCCCCGGTAGGAGCAGGCGACGGCGGTGGGGGTGTGGGCCAGCCCGCGCGCGGCCATGAGCGCGGCCCGGACCCTGGCCCGGCCCCGCTCGGCCACGGTCACCGGCTGCTGCCGGCGGACGACCGGCGTCACCGCCACGGTGGGTCCGCGACGCCGACGCAGCGCCTCCCGCACACCAGGGAGGGCGAGGATCGGCCCGATGCTGCTCACCGGGTTGCTGGGTGCGACCAGCACGAGGTCGGCCGTCCCGAGCGCGTCGAGGACACCGGGCGCGGGACGTGCCCGTGACGCGCCCTCGTACTCGACGTCGGTCACCCTGGGAGCGGCCCGTCGGGCGACCACGTACTCCTGGAACGACAGGCGACCCTCTCCGGAGAGGATCACGGTACGGACCGGGTCGTCGCTCATCGGCAGGACCCGGGCGTCGAGACCCCACCGGCGGGTGAGGACGGCCGTGACCTCCGACAGCGCCCTGCCTGCCCGCAGCAGCGCCGTGCGCTCCAGATGGAGGGCGAGGTCCTCGTCCCCCACGTGGAACCAGTCGTCGCCATGGCGCGCCAGGGCCGCGTTGCAGCGGAACGTGTCACCACGCACCCCCCAGCCACGCTCCTCGTCGAAGCATCCCGCCAGCGCGTACAGCACGCTGTCGACGTCGGGAGCCACGTGCAGGCCGAGGTAGTCGAGGTCGTCGCCGGTGTTGACGACGCAGCACAGGTCAGCCTCCGCCTGGTGCAGCCCGGGGAGGAACCGCGCGGCGCCGAACCCTCCACACAGCACGGTGATCACTTGCGCCCCTTTCGTCCCGCCATCGGGACCCCCTAGCATGACACCGTGATGGGCGAGCGCTGCCACCCGCTCGGCGTCTTGTCAGCCACCACGACGGCGAAGGAGGCCCTCCGCGAGCATGCCCCGCATCCGTCGGTCTGGGAGCTCCTCGATCCGCGGGTAGCCGCAGAAGCTGGTATCGAAGGTGCACCACGGCCCGGACGGACCGGTAAGGCTCGTCCGGGGCCGTGGTGTCTAGTCACCTGCCGGGTCGTCCGCCACGAGGTCGAGCGTCAGGCGATCATTAGCGACGCTGAGCCGGTAGGTGTACCGGCCTGGAGGCAGCGCCTCCTCCCCGACGAGGTCGTACGGCTGCAGAGAGCGGTCGCCTGCGGGACCGCTCACCTCGACGCGGGCGAAGCGACGGGCCTCGGGCACCTCGCGATACCCGCTGTACGACCCGGCCGCGACAGGCCCGAAGTCCACGACGTCCTGCCCCGGGGTGGGGGCGTACGCCCGCACTGCGGTGAGGTCGGCGCCGGTGGCATTGTGGACCCGTATCTGCGCCATCGTGACCTCAGCTGAGGAAGTCGATCCCCGCGCTGATGAAGTCCATGCGCCGCTCCGTGGCGGTGCCAGCACCGGTCGTTACTCCGATGGAAATCCCTGCGCCCCAGAACACGTCGGGCTTGTGGGCAATCCCGAAGACGGCGAACGGCAGGCTGCCCGAGAGGTTGACCGCCTGGTGGGCTGCGATCCTTGCGGAACCGTCATAGACGTGGACGTCGCGCACGACGGCATTGCTGCCACCTGTGACGAGCCGGAGCATCGCCCGGGCGAACGCGAGCCGGTTCCCCTTGACGATGACGGGCGTTGGGATGGCGAAGTGGTACCAGTTCGTGGTGTTCGGCTTACCCACTACCCGGGTGAAGAACCCGAACCGCCGCAGGGACTCGACGTTGGCGTCGACCTCGACGTGCAGGTCCAGACCATGGGCCCACATGGCCTGCTCGATGGGGAATCCGCCGTACAGGCTGGTGATGCCCGCGATGTCGTCGGCTTCCACGGCCCGGTGCGGGCCGCCGTAGAAGGGTGCCATCAGTGCGCCCGCCACTGCCGAGTGCCCCAGTCCGAGGGAGTGACCGAACTCGTGCGCGGCGACCGTGACAAGGTCGATGCGGCCAGCCCCGGGAGGGACGTTGACCGTCCAGGTCTCGGCCTCGTCGAAGTGCGCGTCCCCCATGATCGGTGTGACCGCCGCGGGCGGCACCGAGGGGAAGAACGCGTGGGCCAGCACTCCGCTTGGTCCGTCGAACGGCGAGCCGTCCCCGTGGTCACCGCCGACGAAGCGGATGATGATCTCCGGCCCGGCCGCCGTTGCCACCGGGGTGAAGCGCAGCGGGGTGTACGCGGCCCACAGCGCGAGGGCCTGCTCGATCGCGACGGTGATCTCTCCGCTGGTCACGTCGGGGGTGAAGTTCTGGAAGGCGTAGCGGAGGTTGTTCGTCGCCCACTTGCGGCCCGAGGTCGCGAACTCCGCGAGGCCTGGCGCGTCTGGGTTGCCGCACCTTGGCTGGTTCATCTTCGCAGCGGTCGCCGCGTCGACGACGCCCGTCACCGGAAGGCCGGCGAACTCCTGGAAGCGGCGCACGGCCTCGGCGGTGGCGTCGTCGAAGGTGCCCCTCGTTGCGCTGGTTGGTCGCCCCGCGAGGGTGGCGAAGTCGTCGCCCTCGGCCAGCGGGAACGGCGCGGCGCCGAACGCCTCCAGCCTGTCGGTGACGGCGCCTAGGTACCCGAAGCGCTCGAGGTACTCCTGGACGTGGGTGACGGCGGCGCCTGTCGAGTCCCTCCTCAGGTCCGCGGGAATCTCGTGTCGACTGGCCATTGCTCCCCCTCGGTAGGTGACATTCTTGCCACGGCAACCACGGCGCCGGCCCTGCAACGATCGGCGCAGAGTCCAGAAGGCCCGCAAGGCGGTCACCCTACAACAACAGCGACAGGTCTGCTTGTTCGCCAGCGGTCCACCTGACCCCCGCCACCACCGACCGCGCCCTGGCCGACCCGCCGCCGCCGTACACTCCGCACGCCAAGGAAGCCCTCAAGTTGGCTGTGGTCGAGTCCGGCCGGCTCCACCAGCGTCACGTCGGCACGGAGCATGAACTGCTGGGTCTTGCCCAGGTGACGGAGGGGCTTGCCGCCAAGATCCTCGAGCAACTTGGGATCGACCTCGCAGCGCTCATCGAGGAGGTGCGCGGTCGTGCCGCTCCTGAGGAGCAGCGTGTGCGAACCCTCTTGGCGGAGCGGCCGGTCTTGGACCGGATGATCCACCAGGTCGCAGAAGGCCGCCGTGATGACGCTCTTGGCGTCTTGCAGGGCCTCGGAGCGAGCATCCAGCAGGCGATGCGCCAGGAATACGAAGACGGACTCGCTGCCACCCGACGGCTGGCAGCGGAACTCGAAACACTCCTGGGTGACGCACGCCAACAGCTCGACGCCCTCAGATCGACCTGACCGAACGGCCCAGCCACTTGCTCCCACAACGCCGGCTCCAGGCGACGACCGGCAGTCGACGTGGGACGCACGGGACGCTTCACGAGCAAGGGCCGGCTTAAGGGGATCGTCCTATGAGATGCGGAACCTATTATGAAAGCCGTTCATCACCAACGTGTCCGTTCGCCCCGGCGTGGCTCAATAACCGTGACTCAGCGTTCCCGCTTCAACTTGCGCCAGCCGCCGGCGCGGTTGTTGGCAATGATGTGCTTGAACATGGCGGTGAGGGCGGGCGCGTTGATCGTTTCGCCCTGGCGGACGGCCACGGTGCGGGCGGTCTTATTTCCGTGGCTGGCGCGGGGTGAAGCGAGGGCCGTTGGGGGTGCGGGGGCGGATGCGGTCGGCGCGGAAGGTGCGCCAGTCGCCTCGGTCGTCGTCCCAGGCCAGCAGGTACCAGCGGCGCCCGGTGAAGACCAGACGGTGGGGTTCGGCGCTGCGGCGGCTCGCCGTCCCATCGTGATCGAGGTAGTCGAAGCGGAGCCGCTCGCTGTCACGGATGGCGGCAGCGATCACGGTCAGGATCTCGGCGTCGACGGTGGGCCCGCGCCCGGCCACCGAGACCGTGGCCGTTGCTGGGCATCGGGCCGTACTTCGAACGATCCGGGCAGGACGGCCGCCTGGCGTATATGGAGTTCCGCCTCGGTGACTACCAGCACGAGCTGGGCCTGATCGACCGCCGCTACGCGCCCCACGGCCCGGCGGGCGGCCCGGCCGGCGCCATCGCGAACTGGCATGTCGACGATGTGTCGGCAGCGCTCGACTCCAAGGCCACCAGCACCGGTGGCGTGATTCTCACTACCGGCCCGCCTGAGCTGGCACGGTGCCGACGGTGACGCCAAGGGCGAAGCCGGCAGCGGCTTGCTCCCCGGCGTGGTCCCAACCCGCCAAGCCAGCCGTTGGCGTGGCGGGTCCCGGTCGTAGGTCTCGGCTGGGTTGTGCGGTCAGGCGGCTCGTTGCGGTCAGGCGGCTCGTTGTGGTGCCGGCTTGGGGCTGGGGTCGGGCTGCGCGTGGCGGGGCGGGGCCAGGCTGGGTAGCGCGACCAGCGGCTGTGGCGGGCGGGCCGGTGCCCCGGGCCAGCTGGGCGGCTGCTGGTCGCCGGTGCCGGGCTGGTTGGCGGGGCCGCTGAGCCCGTAGCCCACGGCCGGCCGCGACCAGGCCCGTGCTCGGGCTGCCGG
>Ga0210378_10000258_pt1 | contig 26162 bp, 20 predicted proteins | sample PLM1_60_b1redo_FD_155465 | JGI IMG/M metagenome (GOLD analysis project Ga0210378, IMG submission 155465) | Groundwater sediment microbial communities from an aquifer in East River, Colorado, USA - PLM1_60_b1 redo | ecosystem: Environmental > Terrestrial > Soil > Riparian zone | place: USA: East...
CTCGCTCTGTGCCCGCTCCTCGGACAGGGCGCCAGGCGCAGGCGCCGGGCGCCCGGCCCTCGTTGCTCCCCGCTCGCGCTGCGAGCCCTCGCGCTCGCTCACCTGACCTTCCGGACGAACTCGGCCACCGCCGGGGCCACCACCTCGACCGCCTCGGCCTGCGCGTAGTGCCCGACCCCGTCGACCATCAGCACGGTCGCGTCGCCGCCGAGGGTGTCGGCGGTGAACCGGGCCTCGGCGGCCGGGTCCGGGAAGTCCGGGTCCTCGCCGCCCATGACCACCAGCGCCCGCGCGCGGACCGCGCCGAGCGCCGGCGTCGTCTCCGCGTGCTGCCCCGGCGCCATCATCGCCCGCAGCCCGTCGAAGCCTCCGGGACGGGTGAGCGAGGCGCTCAGCTCCGCCTTCCGCTCGGCGTAGTCCGCCGGCCGCTTGCGGAAGAACGACGGCCACGCGGCCACCGTCCACAGGCGAGCGCCGAGCCACGGCAGGCGCAGCACGGGCAGCAGCAGCCGCTGCGCCAGGCCCATCTGCGGGCTGCGGACGAAGGAGTCGACCAGCACCAGGCCGGCGACCGCCTCCGGATGCCGGGCGGCGGCGAGGATGGCGGCGCTGCCGCCGTAGCTGTTGCCGACCAGCACCGCGTTCCCGCCGAGCGCCGCGGCCAGCCCCACCAGGTCCTCGGCGACCGCCGCCGGGGAGTAGTCCGGCCAGCCCAGGCTGGACTCCCCGTGGCCGCGCAGGTCGGTGGTCACCGCCCGGGCCCCCTCGGCGGCCAGGTGCGCCGCCAGCCCGTCGAAGGTCGACCGCAGGTCGCCCATCCCGGGAACCATGATCACGAGCGGGCCCCGCGGGTCACCCGTCTCCTCGTACGCCAGCCGGCCGTCCGGCCTGTCCAGGTACTGCGTCGTCATGGCTAACATCATTAGCCAAACGGCTAGCCCTGTCAACCGCCCGGTATCCGCGGGCCCCGTGTGGAGGCGCGGTCGGTCAGCCGGCGACCTCGGCCCGGTTCTCGGCGGCCCAGAGGGTGTGGAAGACGCCGTCCCGGTCCACCCGGTGGTAGGTGTGCGCGCCGAACAGGTCTCGCAGGCCCTGGATCAGCGCCGCCGGCAGCCGCTCCGCCCGCAGCGCGTCGTAGTACGCCAGGGAGGAGGAGAAGCCGGGTGTCGGCACGCCGGTCGTCGCGGCCGTCGCGACGACCCGACGCCATGAGTCCTGCCCCTCGCCGACCGCGGCGGCGAAGTAGTCGTCCACCAGCAGCGACGGCAGCGCCGCGTCCCGGTCGTACGCCTCCTTGATCCGGTTGAGGAACCGCGCCCGGATGATGCAGCCGCCCCGCCAGATGGTCGCCATCGCGCCCCGGTCGATGTCCCAGCCGTACTCGGTCGAGCCTGCGGTGATCTCGTCGAAGCCCTGGGCGTACGCGACGACCTTGGAGGCGTAGAGCGCCCGCCGCACGTCGTCGACGAAGCCGTCGGAGTCGACCGTGCCGTCCGTGACCGGCCCCGGCAGCGAGCGGGCCGCGGCCCGCTGCCCGGCGTGGCCGGACACCGCCCGGGCGAAGACCGCCTCCGCGATCCCGCTCACCGGCACCCCTAGGTCGAGCGCGAGCTGCACCGTCCAGCGGCCGGTGCCCTTCTGCTCGGCCTGGTCGAGCACCACGTCGACGAACGGCCGGCCGTCGGTGTCGGTGTGCCCGAGCACGTCCGCGGTGATCTCGATCAGGAACGACTCCAGGTCGCCGGAGTTCCACGCGCGGAAGACGTCCGCGATCTCCGCCGGGGGCATTCCCAGCCCGCGCCGGAGCAGGTCGTACGCCTCCGCGATGAGCTGCATGTCGGCGTACTCGATGCCGTTGTGCACCATCTTCACGAAGTGGCCGGCGCCGTCCGGGCCGACATGGGTGCAGCAGGGCGTGCCGTCCACGTGCGCCGAGATCGACTCCAGCAGCGGGCCGAGGCTCTGGTACGACTCCGCGGTGCCGCCGGGCATGATGCTCGGGCCGAACAGCGCGCCCTCCTCGCCGCCGGAGACGCCGGTGCCGACGAAGTGGATGCCGCGCTCGCGCAGCGCCGCCTCCCGGCGGCGGGTGTCGGCGAAGTGCGCGTTGCCGCCGTCGACGATGACGTCGCCGGGCTCCATCAGCGGCGCCAGCTCGTCGATCACCGCGTCGGTCGGGCCGCCCGCCTTGACCATGATCATCGCGCGCCGGGGCCGTTCCAGCGAGGCGACGAAGCTCTGCATGTCCTTGGCGGGCAGGAAGGTGCCCTCGTCGCCGAACTCTTCGACCAGCGCGGCGGTCCTGGCGTCGGTGCGGTTGTGCAGGGCCACCGGGTGGCCGTGCCGGGCGAAGTTGCGGGCGAGGTTGCGGCCCATGGTGGCCAGCCCGGTGACGCCGATCTGCGCGCTGTCGCTCATGCGCACACCCTCTCGGCCGGTCCTGCCGCCGTCAACGCGGTGCGCCCGGTCACCCGGCCGGGCAGGCGTGGAAGAGGGTGGCGGGGGCGGACCGGGTGCCGCCGGACTCGGCGAGCGCGATCGCGGTCCAGGTGGCCGCCGTGTCGGCGGGCAGCGCCACCGTGGTGAACCAGACTCCGTCCGCCCCCGGCGTCATGCTCGCCGGCTGAGGCGAGCCGCCCGGCACCGACCAGGTCGCCTGCACCGACTCGGCGACGGTCCCGGTGACGGTCGCGGTGAGCCGGGCGTACCAGACCTCCGGGCAGGCGGCACGCACGAACTCGGAGCCGAGGGTGACCGTGGGCCCCGGTGCGGGCGTGGTGGTCGGCGGCCTGGTCGTGGGCGGGGTGGTCGGCGGGCTCGTCGGCGGCCGGGTGGTCGTCCCGGTCGGCGGGAGGGCGGTGGTCCGGGTCGGTGCCGGCGGGGTGGCCGTGGAGCCGGTCGGCGGAAGCCCGATCGCCGTCGGCGCTGCCGAGGCCGTCGTGGTGCCCGTCGTCGGGCTGGTCGTCGTGGCCGGCGGGCCGACGCCCCGCTCGGACGGCGGACCGGAGGCCTGCACCGAGGCCGGCGGCGCGGCCGCGTCGGCCAGCACCGGCCGCTGCGCCGGTCGTATCTGCAGGCCGAGCACGACGAGCAGCGCGAGCACGACGGCCGCGGCGGCCGACGGCCACCAGACCGCGGCCCGCCGGCGCGTGTCGAGCGGCCGCGGGAATCCATCCGGCCGCCACGGGCCGGCCCGGTGCGCCAGCGCGGCGGCGACCCCGCCGGTGCCCGGCCCGGCGGACAGGCCGGTCACCTCGTCCGAGTGCGCCACCAGCCGCAGCTCGCCCGCGTCCCGGAGGATCCGCTCGCGCAGCGCCGGCGGCGCGAGCGCGAACGGGACGCCGGCCAGCAGCGCGACCGGGTTGAGCCGGTGCCGCCGGGTCTCGCCGCAGGTCTCGCACCTGTCCACGTGCCGAGCCAGCCGCTTGCGCAGCAGCGGGGTCAGCGCGCCGTCCCAGCCGTCGAGCAGCGCGTCCAGCTCGGCGCACTTCGACCGGCCGGTGCGGGCGACCAGCAGCGCGCCGAGCGCCCGCTCCAGCTGGGTGCGGGCCCGCGAGCTGAGTGCGTGCGCGGCGTTCAGGCTGGTGCCGAGGGCGGCGGCGAGGTCCGCCCCGGCCAGCCCGTGCCGTACGGACAGCTCCAGCACCTCGCGCTCGCCAGGGTTGAGCGCGGCGGCCGCGGACCAGACCAGCTCGCGCAGCTCGGCCGCCCGGGCGACGGCGGCCACGTCGGCGGTCTCGTCGATCACGTCGCCCGCCTCCTCGAGCGGGGCGGCGCGGCGGCGGTGACGCAGCTGGCGCAGGCACTCGTTGCGGACGATCGCGTAGAGCCAGGGCCGCAGCCGGTCCGGGTCGCGCAGCTGGCCGGCGCGCTCGCCGGCGACCAGCAGCCCGTCGTGCACCGCGTCGGCGGCGGCGTCGCGGTCGCGCAGGAGCGTGACGGCGTACGCGAACAGCCGGTCGGCGTACCTGTCGTACACGCCGGCCAGCCCGCCCGGACCGCCGGAGACCAGCGCGGCGACCAGCGCGCGGTCGTCCACGAGCGGGACGGTAGCGCGGTCCGGCGCCGGCGGCGGCGTTTCCGGGCGGGGCGGTGGAGGCCCGCACCCCTCGGTGCGGGCCTCCACGCCGGTCCCGGCCGGCGGGCCCCCTCCACCCGCCGGTCCGGACCGGGTCCGGTGCTCGACCACGGGGCCGGCCGTCTCACCTGTCCGTGGGCTGCGGCTCGCGGTCCTCGTCGCGGCGGCGCAGCAGCAGGAGGGCCAGCCAGCCGGCGAGCGCGATGCCGAGCACGAAGAGTGCGCTGATGAGCAGGGCCGAGTCGCCCTGGTCGGCGTCCCGGTCGGCGACCGGGGCCGGGTCGATGGCGGTCTCGTCCGCGGCGGGTGTGGTCGGTGCGGGGCTCGCGGCGGGGGCGGCGGGCCCGTCGGTGGCGCCGGTCCCGGTGGCGCCGGTGCCGCCGGTCCCGGTGCCACCCGTGCCGCCGGTGGGCTCGGGGTCGGCGGTCGGCTCCTCTGTCGGCGGCGGCTGCGGCGGGTCCGGGTCGGCGGCGGGCGGGGCGACGTCCGTCGGACCGACGGGCGGCCACGGGTCCGGCGGCAGCGGCGGATCCGGGTCCACCGTCGGCGGGGCGATGTCGGTGGGGCCGGGTGGGAGCGCCGGGTCCGGGCCCGGCGGGACGGGCGGCTGCGGCGGCAGGGCCGGCGCGCCGACCCCGGTCGGGCCGGGAACCGCCGCGGCGGCGGTGCCTGCCGCGGCGGTCGCCGGGATCGCGGTGCCGACGGCGAGGATCAGCGCGACGCGCGCCGCGTGCCGCCGCCGGGACCGGCGGACCGCCACCACCCGCGCGGCGCGGGGCGCGAGCTGGGTGGGCTGGGTGGGCTGGGTGGGCTGGGTGGGGTCGGTGGCGGTCATGGCGGGCTCCTCGGCTCCGGCAGGGCTGCTGGCCCCGCGCTCACCGGTGGGATCCGCGGCCCGCCCGGCCGCCAACAGAAACCGGGAAGGATTCTCAATGCCGGTGGGTGGCGTCCGGTTGGCGCGGGTCGGCCGGGTGCTCGAAGCCGGTGCCGAGCCGGATCCGCGCCGCCGCCTCGCCGTCGAGCCAGCGGGCGAAGGCAGCCTGCCGGGCCCGGCCGAGCAGCCGGGACTCGATCTCCGCCCGGACCTCGGCGTACGGGACCGGCCCGGCCGGCAGCACGGCGTCGACCGCGAGCAGCACCCACCCGTGCCGGCTGCGCACCGGCCCCACCACCCCGGCGACCCGCCCGGCCGGGGTGGCCGGGGCGGCGAGGGCGGAGTGGATGCCCGCGACCGGCGACGGCGCGACGACCGCGGGGGGCAGCGCGGCGCGGAGCTCGGGGAGAAGCGTGCGCGGGTCGGTCTCGACGGCCACCGCGCGGGCGAGGGCCGAGGCGAGCTCGCCCGCCGGCGGTACGGGAGCGTCCGGCAGCAGGACCTGGCGGACGAGCCAGCGCTCCGGCCTGGCGTACCGGTCCGGATGGGCGGCATGGTGCGCTCGCACGTCCTCCTCGCCGACCGTTACACCCGCGGTGACCGAGGCGAAGACCACCCGCGCCGGCGCCGAGGTGGCGAGCACGTCGGCGGCGGCGCTGCCGAGCACCGCGGCGTCCGGCTCGAGCGGGTGGTCCCCGGCGAGCCCGCGCGCGACCGCCTCCCGGTCGAGCAGCCGCCGCAGCACCACCCGCTGCGCCACCCACCGGCGCAGCTGCCGCCCGTCCGCCGTGCCGTCCCGCGGCAGCCGGACCGCGAGCGGGCCGGCCCGCAGCCGGGCCACCTCCGCGGTCACCTCGGCCGCCGGGACCGGCTCCCCGTCGACCCAGGCGGCGACCTGCTCGCGGCTCACGGGTCGACCGTCAGCCGCACGGAGTCGGAGTACGCGACCTGCCCGGCGCCGGCCAGCCGGGCCAGCACCCACCACGACCCGGGCTCGGCGTCGGGCGGCACCGCCACCGGCAGCTCCACGATGCGCCTTTCGTCGCCGGCCAGACGTACCGGGACCGTCCACTCGGGCGTGAACGGCCAGGTGTCCACCGGGCCGAGCAGCTGCAGCGTGGCGTCGGCCGGGCTGCGGTAGCGGTTGGTGACCACGACCCGGACCCGTGCCCGCCCGCCCGGCCGCAGCGCCACCGCCGGCGTGTCCAGCTCGACGTCCAGCGCACCCGGCTCCGCCGCCACCGGCCCCGGTACGGACACCGTCACCAGGTCCCGGACGAGCCGGCCGGCATGCTCGATCGACACCCCGACGAGGTGGTCGCCGGCCACCGCGTCCCGGGCCGGGACCACCTGGACCGGCGCCTCCGCCCACCCGCCCGGCGGCAGTGCCAGCGGCCACGCCGCCGGCTCGACGGTCCATCCGTCGCCTGCGGAGACCCGCACCACGCCGGTCCACTCCGCGTCCGCCAGTGAGGAGGCGACGGTGACACGGAGGTCGACCGGCCCGCCGCCGGCCGTCCGGGTCGGCTCCACGTGCACGCTGACCGGCAGGTTGCCGGCCGGCGCGGGACCGGCGTTCTCCAGCCAGTAGCGCGCTGACACCACCCCGCCCGGCCCGGCAACCAGCTCCACCCCACTGGCGTCCCCGACGTCGTCGAGTCGTACGCCGGCCGGCACCGAGGCGGGTAGGCCCGCGGCGCCGGCCGGCCCCCCGGCCCCTGGGTCGGAAGGCGCCGGGCGGAGCAGGACGGTGGCGACCTCGCACGGGCCGAGCGGCACCGCGACCGAGCCGTCCCGGTCCACGGCGAGCGGGCCCGTCTCCCGGTCCAGCAGGTCGGCCCGGGCGGCCGCGGCGACCGGTGCCCGCAGCCGGAGCCGGACCGTCGCCCGCTGGCCAACTGCTTCGTAGAGCCGGACCGCGATCCCCTCGATCGGTTCGAGGGGATCGCGGCCCGAGGCGAGCGGCGTCCCGACCGGCTTGACCGCGGTCACCACCGCCGCGCCGGCCGGCTCGACCGACAGCAGCGACGCCACCGGCGGCAGCGCGCCCGGGTGAGGCTCGGACACGAGCGCCAGCAGCGGCTCGGTGAAGCCGTGCCCGGCCGGGACGAAGCCGGCGCTGCGCCAGTCCCCCGGTCCCGCGGCCAGCGCGTACTCGAAGGTGTGCGTCCAGTGCTGAAGCTGGAAGCCGGAGCCGTCCGGCGCCGACCGCCGCGGCGTGGAGATCCAGACCCCGGACGGCCAGCCGGTGCAGGACCGGACGAGCGACAGGTGCAGCGCGCCGGTCCGGTCCACCGCGAAGCCGGGCAGGCCCCGGCTGAGCACGGCCACCGAGACGCCGTCGAGCCCGGGCTGGACCGGGCCCGGGCCCTGTCCGGTGTGGACGGTCGCGTCGCCGAGGTCATCGACCAGGTCGCGGATCGCCGTCCGGAGTGCCTCGTCGTCCACGCCGGCGACGACGAGCACGGGTAGCGAGCGCGGCTCCCGCAGGTCGGCCGACGGGACCCACACCTCGGCCAGCGGCCGCTCGGCCGGCACCCACACCCGGGCCCGGCCGGTGGCGGCGAGCTGCCGGCGCAACTCCGCCGCGTGCGCCGGCGCCGACGCCAGGACCGCGGCAGTGACGGCGTTGCGGTCCGGGCCGCCGACCGCCACCCGGGTGTCCGGCAGGTTCGAGTCGACCGCCAACGCCCCGTACCGGCTGCCGGTGTCGAGCGACGTCGTCGAGGTGACGCCGGCGCGAACCAGCGCGACGACGAGCTCCCGGACCGTGGCTGAAGCGACCATGGCCTCGTCAGCGACCACCTCGGCGACGCCCACCGCCACCGGCACGCCGCCGACCACGACCCGCGCGGTGGATCCGACCCCGAACCAGGAATGTACCGGGTTGTCCAGCGTCCACGGGTGCTCGGCCGAGTCGACGTCGACGATGCCGAAGCCGCGGCCGACGACGGCCGCCCCGACCTCGCTCACCGGCAGTCCACCCCGGACGGCCGCGGGCCAGCGCAGCCGGAGCAGCCGGTCCGAGCCGACCGGGTCCAGCCGGGTCCGGCAGTCCACTCGCGACAGTCCGGTCCAGAGGGTGAGCACCTGCTCGTGCCGGACGTCGCCGACCCGGCCGCGCACGACCAGCCGCTGGCCGGCGGGTGAGACCTCGGCCCGGACGGACGCCGCCGAGCCCACCGAGCCGGCCTCCGGCAGGCCGGTGGGCAGCAGGTGCCAGGGACCCTCACCGAAGATCGGGTGCTGCGGATACTCGGCGTACAGCAGCAGCTCGTTGCCGACCCGGCCGGGCGGGATCAGCTCGCGGCCAAGCTTCCCGTCCACCCAGGACGTGACGGTGCCCCCGCGCCCGGCGTCCACCTCGATGCGGTGCCGCCCGTTCCCGATCGCCGTGCCCGGTAGCGGCCGCCACGGCGGCCCGTCCTCGGACGCCGGCACCAGCCGGTACGTCCGCCACCCGGTCGCCGGCACGTCCTCCGCGACGAACGCCAGGGTCGCACCCTCGGCGACGAAGGGAACCGCGGCGCCGGTGTCCTCGACGAGGGACCACCGGCCGTGAGGCACGCTCACGCGGACCAGGTCGGTGCGCGGCCAGGCCAGGCCGTTCACGACGGTCACCGCCAGCCCGGGTCCCGACGTGTCCACACGCGACAGCAGGTGGCCGAGCGCGGCGTCCCGGACCGCGCCGCCGACCGACCAGGCGTCCCGCCACCCGGCCAGCAGGTCGAGGTAGACCTGGTCGCCCTCGGTGCCGGTCACCGCGTCGTGGTGCGCGCCGAAGAGCAGCTGGCGCCATGCGCCGTCCAGCGCCGCCGCCGGGAAGCGGGCGCCGTGCAGCCCCGCCAGGGTGGCGAAGCGCTCGGCGTCGGCGACCCGGATCTCGGCCTGCCGCTGCGCCTGCTTGGTGTCGATGTAGGACACGTCCTTGCCGGTGTAGACCGGGTTCATGTCCCGGCTCACCGGCACCGCCGTCCGTCCACTCGCGACCAGCTCGGCCCGGACCGCGGCCAGGAAGTCGCGCGGCAGCGCGCAGACGAGGCGCGGCCAGGTGTAGCGGTCCTTCCAGTCGCGGGAGATCGCGGTGACCCACTTGTTCGGCGGGGCGTAGTCGGTGCCGACCGGCACCAGCACGTTGCGGGTCGCGGCCACCGGCTTGAGCGTGACGAACAGGGCGTAGACCGCCTCCTCCGCATCGGCCAGCGTCGGCGCCGAGTCCATCCACCAGCCGGCCGAATAGTGCGCCGGCATGTAGGCGGTCAGCAGCCCGGCTCCGCTCGGCGCCAGCCACTCGAACTCGCTCGGGAACTGCATGACCCGCGCGTCCCCCGGGGGCTCGGCCGGGGTGCGCTGCAGCGGCCCCCACTGGTGGAACGGCCCGCGCGCCCAGGACGAGGCGGTCAGCCCGGCGCCCGCGCACAGCCCGGGGAACTGCGGGTCGTGCCCGAAGGCGTCCAGCTGCCACGCCGTCTCCGGCGAGCCGCCGAGCACGTCGCGCTGCAGCCCGATCCCGTACGCCAGGTTGCGGATCGTCGACTCGACGGAGGTGAGGTTCGTGTTCGGCTCGTTGTACGTGCCGCCGACCAGCTCGCACCGGCCCTCGGCCAGCAGCCGGCGCAGGAACGCCCGTTCCGCCGGCACGGTGTCCCACCACGGCTTGAGGTAGTCGGTCTCGGCGAGCACGAAGCGGTAGTCCGGGTCCGCCCGCGCGGTCTCCAGGTGTGCCCGCATGAGGTCGAAGCCGGCGAGCTGGAAGGGGAGCCGGCCGCCGGGACCGGGCAGCTCGTCCCAGCCCGCCGTGTACGCGGCCTGGGTGGTCCACCAGACCGGGTCGTAGTGGAAGTGCGAGACGAGGTGGACCGTCCAGCCCGGCTCGGCCGCCGGCACCAGCACGTCCGCCCAGGCGACCTCGCCGCCGGCACCGCCCGAGCCGCCGGTGACCGTCACGGTCGCCGGCACCTGGCCGCCGACCGGCGTCCCCGCCGGCAACGCGACCGGCACCTCGACGGTCACCGTCCCCGTCCCGACCTCCGCCCGCACCGGCGGACGCGGCCCGGCCCGCGCGACCTCGACGGAGACCGACACCGGCCCGGGTGACGCGGCCACGGTGACCCGGACGACCTGGTCCGGCGCGTCCGGCGGCCCGACGAAGAGCTCGGGGAACTCGACCCGGACGACGGCGACGGCCATGCGGCCATCCTGGCCCAGGCAGGGTCTAGCCGGTCAGCGCGGCCACCGCGGTGAGGAACACCCGCCCGATGTCGCGCGGGTCGACCGAGTTGAACCGCAGCCCGTCGGTCACCTTCGCGATCTGGCCGAGCACCACCGGGTCGGCGTCGGCGCCGTACGCGAGGGCGACGATGTGCACCGGCCTGGCCGGGTCGTACCGCCGCTTGAGCTCGGTGAGCAGTGCCTGCAGGGAGAGGCTGCCCGGGTCCTCGTTCCTGCCGTCCGACAGCACGACCAGGGTGTTGATGTAGCCCTTGCGGTAGTTGGCGAGGGTGTTCTGGTAGCCGGCGAGCACGCTGTCGTAGAGGCCGGTGGCGGTGCGCGGCGCCATCGTCCGGTAGGCGGCCACCGACGCCACCCGCCGGTCCGGGAAGCCGTTGACCGGCGCGCCGGCCAGTCCGAGCGGCACCAGCACCCGGTAGTCCTTGGGGCCGTCCAGCGTCCGGGAGAATTCCCACAGCCCGATGGCGTCCTGGCCGTCGAAGAAGCCGAGCGAGGTCTGCGCGGCGGCCTTGGCGACCTCCAGCTTGGACCGCCTCCCCCCCGGCACCGGCTCGGCCATCGACCCGGAGACGTCGAACAGCGCCAGGACCGACACCCGCTGGGTGACCAGCCGCCATGCGGACCGGGCCGCCGGCGGACCGTCCGCCGCGGTCAGCGGCTCCGGCGCGAGCGGGGTCACGGTGAGCCCGCGCTCGCTGCCGCCGAGCTCCGGCCCGGCGGTGCCGTTCGCCAGGCGCAGGCCGGTGGCGCCGAGCCGGGCCTGCACGTCCGGCGACAGCAGCCAGTCCCGGAAGTCGGCCGCGGCCTTCCGGTCCGCCGCGTCCACCCAGCTCCCGCTCGGCACCACGAACGGGTAGTCGGCGGCGAGCTGCCCGCCGAGCGGGTACGCGGCCTGCAGCACCACGGCCGGCGAGTCGCCGTTGTAGCGCCAGACGTCCTTCTCGTACGCCGCCAGCACGCCGACCCGGCTCAGCACCTCGGCCGCGGTCGTCGCCTTCTCCACCGGGGCGAACAGGGCGGCGGAGTCGGGACGCACCCCGGACAGCGTCCGGACGAAGCCGAGCAGCCCCTGCTTCGCCTCCACCGTCCCGAACGTCGCCGCCCGCACCTCCCGGGCCGGCGTGCCCGTCAGCGCGCCGGCGGCGGCGACGAGCAGGCTGACGCCGAGCGTGGTGCTGCCCGGGTCCAGGGTGGAGAAGCGGACCCGGCCCCAGTCCGGCCGGTCGATCCCGCGCTGGCCCCAGCCGGCCGGACTGCGGGCCAGCGCCAGCAGGTCGCCGAGCCGCGGGTTGCGGCCGGGGGGCAGCCGGGCGGCCACCGCGCGCAGCGCCTCGGCCGGGGCCGCCAGCACGATCGGCGAGGTGGCGATCGGCGTCGCCGGCACGCCGAGGACGCGGGCGTTCTGCGGCCGGGCCCGGACCAGGCTCACCGCGGTCATCGACTCCGGCACCCAGACGTCCGGCGGGCTGCCGAGGCCGGGGAGCGGCACCGGCTGCAGCGCCTGCTGGGCCTCGCTGAGGGTCAGCCGGCGGAGGGCGACGCTGACGCACCCGCCGTCCACGGTCCGGTTGGCCTGGCTGTAGGACTGGGCGAGCGGGGTCAGCCACGGCAGCGCGGACGGGTCGGCGCCGACACTCAGGGTGGCCGAGGGCGTGGTGCAGGCCGCCTGCGCCGACGACGGGCTCGAGGAGACCAGCCGGACGGTGGCCAGCCCGGCGGCGAGCATCGCGAGGATCAGCCCGACGAGCAGCAGCGGCTCTCGGTTGAGCTGCCACGGTGCAGCGCGCTGGCTGTGTCGTCCCATCCCGGTCGGTGCACTCCCGTCGTCCCCGCGCTGGTGAGAGCGGGGCTGAGGTGCCGGCAGCCGGAGGGTGGCCGCCCGGTCGGGTACTTGTCAAACGGTCCCGGACGGGGTCGCGGAGTGGGACCTGCCTGTGACGGACGGCGACAGCTCGTGGGCGGACCGGGGCGGACTGCCGGATCGGGTGGCGTGCGTCACAAAGATCGTCTCCGCGTACGCCATGAGCTGCCACTCCGGCTACCGACCGTTACTCCGTACGGAGGGATCTTCCCCTCAGGGTTGGCTTATCGGCGCCGCGGCTCCGTACGATCGGCACCGTTTGCCGCCGGGTCGACCCCGCGAGCCCGGCGGACGTCCGGACCGCCGACCGCAGGGGAGCCTTCACGTCGTGACTGACGTGCGCCACGACGGGGGGAGAGCCGGTCGCGGCCGGGACGCCTGGGTCGAGCCAGGACAGGATCTCGACGCGCTGCTGGCCCGCTGGGGCTCGGAGCAGGACGGGCCGTTCCGGGGTGGGCGGCACGCGGCGCCCGAGCCGGACCCGCGCCCGATCGCCGGCCCGGACCCGGCTCCCTTCGCTCCGCCGTCCGGCCCGGCCGTCCTTCCCGGCGGTGGCCCCGGGGCCGGGCGGGCGGCGACCAACGGCCAGGTCCGGCCGGGCGCCGGAGCCCACGCCCCGGTCAACCGCGCGGGGCGGGAGGGCGGGTCCGGCGGCGCACGGCGGGCGCGGCCCGACGACGTGCCGCCGCCGGCGTGGGTTGCCCGTGCCGCGGCGCCCAACGGGCCCGCGCCGGCCGCACCGGCCGGCGCCCCTGCCGGCGTCCGACACCAGGGCCTGCCCGCCGGCCCGACCCCAGGCCCCCCGCCTGCCGCGCACCCCGGCCCGCGCCCGGGCCCGACCGCCGGCTCGCACCCGGGCCTGCCCGCCGGTTCGCGCCCGGGCCTGACCGCCGGCCGGATGGCCGGCCCGGGCCCGATCAAGGGCGCGGGCGTAGGTGGGCCGGCGACCCCCGGCCCGCCCTCCTTCGACGACGCCGGCGCGTACGTCAGTTGGCTGGCCGGCGCCGCCGGCGGCACCCCCGCCACCGTCCTCGAGCCGCCGGCGGCCGACGGCCACGACCTGCTCACCCACGGCCTCGGCCGGGAGGTCGACCGCGGCTACCAGCCGGACCCCTGGGGGGCCGACGACTACCCGCCCCCGCCAGGGCCCTCCCGGGGCCGGCACCGGCACTCCGCGGGCCGCCCGCGCTGGCTGCGCGTCCTCGGCTGGATCGGCGCCTTCGTCGGCGTGCTCGTCGTCGCCGGCGGCGGCTACGGGCTGTACCAGTACCACAAGCTGTCCGGCAACATCCGCCGCATCGACGCGCTCTCCCCGCACGACAGGTCCATCCGCGACGCCGCCAAGCAGCTCGACGCGGAGAACTACCTGCTCATCGGCTCCGACACCCGGGCCGGCGAGAACGGCCGCTACGAGCAGTCCGCGGGCCAGGTCAGCGGCGAGCGCTCGGACACCACGATCCTCGCCCACCTCTCGCCCAACCGGGAGAAGGCGATCCTGGTCAGCTTCCCGCGCGACTCGTGGGTACGGCTGCCGGCGTGCCGGAAGAAGGACGGCAGCACGGTCCCCGAGCGGGACGGGCAGTTCAACGAGGCGTTCGCGGCCGGCGGCCCGGCCTGCACCGTGCTGGCCGTGCAGAGGCTCACCGGCATCAAGATCAGCCATTACGTGCAGGTCGACTTCACCGGCTTCAAGACGATGGTGGACGCGGTCGACGGCGTTCCCATCTGCAGCACCACCCCGCTGCGGGACAGCGAGAGCGGCCTGCGGCTGGCGGCCGGCACCAGCACCCTGCGCGGGGAGCAGGCGCTGGCGTACGTCCGGGCCCGGTACGGCATCGGTGACGGCTCCGACCTCGGCCGCATCCAGCGGCAGCAGCGCTTCCTCGGCGCCATGATCCGGAAGGCGACGAGCACCAGGCTGCTGGTCAACCCGGTGGCGCTGACCCGCTTCCTGAACGCGGCGACGAAGTCGCTCACCCTGGACCGGGCCACCTCGTTCGGCGACCTCAAGGCGCTGGCCGACCAGCTGCGGGACCTGGACCCGAAGCGGGTCAGCTTCCTCACCGCCCCCATCGCCAACCCCGCGTACAACCCGCCGGGTTTCCCGGCGCCCCCGCCCGGCCGCGGCGGCAGCAAGGTGCTGCTCGATGACGTCGCCGGCCGCAAGCTGTGGGACTCGATCATCAACGACCGCCCGGCGCCACCGAAGGGCAGGCCGAAGACCACCGGCCCGCCGAAGCCGACCGTGCTCACCGTCGCCCCGGAGGACGTGACGGTCCGGGTGCTCAACGGCGTCGGCCTGGACGGCCTGGCCCGCAAGGTCGGCGGCGAGCTGCAGAGCGCCGGCTTCCAGACGGTGGAGCCGACCAATGCGGTGCGGACCGCCACCACGACGGTCCGGTACGCGCCCGCCCAGGCCGCCGCGGCCCGCACGCTCGCCGCCGCGGTGCCCGGCGCGGTGCTGCAGCCGGCGACCGACACCGTCACCACGCTCGACCTGGTGGTCGGCGAGAACTACACCGGCGTCGTCACGGTGAAGGTCGGCGACCCGGCGACCGCCAAGACCGCCGCCCCGCCGGGGAAGACCGCGGCCAAGCCCACCGCCCCCGCCATCAACGCGGCCGACGCCCGCTGCAGCTGACCTGGCCCGGACCGGGAAGGATCCCCCCATGGTCAGGTGCCCAGGACTCGTGGCCGCCGTGCTGGCGGTGGCACTGAGCGGCGCCTGCACGTCCGGCGGCGGCGCCGGCGGGTCCGCGTCGCCGAGCCGTCCCGCCCCGACCGCCCAGGACTGCGCCGCCGGGTCGTTCGAGCTGGCCGGCACGAGCACCCAGCGGGCCGTGCTGAGCCGGTGGATCGAGCGCTATCGGGACCGCTGTCCCGGCGCCTCGGTCGGTTACCGGGCCGGGGACACGCGGGACGGCCTGGCCTGGTTCCGGCGGGGGAGGGTCACGCTGGTCGGGTCCGAGTCCGGGCTGGACGACGCGGCCCGGTCGGAGCTGGCCGCCCGCTGCGGAGCCGGGCAGGTGGTGTCCCTCCCGGTCGCCCTCACCCCCGTGACGCTCGTCCACACCGTGCCCGGCGTCCCGGACCTGACGGTGACCCCGGCGGTGCTCGCCAAGATCTACGCACGCACGATCGTGAGCTGGAACGACCCGGAGATCGCGGCGGCCAACCCTGGCGTCGAGTTGCCGAACAAGCCGGTCACGCCCGTGCACGGCTCGGACCGGTCCGTTGCCACGGACGTCTTCACCGGGTTCCTGGCGGCCCGCGCCGGCGACGTCTGGACCTTCGGTGCCGGCCCCGGCTGGCCGGTGCCGGGCGGGGGCGGCGTCCCGTCGGCGCGGGTCGCCCAGACGGTGGCCGGCACGGACGGGGGAATCGGGTACGTGGAGGGCCCTGAGGCGCAGCGGCTCGGACTGGCGACGGCGAAGCTGGACTCCGGGAGGGGGCCGGTGGCGCCGGGCGGGGAGTCGGTCGCCGCGGCCGCGTCGAGGGCGGCGGTCGAGGGCGACGACCGGGAGATCCGGCTGGCGGTCGACCTCGACCTGGACGAGCCCGACGCCTATCCGCTTTTGCTGGTGTCCTACCAGATCACCTGCGCCGAGGGGCTCCCGCCGGCCGAGGCGCGCTTCGCCAAGACGTTCCTCGCGTACGCCACCGGGGATGGCCAGGCGGTACTGGCGGGGCTGGGCGCAGCCCCGCTCCCGTCGCGGCTGCTGAGCCGCGTCCGCACGGAGGTCGGCTCGCTGAGCGGGAGCTGAGCTGACACCCGGCCGTCAGCCGAAGCGTCCGGTGATGTAGTCCTCGGTGCGCTTGTCGGACGGCTTGGAGAAGATCGTCGAGGTCAGGTCGAACTCGACGAGGCGCCCGTGCCGCACCCCCTGCTCGTCGACCTCGGCGGTGAAGAACGCGGTGCGGTCGGACACCCGGGCCGCCTGCTGCATGTTGTGGGTGACGATGACGATCGTGTAGCGCTCGGCGAGCTCCCCCATCAGGTCCTCGATCTTCGCCGTGGCGATCGGGTCGAGCGCGGCGCACGGCTCGTCCATGAGGATCACCTCCGGCTTGACCGCGATCGTGCGCGCGATGCACAGCCGCTGCTGCTGGCCGCCGGACAGGGCGAGACCGCTGGACTTGAGCTGGTCCTTCACCTCGTCCCACAGCGCCGCACCGACCAGGGCCTCCTCCACGATGTCGTCGAGGTTGCCCTTGATCTTGTTCACCCGCGGCCCGTACGCCACGTTGTCGTAGATCGACTTGGGGAACGGGTTGGGCTTCTGGAAGACCATGCCGATCCGGCGCCGGACCTCGATGGTGTCGATGTCCGGGCCGTACAGGTCCTCGTCGTGGTACTGGATCTTCCCGGTCACCCGGGCGCCGGGGATCAGGTCGTTCATCCGGTTGAAGCACCGCAGGATCGTGCTCTTGCCACATCCGGACGGCCCGATCATCGCGGTGATCTGGTACCGGCGGACCGTCAGGTTCGTGTCCCGGACAGCCAGGTAGTCGCCGTAGTAGACGCCGAGGTCCTTGACGCTGAAGACCGCCTCGGTGTCCCGGGTCGCGCGGTCCCGGCTGCTCTCCCTGTAGTCGAGGCTCCGGGAGAGTCCCCCGCCCTCGGCCGGAGTGTCCGCGGTCTGCTCAGCCATCGTCCCTACCGTGAAGGTGTGCCGGTCGGTCAAGGGGTCACCATCGCTTCTGGTACCGGTTGCGAATGTAGATGGCGACGGAGTTCATCAGCAGCAGTATGGCCAACAGGATGACGATCGCCGCCGCGGCGAGCACCTGGAACTCTTCGCGGGACTGCCGGATCCAGTCGTAGATCTGGATGGGCAGCACCGTGTACGCACTGGTCAGGCTGTCCGGGTTGAACGCGACGAAGGTCACCGCGCCGAGCAGCAGCAGCGGGGCGGCCTCACCGATGGCCCGCGACAGCGCCAGGATCGAACCGGTCGCGATGCCGGGGATCGCGGCCGGCAGGATCTGCTTCCAGATCGTCTGCCACTTGGTCGCGCCGAGGGCGAGCGAGCCGTCCCGGATCGTGCTGGGCACCGCGCGGATCGCCTCCCGGGAGGCGACGACCACGACGGGCAGGACCAGCAGCGACAGCGTGATCGCCGCGGTGATGATGCTGGTCCCCAGCCCGAACTGGCGGGCGATGATGCCCAGGCCGAGGATGCCGTAGACGATGGACGGCACCGCGGCGAGGTTCTGCAGGTTGAGCTCGATCGCCCGGTTCCACCACTTGGTCTTGTCGGCGTACTCCTCCATGTAGATCGCCGCGAGGATGCCGGTCGGCAGGCACAGCAGCGCGGTGAGGCCCATCACCCAGATCGTGCCGAAGATCGCGGCCTGGGCTCCGGCCCGCTCCGGCCGGCGGATCGAGTTGAAGTTCTCCCAGAGCCGGGCGTCCAGCCGCGGCCAGCCGCGTGCCACCACGTAGACCAGCAGGGTCACCAGGAAGATCAGCCCGATGATCAGGCTGGTCAGGAGCAGCCCGTGGAACAGCACCTCCGCCGGCCGGCGGCGGGTGGGGCCGAGCCGTACGGCCCGCTCGTCCCGGGGCGGTATGCCCACCTCGGCGGGGCTGGTCACTCGTACACCTCCCGGTACTTGCGGACCAGGCGGATGCTGAGCGCGTTGATGAGGAAGGTGATGACGAACAGCACCGCGGCCACGGCGAAGACGGTCTTGTAGTCGAACGACTGCACCGGGATGTCACCGGAGCCGGCCTGCGCGATGAAGGCCGTCATCGTCTGCATGGCCTGCAAGGGGTTCCAGTTCACCTCCGTGCTGATGCCGGAGGCGATCGTCACGATCATCGTCTCGCCGATCGCCCGGGAGATGCCGAGCACGAAGGCGGCCACGATGCCGGACAGCGCGGCGGGGACGACGACCCGCAGGGAGACGACCATCTTCGTGGAGCCGAGCGCGAACGCGCCGTCGCGGAGGCTCTGCGGCACGGCGGCCATGGCGTCCTCGGAGAGCGAGGCCACCGTCGGAATGATCATGACGCCCATCACGATGCCGGCGGCGAGGCCGTTGAAGATCGCCGGCCCCTCGCCGACCGGCCAGACCCCCCGGAGCAGCGGGGTGACGAACGCCAGCGCGAAGAACCCGTACACCACCGTGGGGATGCCGGCGAGGATCTCCAGCAGCGGCTTGAAGGTCTTCCGCAGGCCGGGCCGGGCGTACTCGCTGAGGTAGATCGCCGCGAGCAGACCCAGCGGCACCGCGACCAGGACCGCGATCGCCGTGATCACCAGGGTGCCGGCGAGCAGCGGCAGGAAGCCGTACGTCGGCGGCTCGAACAGGGGCGCCCAGCTGCCGCCGGTGAAGAACTCGGCGAAGGACACCTGCCTGAAGAAGTCGATCGTCGGCGGGATGAGCGAGTAGACGATCCCGACCGTCGTGCCGATCGACACCAGCGCGGCGAGCAGGAGGACCGCCTGGATCGCCAGCTCGCCGTAGCGCGGGCGCGACCGCCTCAGGGACCCGCGAGGGGCCCCCGAGGCGGTCGACACCTGCTCGGCGGCAACCGTCACGAGCCGGCCTTGGACTTCAGGCTCGCCAGCTCGGTCGTCAGCTTGGTCCGCTGCTCCTCGTTCAGCGGGACGTACTTGGCGTCCTCGGCGATCTTGCCGTCGTTGGCCACGTAGTAGTCGACGAAGGCGGCGACCTCCGGCCGCTTCATCGCTGAGACAGACGGGTAGATGAACAGCGGCCGGGCGAGCGGCTTGTACGTGCCGTCCTGGACCGTTGCCGCGCTCGGCTCGACGCAGCCCGAGCCACCGTCGACCTTGACGGCTGTGAGTTTGTCCTGGTTCTCCTCGAAGTACGTGTAGCCGAAGTAGCCCAGGCCGCCCTTCGAGCCGGACACGCCGGTCACGATGACGTTGTCGTCCTCGGACGGCTGGTAGTCCTTCCGGCTGGCGCCTTCCTTGCCGTTGATCTCGTCGGTGAAGTAGTCGAAGGTGCCGGAGTCGGTGCCCGGGCCGAAGAGCTTCAGCGGCTCGTTCGGGAACTTCGGGTCGACCTGGTTCCAGCTGGTGACCTTGGAGTCGGGCTCCCACATCTTCTTCAGCTGGTCGGTGGTGAGGCACTCGGCCCAGGTGTTGTCCTTGTTCACCACGACGGTCAGCGCGTCGTTCGCGACGACGAGCTCCGAGTACGCGATGTTCTTGGCCTTGCAGGCGGCGATCTCCTCGTCCTTGATCGGGCGGGAGGCGTCGGAGACGTCGGTCTCGCCGTTGCAGAACTTCTCGAAGCCACCACCGGTGCCGGACGTCCCGACGGTGACCCGGACCTTGGACTGCTGCTCGGCGAAGAACTCCGCGGCAGCCGTGGTCAGCGGAGCGACCGTGCTGGAGCCGTCCACCTTCACCGCACCGCTGAGCTGCGCTTGCTGGCCGCCGCTACCGCTGCCGGTGGTGTTGTCGTCGCCACCGCAGGCCGCCAGCAGGAGCGCGCTGGCGAGAAGGCCGGCCACGAGACCGTGGCGCTGGAGCTTCACGTGCTTCCCTCCCGGGAGATCGGGGACCGCGGGCAGGGGCCACACGGGTCATCCGCCGGCGACGTGCCGGCAACCGCACGGTAGGGACGGCAGGTTGCCGGGTGGGCCAGCGCCGGTGAACGCAGCCTGAACAGGTTGACAGCGCAACCCGGCGCGCGGGTCTCGGCGCGGTGACGGAACGGTGAACGGGCCGGCGGGAGCCGAAGATCGACGTGCATGTCAAGGACGCAATCGGTCGTCAGGGCGGATCCGATGGATCTTCGGCGGCGTATCCACCAAGACCCATCGGACCCGCCCTAGCGGGCCGGCCGGACCACCATCGCGCTGCCGCCGCCCCGGCGGGTCGGCTCGGCCGCGGCGAGCAGCCGGCCGCCCCCGAGGAACTCGATCCCGGTCGCGGCGCCGATCTCCGGGTTGGGCGCCAGGACCTGCCCGTACGCCGCCAGGGCGTCTTCGTAGCGGGCCCGGAAGGCGGGCTCCGCGTCGGCGGCCGCCGCGTTGCGCTGGCTGGCCCGGCCGGTGGCGATCGCCTCGGGCAGCGTGAGCCCGAGGTCGAGGCGGCCGTAGAGGATCTGGAGCACGGTGGTGATGATCGTCGCTCCGCCGGGCGACCCGACGGCCAGCAGCGGCCGGCCGTCGTCCAGCACGATCGTCGGGGACATCGAGCTGCGCGGCCGCTTGCCCGGGCCCGGCAGGTTGGGGTCCGGCGCCGCGCCCTGGGTGGGCGTGAAGTTGAAGTCGGTCAGCTCGTTGTTGAGCAGGAAGCCGCGGCCGGGCACCACGATGCCGCTGCCGCCGGTCTGCTCGATGGTCAGCGTGTACGACACCACGTTGCCCCAGCGGTCCGCGGTCACCAGGTGGGTGGTGTCGCGCCCCTCGTACGGCTCCCGGGCTCCGGCTCCGGCCGCGGCCGGACAGCCCTCGTAGTCGCCGTCCGGGCTGCCCGGCAGGACGGGGCTGGTGGCCGCGTGCAACGGGTCGATCAGGCAGGCCCTCTCGGCGGCGAAGCCGGGGGACAGCAGCTCGCCGACCGGGACGGAGACCTGGTCCGGGTCCCCGACGTACCGGTTGCGGTCGGCGAAGGCGAGCCGGGTGGACTCCAGGTAGTAGTGCAGCGCCTGCACCTCGTCCGCCGGCGCCGGGCGGACCGCGGACAGGATCCCCAGCGCCTCGCCGACTGTCGTCCCGCCGGACGACGGCGGCGCCATGCTGTAGACGTCCAGGCCCCGGTAGCCGACCCGGGTCGGCAGCCGGGGGACGGCCCGGTACGCCGCCAGGTCCGACTCCTCGATCAGGCCCGGACGGGCCACGTACGGGTCGCCGGGCACCACCGGGGGCCGCTGCGCGGTCTCGACGATCTCGCCGGCGAGCGGTCCGCGGTAGAGGTAGTCGACGCCGTCGCGGGCGAGCAGCCGGTAGCTCCGGGCCAGGTCCGGGTTGCGGAAGACGCTGCCCACCGCCGGCGGCTGCCCGCCGGGCAGGAAGAGCTCCGCGGTGGGGCCGAAGTGCGCGAACCGGGCCGCGTTCGCCGCCGTCTGCTGCTGGAAGGTGGTGTCCACCACGAAGCCGCGCTCGGCGACCTCGATCGCCGGCAGCAGCGCCCGGCCCAGGCGGACCGTCCCCCACTGCCGCAGCGCCCGGTCCCAGGTCGCCGGCGTGCCGGGGACGCCGACCGACAGCCCGCTGCTGACGGCCTCGGCGAACGGGATCCCGCGGCCGGTCGCCGGGTCGACGAAGGTGGTCGGCCCCATCGCCGCGGGTGCGGTCTCCCGGCCGTCGAGGGTGTGCACCCGGCCGGTGGCCGCGTCGTAGAAGACGAAGAAGCCACCGCCACCGATGCCGGACGAGTAGGGCTCGGTGACGCCGAGAGCGGCCGCCGCGGCGACGGCGGCGTCGACCGCGTTGCCGCCCTGCCGGAGCACCTCGATCCCGGCCCGGGTCGCGTCGGCGTCGACCGTCGAGACCGCGCCTCCGTAGCCCTCGGCGACCGGTTGCTTGGCCGGCGCGCCCGGCCGGGCCTGCGCCGGTGCCGCCGGGCCCGTGCCGACGAGGGTGGCCGCGACGAGGCCAGCGGTGAGCAGTCCGGTCAGCCGACGAACCGTCGGTGCCTGCTCCTCGCGCTCGCTCATGACGCCCTCCAACCACCCACGCCAGGACGGGTCCACCCTGTCAAGCTCGGGAGCGTCCGCCAAGCCACCGACCGGGCGACGCGGCGGGTCAGGCGTCCACCGGCTCCCGGGGTGGGCGGGCGCGGCGGAACTGGACGTCCACGTCCCATTTCGTGAAGCCCAGCCGCTCGTACAGGCGGACCGCCCGCGGGTTGGACTCGTCCACGTACAGCAGCACCTGGGACAGGCCGAGACCGCGCAAGTGCCGCAGGCCGGCGACGGTCAGCGCCGGACCGAGCTTCAGCCCGCGGGCGGACGGGTCGACGCCGAGGACGTACACCTCGCCGATCGGCGGCGGGCCACCCGCGCTCTGCACGGCATGGGCGTCGTGCACCTTGGTCCAGTGGAAGCCCGCGACCGAACCGTCCTCGCGCACGGCGAGCAGGAAGCCGGCCGGGTCGAACCACGGCTCGGCCTCGCGGACCGTCACGTCCGCGACGGTCCAGCCGCCCTGGTCCGGGTGGTCGGCGAAGGCGCGGTTGTTGACCTCGACCCAGGCCTGCTCGTCCTGCCCGGGCACGAACGGCCGCAGCCGGATGCCGGGCGGCAGCGGCGCGTCCGGGAGCTGCGAGAGCAGCGAGCGACGCAGCTGCCAGAGCACCCGCTCCGCGACGTACCCCCGGCCATGCGCGAGGGCGACCGCGTCGGCGTGCCGGCCGTGCGCCCACAGCCGCAGCCGGCCGTCCGGGCTGGCCGCCTCCAGCGCTTCCAGCAGGGCGGTCGCCACGCCCTGCCGCCGGTGCGCCGGGTGCACGGCGAGCTCGGCGCTCGGCCCGGCGACGCGGTCGGTGTCGTCCAGGAACGCGTAGCCGACCAGCGTGCCGTCCCGCCGGGCGAGGAAGTGCCGGGCGCGCGGGTCGTGGCCGTGCTCCAGGTCGAGCAGCACCGGCTCGGAGACCGGGGTGACGCCGTCGGCGTCGGTGGCGGCCGCGATCAGCGCGAGCGCCTGGGCGACCGTCGCGGGGCCCGGGGACCGTTCCTCGACGATCTCCGGGCGGTCGCTCACCCCCCGACCGTACCGGCCGGGATTCCCTGCGGAGCCGGGGTCGGGGGCTGCCGGACGAACTTGTAGCCGACGTTGCGCACGGTGCCGATCAGCTGCTCGTGCTCGGTGCCGAGCTTCGCCCGCAGCCGGCGGACGTGCACGTCCACCGTCCGGGTGCCGCCGTAGTAGTCGTAGCCCCAGACCTCCTGCAGCAGTTGCGCGCGGGAGAAGACCCGGCCCGGGTGCTGGGCGAGGAACTTCAGCAGCTCGAACTCCTTGTACGTCAGGTCGAGCGGCCGGCCCCGCAGCCGGCAGGTGTACGTCGTCTCGTCGATGGCCAGGTCGCCGGCCCGGATCACGCCACCCTCGCCGGGCGCGCTGGCGGCGGCGCGGCGGGTCACCGACAGCCGCAGCCGCGCCTCCACCTCGGCCGGCCCGGCGGTGTCCAGCAGCACGTCGTCGACGCCCCAGTCCGCCGCGACCGCGGCCAGCCCGCCCTCGGTCAGCACGGCGAGCACGGGCACCGGGACGCCCGTGGTCTGCAGCAGCCGGCACAGGCTGCGCGCCTCGGCGAGGGTGTGCCGGGCGTCGACGAGGACGACGTCGCCGGGCGGGGTGTCCAGCAGCACGCTGACTTCGGGGGAGACCACGCGCACCGAGTGGGCCAGCAGGCCGAGGGCGGGCATCACCTCGGCGGTGGGCTGGGATGCTGCGGTCATCAGCAGAAGGTCCACGGACGCCTCCGGGGGAGGTGGTCGGGCTGGCTGGAGGCGGCGTCGGCTCGGAACAAAGGATAACGCACGTGGAATCGATTCAGGTCGTCACGGCGGACGGCGTCGTGCTGTCCGGCCTGCATGTTCCGTACCGGAGTGAGGGAGGTCACGACCGGGGTCTCGGCTTCGTGCTCTGCCACGGCTTTGCCGGATCGACCCGGAAGCCGGCGGTCCGGCGGATCATTGCCCGGCTCGCTCGCCACGGCGGCGTGCTCGCCGCCGACTTCCGCGGCCACGGCCGCTCGAAGGACGGCATCCTCGACGTCGCATCTCGGCGTCTCCGCTCGCTGCGCTTCGAGTCGGGCCCCCATTCCGGACTCGGGCACGGGCCGTCCGGCGGGCGCTCGTCGGTGGGCGACGCCGAGGTGCTCGACGTGGACGCGGTGGTCGCGCTCGCGCGGCGGCTCGGGTACGCGCGGGTGGCCACGGTGGGCTTCTCGATGGGCGGCGCGGTGGTGGTGCGGCACGCGGCAGCCGCGCCGACCGCGACCGGGGTGGCGCCGGTCGAGCGGGTGGACGCCGTGGTGAGCGTGAGCGCGCCGTCCCGCTGGTACATCCGCGACACCCGGCCGATGCGCCGGGTGCACTGGCTGCTGGAGAGCCGGTCCGGGCGGTTGGTGTCCGTGGCGGTGCTGCGGACGAGGATCGGCCAACGGTGGGTGGACGTGCCCGAGTCGCCGGCCGAGGTGGCCGGCCGGGTGGCGCCGACGCCGCTGCTGGTCGTGCACGGCGACCGGGACCTGTTCTTCGGGGTGGAGCACGGGCGCGCCCTGGCGGCGGCGGCCGGCCCGGGGGCGGAGCTGTGGGAGGTGGCCGGCTTCGGGCACGCGGAGGGAGCGGTCACGCCGGAGCTGGTCGACCGGATCGCCGGCTGGGCATCAGGGCGTGGCCGGCCGGCTGGCACGATGCGGCCGTGAGCCGTCACGCCGCGCCCCGGGGCCGCCGCGGAGGTGCCACGCCCTTGCCCGCGGCCGGGCCCACCCGCCAGGGCGGCGCGCGGGGGGCACACCTCACGACCGCGATGCTCGCGGTGGTGGTGACGGTCGGGCTCGCGGTGGCGACCCGGTACGGGCGGCCCGGCGTCGTGGTCGGGATCGGTGCCGTGCAGGCGCTGCTCGTCCCGGCCTGGGTGGTCGGCACCGCCCTGCCCGGCCGGATCGGCGGCTGGGTCCTCGGCCTCGCCGCCGCGGCCGCCGCCGACGCCGTCCTGCTCGTCCGCGACCGGACGACGCTGGCCGTGCTGCTCGGCGTGCTCGGGCTCACCTTCCCCGCGATGCTGCTGCACCAGCTCGCCCGCGGCGTCATCCGGGTCCGGGTGACCGAGTCGATGTCCGGCCTCGCCCTGCTCGTCACCGCCGTGGTCGCGCTGTCGTCCTGCGTCGCGCTCGCGCGCGCGGTGGACGGCCCGCGGCTCGTCGCCGCCGTGGTCGTCTCCGCCGGCGCCGGGCTGGCGGTCGCCCGCGTGGTGGACGCCGCGGTGCCGGTTCCCCGGCTCGCCCGGGACGTCCCCTACGGCCTGCTGGCCGTCGTCGCCGGCACCGCGGCCGGCGCGGCCGCCGGAGCCGCCGTCGCCTCCGGCGCCCGCCAGCTCACCGCACCCGGTGGCGCCCTGCTCGGGGCTGTCGTCGCCGTCCTCGCCGCGCTGGTCGCGGTCGGCGTCGGCTACGTCGCCGCCACCGTCGAGCCGCGCCCGGCGGCCGCCGGCCGCCCCGCGCTCGCGTACCTCGGCGTCGGCCTCCCGCTCGCCCTCGCCGCCCCCGCCGGCTACCTGGTGGCATTGTCTGTGGCAGGGTGACCGGGTCGTGAGCGCGAGGGCTCGCAGCGCGAGCGAAGGAGCGACGGCGGCCGACCGGCCGGCGCTTGCGCCTGCCGGTCTGTCGACGGAGAGGACACCGTGCGCCGCCTGCTGATAGCGCTGGTCGTCCTGGCCGGGCTGCTCGTCGCGGCCGACCGGGTGGGCGTCGTGCTGGCCGAGCGCGCGCTGGCGGACCAGATCCGCACCGAGCTCGCGCTGCAGCAGACCCCGGACGTGAGCATCCGCGGCATCCCGTTCCTCACCCAGGCGATCCGCGGGCGCTACCAGGAGGTCCGGGTGGTGCTGCCGGACGTCGACTCCGACCCGCTGCAGAACATCGAGGTGGACGCCCGGCTGCTCGGTGTCCGGGCGCCGCTCGGCGACGTGCTGCGCCGGCGGATCGACGCGGTCCCGGTGGACCGGATCACCGGCGACCTGACCATCGGGTACGACGACCTGGCCCGGGCCAGCGGCATCGCCGGCCTGCGGATCGTCCGCGACGGCGACGCGCTGCGGGTCAGCGGGACGGTCGAGGTGCTCGGCCGGCAGGTCGACGCCAGCGCGGTCGGCCGGGTCGAGGTGGCCGGCGACGACATCGCGATCACCGCCGAGCAGGCGCAGGTGGGTGGTGTGGAGCTGCCGCGCCCGGCGCTGGACGCGGCAGCCCGGCTGCTGTCCTTCCGCGTCTCGCCCCGGAACCTGCCGCTGGACCTGCGGATCACCGGGGTCCGCACCGGCGACCAGGCACTCGTGGTCACCGCCGAGTCGGACGCCGTGGTGCTCCGCCGCTAGGGCGTGTCCGATGGATCTTCGGCGGCGCGGGCCGACGCCCAGACGCCGACCGGCGGCGTTCTCGTCGCCGCCGATATTCGCGATATCG
>Ga0210378_10000259_pt1 | contig 26116 bp, 26 predicted proteins | sample PLM1_60_b1redo_FD_155465 | JGI IMG/M metagenome (GOLD analysis project Ga0210378, IMG submission 155465) | Groundwater sediment microbial communities from an aquifer in East River, Colorado, USA - PLM1_60_b1 redo | ecosystem: Environmental > Terrestrial > Soil > Riparian zone | place: USA: East...
CCGCCCCGCTCCCCCACCAGACCCCGCCGACCGCGCCAAACTCGACCCGCAGGCCTCGTACGAGCACATCGCCGCGACGCTACGGCTGGCCATCCTCGACGGCACCCTGCCCACCGGCTCGGTCCTGCCGCCCGTCGTCCAGCTCGCGCACGAACACGGCGTCGCCGTCGGCACCGCACACCGCGCCCTGGCCCTGCTCAAGGACTGGGGCCTCGTCGAGGCAAGCCGCGGCCGCCGCGCCACCGTCCTCGCCGCGCCGTCGGCAAACCAGCTCACGCCGCGTGACAACACCGGCATACTGAGCGCTACCAGCTCGACCGAGGAGACCAGCATGGCCAGGCAGTACCTGCTCGACCTCGAAGTCCGCCGCAAGGGCCAAGTCGTCGCCAAGCTCACCGCCGAAGCCGACCCCAAGAACGCCCGGGAGCTCCGCGAGCTCCTCCTCGACACCGTCAAGCGCGACGGCCACAACGAGCTTCAGATCGGCGAGTACGAGATGGACGTCCGCTACGCCGGCAAGACCCCGCTGATCACGACCTTCGTCGCAGCAGCCCGCTGACCAGCTCGGGTCGAGGTGCTCGGTGCGGGCGCTCGTCTTCCGGCTGCACGCCACCGGTGTGGGTGTAGCTCGTTCATGGCCTGCGGTCCTGCCAGGCGCCGTTGGCGGGGTGTGGCTGAAGAGGGTCTGCCGGCTCGAAATGACGGTGCCCACCCTCGCCGACCTATCGCCACGGCGCGAGGAGGGACAGGGGCATGGGTGACGTGATCATTGGGACGGACCCACATTGCGTCGGTGACGATCGGGGCGCGGATACTCGAAATGCCTCTCCTGGGTGGGTAGCCGGGGCGGGACCGGCGGCGGTGAGGGAGGCGTTGCGCGCGCTAACCTCGGGCGGACACCCGCGAGGGAACGGATGACGATCTCGGACGAGCACACTGGGCCGGCGACGTCGCGGCTGCAGGACGCCGTGCGCCTGCTGCTTTTGATCGACGGGGCCGCCGAGCCGCTGCCCGAACCTCGGCCGGAAGGGACGCCGGAGGGCGCGGTGGCCGTCTTCCGAACGCAAGTTGCACTGCAGAAGATGGACTTCTGGCTGCGCAACCCGGACTACTTCGCGGAGCTCCTGCTCGACCGGTTCGAGGAGACCGGTGACCGGACGCTTGTCGGCGAGGCGCGACGGATTCTCGACTCCGAGGAGCCTGAGGTTCGTCGCTACCCGATGCTGCGCTACCGGTTCGGGGCCTACGAGCCACTCGACGATGCGCTGGCCGTCCTCGCGAGCACCGGGCTGGTGCTTCGCCGCCGCGAGGGCCGCGTCGGACACACGCGCCAGCACAACTACTTCCTGACAGCGGCAGGGCGGGCGGTGGCCCGTGAGATGGTCACTGACGTGCGCGAGCTCGGCTACTACGTCGACCGCGTCGCGCTCCTGATTCGAGTCGTCGGTGGCGTCGGTGGGACGGTGCTGAAGGACATGCAGTACGAGCAGCCGGAGTACGCCGACGCCACCTGGCGGTCTCGCATCGGCTCGATCGCGCCGCGCGTCCGGCAGCGGCTCGCCGAACTCGACGGGAGTGTGAGGCAGTGACCGGAGCAGCCGGACAGGGGACGTCGCTCGCGGCCCGGGTTGCCGCCCGGACGGGCGTCGGGGAGGGTGTTGTCGCGGCAGTCATGGCGGCGCACGGGGTCGCGGGCGCTGCCGCGCCTGCGCCGCAGCGGTCTCTGCGCGTGGCCCGGCTCCGGATCAAGGGCACGAAGACGGGTGTCGCAGGCGCCGGCCCTTTCGACCGGACGTTCACGTTCCCGGCCGGCGTCGTCATGGCGGTCGCGCCCAACCTGCGCGGCAAGTCGAGTCTTCTGGAGATCATCACGCTGTGCCTGCGGGGGCGTGGGCGAGACCTCCAGGCCGACGTCGCTGCGTGGCTCAGCACCGTCGAGTGCGATGTGGAACTCAATGGTGTCGTGCTCGGCATCCGGTTGACGCTCAACGGTGGTGGCATTGTGGCCGGCACGATTCACCAGGCCGCGACGGCGGCAGAGCTTCCGGACGCCATCGCGTCCGCTCGGCCCCTGGTAGAGGCGCGTTCCGGCCTGGAGTACGCCGACGCCGTCGAGGCCTTGATGCTCGACAGGCTCGACCTCGAGCCGCTGCACGCCGCGGACAGGCAGGTCGGCCTGCAGGTCCACGGTTGGCCGTCATACTTCGGCGCGCTCTATCCGCCCGCCGGTGGCGACAAGGCGCTCATCGGTGAGACGCCGATGGCCGGGCTCGCCGGACGACTGCTCGGCGTGTTCCTCGACTTGCCGCGGGCGGCGGTGCTGACGCGCGTTAAGACTGCGCTCACGAACATGAAGACGACCGCCCAGACCACGCGGCCGCAGGCGTCACCGTGGACAGCGGAGCTGCGCGTCGGGCGGGAGGAGGAGCTCCGCATGGCGCGGCAGGCGCTCGCCGAGCTACCCGCGGCGGCCGCGCCCTCGGCCTCTGAGGCCGCAGCGCGGGTTGTCGAACTCGGCCGTCGCCTCGCTGAGGTGGAGCGCGATTGGCGCGAGACCTCCCGCGCCCACCGGCAGGCGAAGGCGGATCGTCAGGAGGACGAGCGCGCGCTCAACACCGCGCGGGAGAACGCTGTCGCAGCCAGGTTGTTCCAGGGGCTTGATCCAGCCAGTTGTCCGCGCTGCGAGTCCCCGGTCTTGGCCCAGCGGAAGGTCAGGGAGGTCGCAGACCACGTGTGTGCTGTCTGTACGACGCCGCTGACCGGCGTCGCCGACGAGGACGGCGAGCGCGAGCTGATCGAGGAACGTCAGCAGGCTTTCGATGCCTCGCGGGCGGCCGAGGATGCCGCACTCCGCGCGTTGGAGGAGGCGGAGGGGACGGCCGCCGAGCTCACCGAGCAGCTTCGGCCGGCCGAGGCCGACCTCGAGGAAGCGCGCGCGGCTCGGGAGACCGGAGACCGCGTCGCACTTGAGGCGGCCATCGCCCGAGCCGAAGGGGCGCTGGCAGTGCTCGCCGAAGCCGAGGAACTACCCGAACCCGTCGAACCCGACCCTGCCCTGCACGTGCTGACCGCGCTGGCCGACGAGCTCGACAAGGAGATGAAGGCGGAGTCTGGCGGCCTGCTCGAGGACCTTGGCAACGAGATCGCTGCGCTTGCCCGCGACTTCGGCATCGACGCCATCACGAAGACCACAGTGAACCTCGCCGGCGTCCTGAGGGTCGAGAAGGGCGGCGTCAGTGCCGGCACCTTCACGTCGCAGAGCCCGGGCGAGCGGCTGAGACTGCGCATCGCGACCGTCGTCGCGTTGCTGCGAGTGGGACGCCGCCGGGGGATCGCGACCCATCCGGGGCTATTGATGATCGACAGCCTCCGCGCGGAGGAGGTCCAGGAGTCCGACGCCCACGCGCTCCTCGCCGCGCTGATCGCCGCCGGGGACACCCCCAACCTCCAGATCATCACGACCACTCAGGACGAGTCCCTCCCTACTGGGCGCCTTTCCGAGGATCATGTTCTCCGACCCGACGGCAGCGGGACGTTGTGGTAGCCCGCCCTGCGGCGTCTGACGCGCGAGGCAGGCGCTCGTGACCGGACGCGTCGAGGACGCCCTGGTCGCTGCCGAGGGGACCGGCAGGATGCAGCGGCTCGACGACCTCGGCACGGTCGACGAGCTCAGCGGCGAGGTCGTTGCGTTCGCTGAAACCCCGCTTGCGCCGCTCGCGGCGACCGCCCTCGCAGCCGCCGTCACCGCCGCCCCCGACGGGTGGGCCGTAACCGCCTCCGCCTTCGCGGCGAAGCTCGGCAACCAACGGAGCTACCTCGCGCTCGCAGACACGGTCGACGCATTGCTCGACGCGCCCGCTGCCGCCCGCGCCGTCGCCCCCGCGCTCTACACCGCGCTCCTCGCAGACCACGACCGGTGCGCTCATGAGCACCCGCTCCTGGCCGCTGCGCGCCTGGAGGGGGCCCTCCGGGTCGCACTCGCCGACGCCGTCACGCCGTACCTGGTGCTGCACCACCTCGCGGACGTCGGCGACCTGCCGGACGAGTACCTCGAGGCCCTACCGCGTCTGATCGGCATCGCGCTCGACCGATGGGACACCGACAAGGCCCTCACGGAGCCGCTGACGGCCGCGCTGCGCGCGCTGCGCGCTCACCACGGTGCCGCGGCCGCAGCCGCGCACGAGCTCGCCTGCCAGCGGCTTCGCACCGCCCTGCGCGAGGCCGACGCGACGACCGTGGCGAACGGTCTGGCCACCGCGGCCGAGCAGTTCGCCGAGGCGGTCACGCTCGACGAGACCCGCGACGACGCCGCAGCGTACGCCGCCGTCTGCTCGGCCGTCGCCGCCTTCGGGCTCGGCGACGCCCAAGGTCTGGACGACGCCACTACCACACTCGACGTGGTGATGCGCCGGCGCGCCGCCTGGCACCGGGGAATGCACCAGCCGGCGTGGCAGCGGCCCCTCCTCGACGCCGAGGTTGAGTGGCTGGGGCTCATGATCGACCTGCGAAACGCGGCCGAGCGGCTCGCAGAACGGAGCTGGCTGGAGACGACGGCGGCCGTTGGACAGCTGGCGCGGGCGTACACCGCAGAGCGCTCGACAGCCCCCGCACCCGGTCTCATCGCCGTCGTCCGGCCGATGATCGAGAACAGAGTCGCCGAGAACGCCGTGCTGCTCGACCAGCTTTCGCGCGCTGTGGTAACTGACCGCGCACGCGACCAACGACTGCTGCCCGCCGGCGCCGATCTTCTGCTCGAGGCGATCCGGGCGCGACGTGCGGATAGACGCCCTCGAGACGGCGCCGACGACAGCGCGGACAAGGAGGGCGACCCAGCGGTCGATGCGCGCATCGACCGCCTCGCCCCACGGCTGCGAAAGCTTCCGGGCGACATCGCCCGCCTTGTAGCACTCCGCGCCGACGACGACCAGCTCGCGGAGATCGGCGCCATCCTCGCCGCAGCGACCGCGTCAGGCATCATGGAGCACCCGGCCCTGTGGCCGATGCGAACCAAGATCGTCCAAGACCTTTCCGCCTACCCAGCGTTCGAGGGCGAGACCGCCGCCTCGGTGACCGCCCTCCTCGACACGACCTTGACGTTCCTGTTGGACCGATACGACCGCGGGAGCCCGGTCGTCCCAGGCCTTCGCGACATCCTCCGACCCCTGGGCAAGGGCGACGAGCCACCCCACGAGAAGGATCTCCAGGCACAGTTCTACCTCTGGGCCGCCAACTCACATCAGTTCGCCGGGCGCGCGCAGCTAGAGATGTCGGACATCGCGACCGGCCGCGTGGACGTGATCGTGCGCCTCCGCGAGATCAAGCTCGTCACCGAGGTCAAGCGAGAACTTGACGACGCAAGCCGTCCCTCGCTGGAGCAGCAGTATGCCGCGCAGGCCGCTGCCTACTCCGGATCCAACGTCCCGTTCAGCCAGTTGCTCGTGCTCGACCTCACGGACCACTCGTTCGGCGTCCCCTCGCTGCCCGACCTAGCGTGGGTCATCGAGCACCGTCCGCAGGCTGACGCCTCCCCGCGACACGTCGTCGCCGCCGTAGTTGTCGGCAACCGACCCACACCCAGCAGCCTCAAGTCACCGAGGACGACCAGCTAGTGATCTTTGCCCTCGCGACAACGACCGGGGACGTCGTCGCGAACGCCGGGCGCTGTGGCTGAAGGTCGGATGGCGCCGATGGTCGGATCATCGGCGCCATCCCTGCCGCGCTCCAGCCTGCGAGCCTGATCCCTGCCTCAGACACGACGGACCGTGCCGATCCCGAGTGCTTCTACACCCTCGGCCCGCTGGCCACCGACATCGCGCCCGGCTACGCCCACATCATGTCCGCGATCGGCGCGGCCATGATCGCCCAGGCCGACACGGCCATGCTGTGCTACGTCACGTCGAAGGAGCACCTCGGGCTGATCTACCTCTGGTCACCGCGGTGTGAGCGCGGCAGCGGACGGGCCTGTCGTCCGCAGTGCCGACCCGGACGCGGCCGCGGGGCGCTCACCATCGCGGGGCCGACTCCGGCGGTGGCGCCGGCCTGCAGGCCGACCTGCGGACGTACACCGCATGCGGCGTCGACGGCTCCGTGGCGGTGACGGCGGTGACCGTGCAGAACTCGCTGGGCGTCACCGGGTTCGTCGAGATCCCGCCGGACACGGTCGCCGCCCAGATCGAGGCCGTGGTGACGGACATCGGCGTACAGGCCGCGATGCTCGCCTCCGCCGCGATCACCGCAGACCCAGGAAGTCGTGATCGGCGCCTGCCATCCCGGCACTGGCCGCCGAGCCAACACCATCGGGCCCTGCTATTCGGCGTCTACGACCCAGCCGGCCGGCTGCGCTTCGCTGGGCACGCGGGTACCGGATTCACCACGCTGATGCTTACCGACCTGCTGATCAGACTGCAAGCCCGGCAACGGCCCACCAGTCCGTTCGACCCGCCGGTGCCTCGCGACGCGCGCCGAGTGCATCCGGGTCGAGCCCGAACTCGTCGGTGAGGTCGAACACCGTCAATGGAGCCCGGACGGTCGGCTCCGACATCCAGCTGGCGAGGCCTCCGCCCGTACAAGTCGCCCATCGAGGTCACCGAGCCAGCTTGAACCGGCGGCTGCTGGCGAAGGTCGACACACGCCGAGGCCGGAGGCCTGCCGCAGGAGATCATCGACGTTCATCGGTTTGAACGAGCGGTCGACCGTGTCCATTTCATCAGCAGTTGGCGGATCTGGACGTCGTCGACAAGCTTGTAACCGGCGTGCTCGGCGGCCTTGCGGGACGCGATGTTGGACTTCGCCATATGAGCGTAGACCGTGTCGTGATCACATGCCTCACTGGCGAGTCGGTATGCCCGACGGCCGACGCCCCGGCCTTGCCAATTCTTGTTGATTTTGATCTGGATGCTCGCGTGCTGGCCCAGCGGGGGCTCGTCGATGATGTTGATGAATACGGTGCCGGCCGAGGCGTCCCCCACAAACACACGCCAGTAGCTTCCGCCCGGCTCACCGCCGCGGCCGGGTGCCCCTGCGCCGCGTTCCAGTCGGACGTCGCTGGGGTCGACAGCCGGGCGGGGCCCACTAGGCACCCAGGCGGCAGATACACGTCGTCGAGTGCGCCGCCGGGTCCGTGCGGTGGACCGGCGGGAGCTGGATCGTGAGGACCTGGTCACGGAAGTGAGTGCCCTCAGCTACCCGACGCGGCCGCAAGTTCTTGAATGAGCTCATTGCCCACTGTTTCCCAGTATTCCGCCGGGAAGAAGCCCGGTGACACCCCGATCGCGACGTCAACTACCCGGTCACGAATGCGATTAAGCGCCGTCAACAGCGCATCCATACGTACCTTGATGCGCTCGAGCGGCGGGTCGTGTCGTGGGGAGTGCTCGGCCCAGTAGGAATCCCAGTTGAAACGATTGTTGAAGTAATCGAGATCTATGTGGAGGAGGATCGGCGCGTCGGGTAGATCAGCAAGCAAAGACGACGCGTCATTACCGGCCCTGTAGGTGCTTACCGCGGTTCCGCTCATCAGATCATGTGGCGCCATCGGTATTAGTGTAATGGCTGGTCGAGGCCGCCCGGTGGCGAGGAGTGTGTCAGGAACGGTGACGTTCTCGATCATGTGTTGCTGAGCGCGCGAGACCGCGTATCCGGTGTCGCAGATGTGTCGGACGTCGACCCTTGCAACGGTATGCAGAAACGGCACCATGAAACTCCCCATACCGACCGCGCCGCTCGTGATCGCGGCGGTCACGGTGGCCGGGTCCGCCGCGTTCACGGTCGCCCCGGTCAGCAAGTCGATGAACCCATCAGCTCGAGTCCCCAGCCGTGGGCTCATGAGATCGTCGTGGTCGTCGACGTGCACAATCACTACCTGACCAGGGCAGGTCCCCTGTCGACTTAGCCATTCGCTCCACGACAGCAGCGTCCAGGCGTCGGACAGCGACTGGAACACCCCGTTCGTCCGTCGGTACGTGTACGGGATGTCCTGGATCGCTTGGTTGGGGTCCCACCACCGCAGGCCCTCCTCGAGCCGTGGGTCCACGTAGTAGTCGCAGCTCGGCGGTGGGCCAAGGAGGATCCGGTAGTGATCCCCATTCTCGACTAGGTCGTGGATTCTCCGGTCCGGGAAGTAGGCGTGCAGTTCGTCCCGTCGTCTGGACGCGTCGCAGGAGAGCCTGTCCTGGGCGATGGACAACTCGACCAGTCGGCGGGTCATTCCCGCGACCGGTCCTGAAGGACCTTCACGAGCTGGCGCCCCGCTGGCGTGAGGTCGACCCTGGACAACGTGTCCCATGCCTGTTCCAGACGGGACTCGGCCGTTGTGATCAGGTGTTGGACTCGATGCGCGACAGCGGCATCCCCGCCACGATGAACATAAAGCCAGAAACGGCGTAGCTCGACGAAGACCCACGTCGCGTGGAGCAGACCGCTGGGTGGCCTGGGTTCTTCTCGCCAGGGCGACGCGACGAGCGGGAAGTCCCGGTCGACCAATTCCACGCGGCGGCTCAGAAGGTACAGTTTCTGGTGACGATGCTCGTGAATGATGCTTTCGGCAACGTCGTAGACGTCGGCCGCGCCCGATCGACTTCCCAGACCTAGGAAAAGCGCTCCGGGGACCGAGTCGTCACTGAACGATACGACTTTATCCGCGTGCGCGGAGCTGTCCCGGATGAATTGGATTTCCGGGCTCAGCAACGTAATCTCATCTGCCAGGACTGAATCATAATTCTTGATCAGGCCCAGTGCCTCGGACACCAGTTGCCTGCCTCGTTCGGCCTCAAGGTCGTCGACGAACTCGATCGGCGGTCCGAACGGCACCCTCAACCAAGGGTCGTCGCGATGAAGGCCAAACCCCGCCCCGCTGGCCCCCGCGAGCATGCGCTCAATGTCCACGATGTAGAACGGATCAAACTCCACGGTCCGCCCGGCGAGGTTTCGCAGGGGCTGACGTGATCCGCGGCGACGCCCAACCCGCGTCCACAGCACAACACTGGGGCGCGTCGCGATCGCCCGGATCGTTGAATCCGGCGCCTCGCTCACTGCGTCGGCCGCATATTGGACGGCACGGGGCTGGGCTGGATCTCCCCCGATACTGGCCGCGACGAGGCGCAGCTCCGCACCCGCGGCTTTCCTCCAGTCTCCGAGGATGTCGGTGATGATGTCGACAGCAGAGTCCGCAGCCTCGAAGGACCTCAGATCGACGACATCGGCACTTCCGCGGCGCTCCCACCGTTCGTGCTCTATGGCAAAGCTCTCTGCCAGCCTTCGCTCCACATGTTTGATCAGAGCAAACATCTCGCGGCAATACACGGTCGGATTGACGAATCCCTGCTCAGAATAGCGGTGCGGGACCGCGCCTCCACCGCACACCGACACCACCGAGCATGTCTGGCACGCTGGCGCCAGTCCTTCCAAAGTCAAAAGCCGACGGTGCGCAGCCAAAACCGGCGAGCTGGCGATGTCACCAATGGCCGAGGTATGGACACCGGCACCCAACGAAGTCTGCCCCGGTTTCGTTATCTTGAGCACATCCAAATCGTGGTAACTTCCATCAGTCTCGATGCACAGAAGGCTCACGTCACCCAAGCCGAACGCGTCAGTACCGCCCCCAGTTACCCCCGCAACGGCCGCCACCAGCGAGTCAAACGTTCGCACCCGCATCGCCGGATATTGGTCGAACCAAACATCGAACGCTCGCAGCAACCAGTCCCGGTAGAGGTCGGGCCGATCACCGCGGCCGGCCGGTGGGCGAGTGTGGTTCGCGTCCGGCAGCAGCAGATCCAGCGCGGGCAGGTCAAGGCCGGCGAAGAATCTCAACAGGTCTTCGGGGCACACTGTGGGGTCGATTACCGCGATGACACCGGTGAACATCGCCGGCCGGCACCGCAGACGTAGCAGGGCGTCTATAACAGTCGAGAATGTGGAATCACCACGCGGCGTCAGGCGGTGCAAGTCGTTGACCGACGCCGGCCCGTCAAGGGACAGCGAAACACCGATCCCAGCGTCCTGGAGCGCATCGAGACCGCTCGTCGAGCAAGACACCGTTCGTCTGCACCGAGAAGTCAACCTCGACCCCAGGCGCGCGGTCCCGGATCTTGCCGGCGAGCAGCGCGAGCCGATCCGTGCCGGCCAGTAGTGGCTCGCCACCATGGAAGACGACCAGGATCCGCTTGAGCCCTTGGGCATCGACGTACTCACCGAGCCGCTCAACCATGCGGTCTTCGGTCTCAACCGACATCAATCTTGGTTGATCACGCCAGCTCTGATCATTATGTTCGTAAATGTAGCAGTAGTCACACGCGATATTGCACCGCGATGCGACCTTCACGAGGAACGTCGTGAAGCGAGGGGGAGCCTGACTCCGTCCTGCGACCATCCTGTCCGTGATCACGAAGCCCACGGCTCACACCGGCCGGGCACCGCTACGACCGATTGTGACGATGGTGCATACGGTCGTAACTGGTGATCGAGTCTGCTTCCAGTCCTGCCATCCGATCATGGAGATGAGCCAGCACCGGGTGCTCCGGTCGATGCGCGCGGATCACGTCAGCGAACTCACGGTCCGGAGCGAGAACGCCAGAGGCGGGATCGTCCATCGTAGCCTCCACTGGTCATCGTCGATGATAGGGGGCCTATCACCCCAGGTCATCGAAGCATAACGGCAGCGCAAGCCCGACGCTGGAGCTGATGGGGTGAACCGAGCCAGGATATACGCAGGTCCCAGCGTCGGACCCGCACCAGACGTGATTCGTAGAGGGGATAGGGCATCATGCAACGTAGTGCTCACCTGAGCAGGCGGCGACCTCGCTGTCGGCTGCGCTTCGCCGGGCACGTGGGCACCGGATTCACCGAGCAGATGCTCACCGACCTACTGATCAGACCGCAGGCCCCGGAACGGCCCACCAGCCGTTCGACCCGCCGGTGCCCCGCGACAACGCCCGCCGAGCGCACTGGGTCGAGCCCGAACTCGTGGGTCAAGTCGAGGCCTCCCCCCGACAAGTCGCCCACCGAGGTCACCGCGCCCAAGCACACAACCTGAGCAGGCCATTCGACGGTCGCTGAAGGCCTGAGCCCGTCGGTCACCAGGCGATCAACTCGGGCCTCCAGTTCGGCCAGCTGCTCGGTGATCGACACGTGGCGGTGTAACCCACTCGTACGTGCCAGCAGTCAGGCAATGGGAGGGACAGCAGGCTCGCAGAAGCCGCGAAAGCCGCATAAGCAACCTTCTGCGGTTTCGCGGCTTCTGCGGCTTTGTCCACGGTCGTGACTGTCCAGCGGGTCTCCCAGGCCAACCACCCGACGCGGCTTAATGGTCAAGCACGCTGGTGCCGTCGTGCGCGCGGGCCGCAGGTTCGTTGCCGAGGGCGTCCGTGATGCGGATCGCGAACGCCGGAGTCATGAACCTCGCGATATCGTCGAGGGTGAGCCAGCGAACCTCAGCGCTCTCTTCGGTCGGCGCCGGCGAGCCAGACACGACGCGGCAGCGGAACACGAGAGCCACAACACCCAGCGGCATGTTCTTGTAGACGCCGGTCAAGCGTACCGGCTCGACAACGACGCCAGTCTCTTCCAGCACCTCGCGACGCAGGCCCGCGGTGATGGTCTCGTCCAGCTCGAGAACGCCGCCGGGTGGCTGCCAATGGCCGTTGTCTCGCCGGCGGACCGCAAGCACCCGGCCCTGATCGTCAAGGACCACCGCAGCGACGCTGACGGAGTGCCGTGGCGACGTGCTCACGGGAAGGTCACCACAGCAATGGTCTTGTCGTCGTGTCGCTTGAACCGCGGGAGCCGCACGCCGTGGGGATCTTCGTGTTCTTCCCAGTGGTGCAGCTCGCCGAGCAGCTTCGCGAGCTCCGGCGCATCGGGATGGACAATCTGCTCGACGGAGATGCCGAGATGCCGCATGGTGTCGTCCGCACCATCCGTGAGTAGAGCGCACCATCGGACCTCGCCTACAAACGACTTGGTCACCGCTTCGAACGCCGCTAAAGGGTCAGCACCAGCAATCCAGTAACGCGCCGGCGCCGCGACCGAGTTCCGAGCAACTGCGCCTGGCCCGGACCGGGCTGGTCGAGACGGCCGGAGCACGGTCGTGACCGGCGACGAGCTGCCCGAGGTCGTGCAGCAGGCCGAGGCCGCGTACGAGGCCGTACGACGGATCAACCACATCGCTGGCGGTTCGATGCCAGCACCGCTGGTCTACCAGGTGCTCGGCAACCTCAAGATGCTGGGCCACACCTGCCGCAGGCGCTGCGGCAGCTCGGCGACGGCCTGGTCGCCTCGCTGGACGAGTACGACGTCTACGAGGACGACGGCCGCGACCCGGCCGCCAGCGTGGCGACCGCACAGGACCACCTGGAGCGCGCAGCCGAGTTGGCGGCACAGGTCGGCCGGCACCTCGAATGCGCTCAGAGCGCCATCAGCCGGCAGGGGCTACCGCACCGCAGAGGATGATCAGTGAGCCGGCCGCTCGCGATCGGGCTGCGGGCCTGGATCGCTGGGCACGACCTGTACGTGCGGGCGGCGGTCGAGCTGCTGATCCGGCACGGCGTGTGGCTGCGACGGGACGAGTTCGTCGAAGCGTGCGTTCGGACGCCCTCGGACGGCTCTTGCTGGATCGACTGGCGCGCGGCTCGGGAGGCATTCGACGCCGGCGAGCTGCGGCGAGCGTCGTCGACCGAGGTCGCGTTGCTCGACTTCGCGATCGCGCTCGGCGAGGACCGGTACCGGTTCAACCACATGGGCGAGGCCAATACCCGGCTGCTGCTCGCCGCGACGGCGCACGCGTTGGGCGGCCGCCGATGATGTGGACCGGACTGGACGCCGGGCGACCGGCCACCGTGGACAGGCTGGCACAGGAGGCCGCGGCCGCCACGAGGGTCCGTGCGTACGAGACGCACCCGGACGTCGTGGCGTTGCGGGTGGAGAAGGTCCGCACGCAGGTCGACCGGCTGATGTGGGCCGGGATCGTGCTGGGGCTGTCGTTCACGATGGCCAACGTTCAGCAGTTCGCGGCGGCTGGTGCGCCGGCGTGGTTGCTGAACTGGTGCGCGGCGTGGCTGCTGGACCCGATGGTGTCGCTGGTCTTGCTCGCGATCCTGCGGGCCGAGCAGGTGACCGCCCGGTACCAGGTGCGGACGGGGCCGTGGGCGCGGCGCGCGAAGTGGTTCACGCTCAGCGCGACCTACGTGATGAACACCTGGTCGTTCTGGGCCGCCGGTTGGCCGGCCGGGATCGTGCTGCACTCGGTGCCGCCGCTGGTGGTGTTCTGCGCCGCCGAGGCCGTGACCGATCTCCGTGACCGGCTCACCGAGGCCGTCGAGCGGGCGTTCACGGCGGCCGCCGCGCGGGTGCCGGCGTCCGTTCACGAGCCGGCCGTGAACGGTCACCGTGAACGCACTCCTGAACGTGCGGTGAACGGCACCGGTGAACGGCACCGGCGGCGGCCGGCGCGGCAGCCGGTGAACGGGCGGCGGAAGCGCTTCGACGAGTTCCTGGCCGACGCGCGGGCCGCGCTGGACCCGGACACCAACATCACGCCGGCCTGGGTGCGGGAGGTCACCGACTGCTCGCGCGGCCTGTCGCCGAGGCTGGCGGCCGCGTTGAAGGCCGAGCAACCGCACCTGGCTGCCGTGCCGGCGGCAGCCCGACCGAATCCGGCGGCCACCTCGGACGCCGGGCGGCCGGACTCGGCGGTGGCATCAACGGCCGCACGCCAGGACCTGGCCGGCGAGCAGCCGGACCGGACGACGGTCCGGCCGGAACTGGTGGCCGCACATGGTTAGACGCCGCCGCCGGCGCACCGAGTTCGAGCGCCGCCAGGACTGGTACCTGCGCCGGGTCGAGCTGGCCACCACGCCCACCGAGCGGGTCGCCGCTGCCGCCGACTACCTGCGCGCCGAGCTCAACCGTGCGCCGGAGGACGTCGCCGCACGGGTCGCCGACTCGGTCACCGAACACCTGTTGAAAGCCGTCCGTGCACTCGCCAACGAAGGGAACAGATCGTGACTATCCGCAATGAGGCACTGCCCGACCAGACCGCCGCTTCGGCCCCCAACGCGGAGGCGCCGCGCACGCGCCCGCGCGCGAGGCTACCGCTCACCGAGAGTGTCAAACGGCTGCTGACGGCCCGCACGTCTCGCAGCCCTGCACCCCGCAGCCCGCGTGCCGCGCGGGGCTCGATCTGGGCGGAGTCACCGGCGTCGATCGCCGACCTGCTCGCCTACACCAAGGCCGGCGACTGGGTGCCCGGCGAGCAGGCGCCGGTCCTGGAGTTCCTCGGCAAGGTCTACGGCTACCTCGTCGCCGTGCCGACCTCGATCGCGCTCTACGCGGTCGCGTGGCTGCTGCAGCGGCCCGGCCGGCTCGCGCTGGCCTGCTTCGTCGCCCTGGTCGTCTGGCTCGGCGCCTGAGAAGAGGGAGGGAATGTGATGGTTGAGGCTGCGACCGCAGTCATCTGCCTGGCCGTCGCTGGCGTGCTGTGGTGGAAGAGACGAGCACCCAAGACGGTGGCGCTGCTCGCGCTGGTCGCGGGCGCCGGCATCACCGCCGGTGCGCTCGGCGGCCTGGTGCGCCAGCTGCTCGGCGCGGTGTCCGGGCTGATCGGGCAGCTCACCACCCAGGCCGTCGGCGTCGCTGTGCCGACCGTGCTGGCCATCGTGCTGCTGATGACCTACGCGCACGACATGTGGCCCAAGCACCCGACCACCACCACGACAGCGGTCCTCGGGTTCCTGCTGCCGATCACGATCGCCGGTGTGCCGGGCATCGTCGGGTCGACGACCACGACGGCGATCGCGATGCTCGGCAACGGCGTGTCCGCGCTCGTCGGGTCCTTGTTCGGCGGTGCGGCATGACCGTGCTGCTGTCCATCGCCCTCTACTACGCGCTGCGCGGCGCCATCCGGCAGTGGTGGCACGACGTCAGCGTCGAAGCCCGCGCCGCGCGGGTCCGCACCGCCCGGCGCACAGCGGCGTTTAAGAAGCGCCACAAGCCATACCACCCAGGCCGGGTCGCGCTCACCACCGGCGCCGTCGCGGCGTTCACGGCCCGCGGAGTCGTCCGCACCGCGGCGTTCACCGGCAGGTCGCTGTGGACCGGCGCCAAGGCCGGCTGGGCCGAAGGCAAGGAACGCGCCGAGGCCCGCGCCGCCCGCCGGGCCGAAGCCGCCGAAGCGTCAGCGCAAGCCGACCCAGACCAGGAGGCCACCGTGACCGACGGAACCGTGCGACTCGTCTGCCCCGGCTGCGGCGAACCCATCCGCAGGACACCGCCGACGACGTGGAACCCGTCGTGGGGCGATCGCCCGCGCTACTCGCACCTGGACGGCGAGCCGCTCTGCCCGGAGGGCCCGGACGGGTACCGCCCCGCATCCCCGGAACAAGCGACACCAGAAGACGCCCCGCCGGAGCCTGCGGCGCCCGAGGACACCAGCCGCCCGGCTGGACAACAGCGCAGCCCATCAGGAGGAGAAGCCATGAACAGCCCGACCGTCGACAGCACCGGCGAGGCCGTCAACATCGCCGCGGCCCGCGCCGCGCTCGACGCCATCGTCCAGGCCGCCGACCAGGCCGTCGGCACCATCGACAACCTGTCCGCCTCGATGCAGGGCGCCGACATGGACGCCGACACGCTCGGCGACGTCGCCGCCGTGCTGGAGGCGGCAACCGCCATGCATGCGGCCGCCGCCAAGGCCCGCAGCGGCCTGGACGACCGGCACGCCGTCATGGAAGAGGCCGTCAACACCACCCCGCACGCGGCCAAGACCGACTTCTACCGGCACTGACTACCGTGGGCGCCCTGCGTGGTAAGCGGCACTGGCAGCGGGTCGACGCCTCGGTCCGTGCGGCGGCCCGCGAGGTGGCCCAGCATGAGCAGGCCGAGCGGGACGTGGCCGCCACGCCGCGACCGGTCGAGGCACCGGTCGCGGAGGTGCCGAAGTCCACCCGTGCCATCCGCACCCGGCACGGGTGGCACGAGGTGGTCCGGGTCAACGCCAAGAGCGTGACCGTGCGCACCGCCTACTCCTGGGACGAGTGCGTCCCACTGGACCGGATTTTGGAGGTCGTGCCCCGCGTCGACCACCAGGACACCGACGAACCGACTGTCCCGTCAACGAGAGGAGCACCCATGTCCAGCACCCCAACGGTGGACAGCACCGGCGAGGCCGTGAACATCGCCGCGGCCCGCGCCGCGCTCGACGCGATCGTGGCGGCCGCCAACCAGGCCGTCGGCGCCATCGACAACCTCTCCGCGTCCATGCACAGCGCCGACCTGGACACCGACACCCTCAGCGAGGTCGCCACCGTCCTCGAGGCCGCCTCCGCCATGCAGGCCGCGGCCGCGAAGGCCCGCAGCGGCCTGGACGACCGGCACGCCGTCATGGAAGAGGCCGTCAACACCACCCCGCACGCGGCCAAGACCGATTTCTACCGGCACTGAGCAGCTGGGGCCGGGCTACCTCCCCGAGCCCGGCCCCGGCAGTCCCCCATCAGCCACCAAGGAGGTGACCAGCGATGCCACGACCGCCACGGCGACCGGAAAGCCCGGTCCAGGTGGGCCGCAGCGGCGGCCGCCGTGGGCCGGCACGACGGCGTGGCCGGCGTGGACGGCGACTGTCCGAGGAGGACGTGCAGCGGTTCATCGACGCCGGCGAGCCGGTGGTCATGGTCGGAGGCCTGCGCCGGGCACGCCGACCCCGCACCGGTGCGGCCAACAGTCGGCGGGTGGCTTGGCGCTACCGGCGCCAGCTCGCGCCGCTGCTGCTGATCCTCGCCACCTGGCTGGCCGGCGCGGTGGTGTACCGCGTGGACAACGGCGCCCGCCTGGTCCTCGTCCTCGCCGGTGTGCTCGCCGCGTCAGCCCTGCTGCCGGCCGTCCGCCGGCGGCTGGACCGCCCGACCGAGCGGCTCTACGCCGGCGCGTGCCTCGCCGCCACCACCGGCTGGCTGCTCGCGGCCGCAACCGAAGGCGTCGGCCGGCCGATGCTAGCACTGTTGTGGCTCGCCGGCTGCGCCGTGGCCGCGCCGTGGTGGTGGCATCACCGGGTCCGTACCACGCCGATCGCGGTGACCGGCGACGTGCTGCAGATCTGGCAGGAGCGGGTGTCCGCCCCCGGGCGCGCGCTGCCCGGTGCACGGCTGATGGACGTCGACGACGTGCGCAACGGGTGGATGGCGACCATCCAACTGCCGCCGGGTGAGAAGTCCACCGACCACGCGGTGTCGGCAACACCGCTGGTGTGCTCGGCGTTCGACCAGCCCATCGGCTCGGTCATCATCGAGCCGACTGCCGACGGCATCGCCTCCCGCGCCCGGCTGCTCGTGCTACGGCAAAACCCGCTGCACGACATCCAACGCTGGCCCGGCCCGCGGCTCGACCTTGTGACCGGCATCGCGCCCGCCGGCGTCTACGCCGACGGTGACCTGGCCTACTACCGGTTCTTCAAACCCGGCTCCGGCGCCGTGCACGCGCTCGTCTCCGGCATCACCGGCTCGGGCAAATCCCGGTTCCTGGAATGGATCCTCGCCGAGGCCAGGCACAGCGGCCTGATCACCAGCTGGATCATCGACCCACAGAACGGCCAGTCACTGCCCCGCTGGATCGACCACGTCGACTGGGCCGCCGTCGGCCACGACGAGGCCATCCTGCTGCTGCACGCCGCCCGCGCCGTCATGTACGCCCGCTCGGCGCACCTGGCCCGCGTCCAGTACGTCGACGAGAAGGGCCGCACCGTCCGGGGCACCGACCACTTCGACCCGACCCCGGCGATGCCGCTGCTGCAGGTCGTTATCGACGAGGCGCACGTGCTGCTCAAGGACTCCACCGCGGTCGAGATCATCGAGGACATCGGCAAGATGGGCCGCAAGACCGGCATCGGCGTCGTGCTCGTCACCCCGGTGCCCTCCGTACAGGAGCTCGGCGGGTCACTGCCGATCCGGACCATGGTCAGCTCCGGCAACGTCGTGGTGTTGCGCTGCGACAACCTCTCCGGCCAGATGGCCTTCTCCGGCGCCCTGCCCGTCAGCCCGGCCAAGCTGCCCCGCGAATTCCCCAACGGCCAACTCTCCGACGGCCTGGGCTACCTGCTCGGCGCCTCCAGCCGCACCGCCCCGATGCGCGCCTACCTCGTCGACGACCCCTACCACTGGGCAACCACGGGGCGGCCAGCGCAGCTGGCGACGCTCGACGTGGCCGCCGCCGGCGAGGCCTACAACAGCCGCCACGAGCGCCTCGACCAGCCGGTGATCATCCCGTCGCCGCGCACCGAGAGCTCGCCGGCTGCCGGCGGCGCCGGTACCGCCGTCGACGCCGTACTGGCCCTGCTTGCTGAGGTCGGCGAGCTCGACCGCGGCCGCGCCATCAAAGACACCGGCTACAGCCCGCGCCAGATCACCAACGCGTTCGCCGCGCTCGTCGAGGACGGCCGGGTCGTGAAGACCGGCCACGGCCGCTACGCGTTCGCCGGCGCCGACAGCTCGCCGGCGGCCTGAACAACGGCAGAGCCGGGGCCATCCGCCTGCAAGCCGCGGCCCCGGCTCTGACTCCCGCGAAAGGAGCCCCAACAGTGTCCACCCCGCTCACGACCGTCGACACTGACGTCACAACCGCACAGTCGGCCGGGTACCTGATCGACCTGGCACCGGAAGGGGTCCGGGGCCGCGTCGAACCGGCCCGCGCCGACTCCAAGGTCACCATCCCGTACCTGCTCGTGGACTCATCCGAGTTCGACGTCGAAAGCCTGCGTCGCCCGCTGCTCGAGCTCGTCGACGACCACCCCGGCAGCACCTGCCGGTGCCGCTTCCAACCCGCCGGCGTGCAGCGCGGCTACCCGCACCACCTCATCCCCGCCGCCCAGCCCTGGAGCCCGAAGGGTGGATCCCGCGAGGTAGAAGCCGATGCCTGAACACACCCACTCCTGCCCCGGTGGCTGCGGCCGCCAGGTTGCGCACCAGCGGTACGCCTGCCCGTCATGTTGGGGCCGGCTGCCGGCCGACCTGCGGCGGCCGATCACAGCGACCTACCGGCGCGACCAGGCAGCACACGGCCAAGCCATGGCCGACGCTCGCCGCTGGTACCGCGAGAACGCTGCGACAGCCCACGCGCCGAAGCGCATTCGCCTGAGCCGGGCCAAGGGCTGGCGCAGGCCGGCCGGGGCCGTGGTCGTCGCCCGGCCGACGAAGTGGGGCAACCCGTACCACAACGGCGGCGACGGTGTCACGTCGCCGACCGTGGTCGAGTTGTACGAGCTGTGGCTGACCGGCAGCCGCGAGGGACGCCAGCTCGCCGAGCTGGCCCGCACCGAGCTGGCCGGCAAGGACCTGGCCTGCTGGTGTCCGCTGGACCGTCCGTGCCACGCCGACGTGCTGCTGGCGGTCGCGAACACCCCGGCTGAGGAGGGCTCGAAATGACCGCGGCCGCTCCGCGCTCGCTGGCGGCCTGACCGACGGCAGAGCCGGGGCCATCCGCCTGCAAGCCGCGGCCCGGCTCTCACTCCCGCGAAAGGAGCCCCACCAGTGTCCACCCCGCTACGACAGGCCGACGAGCCGCCGGACTGGGTCGTGGTCCAACGGCTTATCGACGGCCAGCGGGTGACCGCAACCACGGCCGACGTCGCTCAGGCCGCGATCGCGCTGCACCGCCGCAGCCTGAGCCTGTCGGCGATCGCCGAGCGCCTCGGCGAGCACCCGCGGCAAATCTCACGCTGGATCTGCCGCCACCGCAAGAGCCAGCCGCTCGCCGCCGCCGGCCAGCTGCGGCACGCCGAGGCCGCTGGACGTCTCCAGCTCGCGCCGGCGGCGCCGGCGGCGCTGGCGGCTCGCGGCGTGCGAGTCGCCCGCGTACCAGTGGACCGGCTGCGGTTCCACCCGAACAACATCCGAAGCGAGCTCGGCGACCTGCGCCAGCTCACCGCGTCGATCAAGGCGCACGGCGTGCTCTGCCCGCTGATGGCACACTCGTGCGACAGCTACCTGCAGCTGCTGCACGGCCATCGCCGGCTGGCCGCGGCCCGCCTCGCCGGCGTGCGCTCGGTGCCGGTGCTCATAGTCGACCAGCACGAGAACGACGAGGCGATCGCACTCATGCTCGCCGAGAACCTCACGCGGGCCGGCATCAGCCGCCACGACCGCCGCGCCGCCGTCCGTAGCCTGCTCGACCAGCACGGCCACACCGGTGCCGGTATCGCCGCTCGGCTTGGTGTCACGGCCGACACGGTGCGCCGCTGGGCCGCCGGCGACGAGCCGAACGGACCTCGAGGTGCCGGCCGTCGCCAGCGACGCCTGTACGGCACCGCCGTGCTGCGGATCGTCGAGCAGTGGACCGACCGGGCCGCCGGCGGCCTCACTGCCGACCAGGCGCAGCAGCTGCTCGCCGAGCTGGCCGCACTGGCCACGCCGTGACAGCGCGTCGAGTCCGGTCGGGCCACTGCGGAATCGGACGCCACCACGCCTGCCGATACCACCTCGGCACCGACGTCGTGTGCAGCTGCGGCTGCCACGAGGAAGGATCACCCATGGCTACGGTGCTGACCGTCGGCAACAGCGAAGGCTCCCGCCGCTGCGACGCCAAGTGCCACGAGGCCACCGAACCGGACTGCGATTGCGTGTGCGCCGGCCGGTACCACGGCAAAGGCGGCCAGGGCGCCATGGATCTCATTCACGAGGATGTCCGAGAAGGCCGATTCGGCGCCGAGCTCGCACACCTCGCCAACCAACTCACCGCCGAAGCCCTGCAAGACACGCTGTTCTGACGGCCCCCGAAGGAGACCGTTTCACGTGACCGCGTATTCGGCGACACCGCCCGCGCTCGATCATGAGGCGGCGTTGCTCGGCGCGTTGTTGCAGCACCCCGCAGCGGCTTTGAACGTCGACGTGCGCGCCGAGCACTACGCCCGGCCGCTGCACGCCGCAATTCACGACGCCATCGTGGCCGCTGCCGAAATACACGGCGAGGACGCCGGCCCTCCTGCACGTGCTGGACGTCCTGCACCGGCGCCAGGACGTGCCCAACCTCATGCCACTGCTGCGCAATGGCACGGTCCTCATGGACTACGTCGCCGCGACGCAGGGCACCGCCGGGTGGCACGGCGAGAAGGTCATCGACGCGTGGCGCCGGCGGCAACTTCGCGAGGTCGGAACCCGACTGCGCCAGATCGGCGACCAGGTACCGGAATTCGACTCCTACGTCGAGACCGCCGTCGCCTCGGTCATCGAGGCCCTCGACTACACCGGCGGCCCGAAATGGGACCCACCAACCCCGCTGAGCGCACGCCGTACCCTGCCGCCCTTTCCCGTCGACGCCCTGCCCGGCTGGGTCGCCGACCAGGTCGCCGCCGTCGCCGAATTCACCCAAACACCGCCCGACCTCGCGGGCTGCGTCGCCCTGGCCGCGCTGTCCACCGCCGCCGGCGGCCGCGCCATTGTCGAGATCCGCCACGGCTGGCGCGAACCCCTGAACATCTTCACCGCCGTCGCCATGCCACCCGGCTCCCGCAAGTCCGCCGTCTTCGCCGCCATGACCGCGCCCCTGCTGGAGGCCGAGCGCCAGCTCGTCGAACGCACCCGCCCCCAGCTCGTCGAGGCCGACCTCGCCCGCCGCACCGCACAACCCGACGCCGAGCGCTACGCCACCAACGCCGCGGCCACCACCAACCCTGAAGCAAGGGCAGAGGCCCTCGCCATGGCCACCGATGCCGCCCTCGCCGCCGACAGCATGGCCGTGCCCGTCCTGCCGCGGCTCATCGCCGACGACATCACCTCGGAAACGGCCGCCAGCCTGCTCGCCGAGCAGGGCGGCCGCCTCGCCGTGCTGTCCGCCGAGGGCGGCATCTTCGGCAACCTCGCCGGCCGCTACACCGGCGGTATCCCATCCCTCGATGTGTTCCTCAAGGGCCACGCCGGCGACCTCCTGCGCGTCGACCGCAAGAGCCGCCCGGCCGAGCACGTGCCCCACCCCGCCCTCACCCTCGGCATCGCCATCCAGCCCGAAGTGCTCCGCGACATCGCCCACATCCCCGGTTTCCGCGGCCGCGGCCTGCTCGCCCGCATCCTCTACTCGCTCCCCGAAAACACCGTCGGCCACCGCCGCATCGGCGCCCCCGCCGTCCCACCCCAGGTCGAGGCCACCTACGACCGCCACCTCCGCGCCCTAGTCCTCACCCTCGCCGGCGAAGCCGAGCCCGCCGTGCTGGGCCTGACCGCGGCCGCCGACGAGCGGATGCTCGCCCTGGAAGCCGCCCTCGAACCCGCCTCGCGGAGCACGCCGAGCTCGGCCACATCGCCGACTGGGCCTCCAAACTCAACGGCGCGATCGCGCGCCTCGCCGGCCTGATCCACCTCGCCACCCACCTCCGCGACGGCTGGACCGCACCCATCGACGCCGCAGTCGTCGACCGGGCCGCTGCGCTCGGCGACTACTGCTTGACGCACGCCCTGGCGGTGTTCGACCACATGGGCGCCGACCCAACCGTTGAGGACGCCCGCGCCATCCCCGGATGGATCAACCGCAGCAACCGGACCCGATTCACCCGCCGCGAACTCTTCCGAGGGTGTCCAGTGCCCGCTTCCGCAAAGTCAACGACCTCGACGCGCCGCTCGACCTGCTCGAGCAGCACGATTACATCCGCCGCGGCCCTACCCCAGCTCCCACCGGCGGCCGGCCCGCATCCCCGCCATACGACGTCAACCCACACACCGCAGAATCCACGCACACCGTTGAAGCGTGATCCGCCCTGCGAAGGGCGTCCGTGGCGTGCTGACAGAACTGACACAACGGACAGAAGCCGGTTGTGTCAGTTCTGTCCGTTGTGTCAGTCGGCGGCCTCGTTGTCGCGGTCCTGGGCGAGCATGAGATTCGACGGCGAGTCCCAAGGCGCCGATGCCCCCAGGAGGCCGTAGCCCGACAAGCTCCGATGCGCTCCGCCGACGCGCACACAGGCAATGGCTAGTCAACTCTCGCCGGCGCCACCGTGTCTCGCCAGCGCTTCCTGGGTGCTCGTCTGCCCGCACCCAGCTGACATAACTGACTGAACTGACACAACCGGCCTTCTGTCAGTTGCGTCAGTTCGGTCAGCACAACTTTGGCCGCCCTCGGCGCCGAGCTGGTTGAGGCCGTCCAGCCATGGCTCGACTCCTTGGCCCCTGCTTCCGGCCACCGGCTGGTACAGCCTGTACTCCCACGTCTTGGCCGTCATGGCGGCGAGCGTAGGGCGACCCCTTCCGCAGTGTTCAGCGGTGCCGCGTGAGCCCGCCAAAAATCAAGCACCGCTTGACGCCCGACCGCCGAACGCGAGTCGTCGAGAACGACGAGTTCGCCGACATCTTCCGCCGGATCAATCCAGCACGCCGCCGATCATCGCCGCCATAAGCACCCGTGCGGTCGTGCACCCACGTATGGCGCGAACTTGCGGCCGGCGGTGAGCCGGCCGTCGAATGCGATGTCCAAGGCGTTGGGCGGGTTCCCCAGGATCATCCAGCGTGTGCGTCCGGTGCCGGTGCGGTCCAGGTTCATGATATCGTGGTAGACAAGCCTTGTCGGTTCAAGCTCAACATCATGCCGTGTTCCACGTCCTACATGATCTCGGTCATCGGCGCCTCCATGATCAGGAGTTACACCGTTCGTCTTACAGACCCCGTCCCTTCGAGTCAGGCCGCTCACGTCATGCGTTAACGCTGAGTGTGCCGGCACCGACCAACCGTACGTGGCAGGGAGTATGCGTCGGTTCGTCGGCATCGGCATCGGGCACTATCAGTCGCCAGGACTGCGGGAATTGGAGCATGCGGTCGCGGACGTCAAGGCCGTGCGCCGGCTCCTAGGCGACGCGTTTGCCGGCGACCCACTTTACGACCCGACCGAGGAGTCCGTCCGAGCCTGCCTACAGGCGGTCGAAGGAAGCATGTCCGACGGCGGCGGGTCACTGGTCGTGCTATGGAGCGGCCACGGCCTCCAGTCGCCCGCTAGGGGCGTGAAGTTGATGTGCACCGACAGCCCGCGCAGCGCTGCGCGCGGGCTGGACGCCGGGTCAGTTGTCGAGCCGTGCGCGCTGTCCGGCGCGGGTCAAATCCTGCTCATCGTTGACACCTGTTTCTCCGGTGGGGCAGTTCCGGACGCCACGCATGTCGCCGCGAAACTGATCGAGGCATATCCACCGGATGCCGAACGCTTCTGGGTTGGCGTGCTGGCCTCGTGCTCATCGGTGGACACCGCGGTCGACGGTCGACTCGGCGCGTTGCTGTGCCGGCTCTTGACACCGGGGCAGGGACCACGTGATCCCCATGTGCGGCGCCGGTGGTCGGCGCACAACGCGCAGCTGCGCGGAGATGACCTGTGCGACGCCGTGCTCAAGGAATGGGAGGGCACAGATCGCACGCCGCGTTTCCGCAGCGACGGCAACGCATGGTGGATGTTCCCGAATCCGCTGTACCGGGCCGGGGCGCCGCGGCAGATCGTGGCGCACCTGCTGCTGGCCGCTCGGGGCGGCGGTCCGGTCGAGGACGAGCGGTCATGGTTCACCGGCCGGACGGTCGAGGTCGACACAATCGTGGATTGGGTGCGGAGTGGCCGGCCCGGTGTGTTTGTCGTGACCGGTTCGGCTGGCACCGGCAAGTCAGCCATCGTTGGTCGAGTGGTGAGCCTATCGGACCCGGCGGAGCGTGAGCGCCTGTTGCGTTCCGGCCGAACGTGGCAGCACGACGACCCGGAGCCCGACTCAGTGCACGCCCACGCGCACGCACGAGCGCTGACCGCCGACCGGCTTGCCGACCTATTGGACGGCCACCTGTGCAGCATCGAGTTCCTGGGCCCGGGCGATGATCCCCGCAACGCCGCCGAGCTCCTGGGCGCGATCCAGCGTGAGGTGGAGCGCGGGAAGGCCACGCCAGTGCTGGTTGTCGACGGACTGGACGAGGCGCGCGGCGAGTCATTCGCGATCGCCCACGACCTGCTCGTGCGGTTGGGCCGTTGGGCGACAGTGATCGTGTCCACCCGACCGGTGCCGGGCAAGGACGGCACATTGGTCGACGTGCTGGAACCCGCCGCGGTGCTCGATCTGGACAAGCCGGAGTTCCAGGAAGCCGGCCGGGCGGCGCTGCGCGAATATGTCGAGTCCCGGCTGGCCAACCTCGGCCCTCCGTACATGGACCCCGTAATCATGGCCGACTACGTCGTCGGGTCTACTGGTACGGCGGACCGGCCATTCCTACTTGCTCGAGTAATCACCGACCAGCTGCGCGTCCGACCGGTGGACACCACGCAGCCTGGCTGGGATGGCGAGGTTGCCACATCCATCGAGACCGCGCTCAACCTCGACTTGGATCGAGTGGAGGCGCCGCTGCACCGGGAGCTTCCCGCCGACCTGTCGCCAGCGCAGTTCGCCCGTACCCTGCTGATCGGGCTCACGTGGTCGTTCGGCGCGGGGTTTCCGGAGGACGAGTGGCGGACGGTGGCGACTGCGCTCAGCGGTGTCGAGGTCAACGCCGCCGATGTCAGCTGGTTGCTTGACGGCCTCGGCCGGTATGTGCTGCAGGACGGCGAGGCAGGAGTCGCCGTCTACCGCGTCGCGCACCAGAGCCTCGCGGACCTTCTACGGCCGCCGTTTGAGAGCAGCGCGGCCCTCGTGTTCGATCCACAGGCGCGGCCGGTGACGGACACCATGCTGGCGCGCTACAGCACGCTCCTCGGGGCTGGGCTCGCCGCGCAGGAGCCGCAGTATTTGTGGCGATACGCCTACCGCCATGCGGCACAGGTCGGCCCACACGCCGTCGACGCCCTCCGCGAGCTGGCCGAAATCGATGCCGACCTCCGCCTCGACGTTGCTCTAGCGTCAGCAGAACTCGCTGCTCGGCTAGGGTTTTGGGGTCATCGAGCCGACGCACTGCCACCGGCAGAAGAAGCGGTCGAGCTATACCGTGCGCTGGCCGCCGACAACCCCGCCTTCCTGCCCGACCTCGCCAGCGCCCTGAACAACCTCGGCATCCGCTACAGCGAGCTGGGCCGCCGGGCCGAGGCGCTGCCCCCCACCCAGGAGGCCGTCGACACCTACCGCGCGCTGGCCGCCGACAACCCCGCCTTCCTGCCCAACCTCGCCAGCGCCCTGAACAACCTCGGCGTGTACTACAGCGAGCTGGGC
>Ga0210378_10000260_pt1 | contig 26021 bp, 31 predicted proteins | sample PLM1_60_b1redo_FD_155465 | JGI IMG/M metagenome (GOLD analysis project Ga0210378, IMG submission 155465) | Groundwater sediment microbial communities from an aquifer in East River, Colorado, USA - PLM1_60_b1 redo | ecosystem: Environmental > Terrestrial > Soil > Riparian zone | place: USA: East...
CCGGTTCGATGAGCGAGGGTGGGAAACGGAATCATGGGCGGATTGAGGCACCGCCGCGTTGCGAAAGCAGGCGGACACAGCTACTCCCCGACCCTACAGTCACCGCGCCCATCCTCGACTCTACAGTATTTAAGAACCTTAACGAAGTCTACGTCGCTGGACTTCGAGCACGACGAGGCCGTCGCCGATCTCCAAGAGGCCGCTCTCGAGTTCTGGCGGTGCCTGCAGGTCGCCGAGAGCGTAGACACGCCGGAGGAGGTGCTCCACGAAGCGCGGCGGAGGATGAAGCGGCTATCGCCCGAGCTGCACGCGCTCTATATGCGGCGCGCCAACGGCAGCCGGGGATCGTGATCGTCACCGCACCCCCGCCGGTTGAGGCGTGTGGGGAGGGCTGCGGGCCAGAGTCGGCCAGCGGTCAGCAGCTCACCCCGGGACGAGGCCCGGAGCGCGGGGGCGGCGGGAGTGATAGCCGGCTCGGCCCCCTGTGCGTGCGCAGGAGGCGGCGCGAGTCTCCCAGATCGGCTTCCCCGGCGCTTAGAAGCCGGCTTCGCGTAAAATGGCTTCCCAGGAGAGTTGTCGTGTCTGATCAAACGTTGATCGAGAAGATCCGGAGCCTCCCGCGGGACAAGGTCGCCAAGGTCGAGGAGTTCGTCGACTTCAGGACGGGCAACGATGATCGGCGCCTCACTCGCGCCGCCGCGAGGCTCTCCCAGGACGCCTTCGCAAGGTCTGGGACAATCCGGACGATGCCGACTACGATCGGCTGTAGCTTCGGAGACCTCGTCCTCGTTCCCTTCCCCTTCACCGATCAGACGGCTGCGAAGAAGCGTCGTCACGGGCGCACAGAGGACGGAATGGGGACGGCCGGGGCGGGCTAGCGTCGAACCGGGTCGCGACCAGCCGGAAGGCGCTTCAGCCCCGATTTCGTGAGGTCTTGAGGCGCAGGAATCCCAGCACAGCCTCGGCGAGGCGTGCAAGGGATCGACGCTGCCCCGAGCGTTGCTGGAGATCGGGACGGATCCATGTCACGACATCCCGTCCCAGTCCGAGGCGCCTGAGGATGCCTTCGAGATCGGAAGCGATCGTCGCGGCCTGTTGCGGTGATCTCGCCACCACTTCGGTACCTGGAGACGACGACTGTTCGTGCCGCACGAGAGCGTAGATGGCGCCCGAAGGTGCCGTCACGAGGGCAACGCGGACGTGGTCAAGATCGTCGTATCCGGAATCGAAGTGTAGACCTGCGTTGGCAAGCTGATCCGGCTCGGGGCGAAGGATGGCGATCGCTTCCCCCAGGTTGGTTCCCCATTCGACGCTTGCCTCATGTGGCTGCGGCATCGCATCCCCCGACTATGTCTGGGTGTTCTTCGTGATGTGTACCTTATCTTAGCGTAGTCTCCCTCTACCGTGACACCGGGGCGCGGACCGCTCCAGACGGCTTGGCCCGGAGGCGATCCGCGGTCCGGCGGCACGTCGGTGGCGAACTCGATTCCCCGGGCGCCCTCCGGCAGTCGCCCCTCGTACGCCTTGACCTTCGGCGTTTGGCTCCACCGAGCTGGCCGACCCCATATCTCATGGGTCTGTTGCTGAACGCGCGCGTCGTCGGGGGTTTGTCTCGGAGACTCCACGCGATGATAGATTGCCAATCGTCTCAGTCCTGGAAGCCAGGGAGGCGATCCCCCGGCCGTGACGTCTCAAGGTAGAGGCGAAAGCAGTCAGGATGGGTCTCTTTCTGACAGCCCTATGGAGCCTCAGCCACCTAGGACCTAAGGCACTGCGGAGGCGGCCAGCACGTCCACGCGGATCGCGCGCTCGGCGCTCGGCGGCTTCTTGCCCATGCGCGACGTGGCGGTGACGCGCAGCGTGTAGGTGCCCGGCGCGACATCCTTGAGCGGAACCAGCGCCGTGTGGAGGACGGCCGCGCCCGGCCCCGCCTCCTTGAGGGCCGCGCTCGAACGCTCGTCCGCGCTGCGGTAGGCCACGGAGCCGTCGGACGCGGTGAGCGTGGTGACGATGTCGAGCGTGTGCGGCGTCTTCTCCGCGTCGTAGATGTCCGCGAGCAGGCCGATGGTGTCGCCGGCGCGGAACACGCGCGCCATGGTGGGCGGACCGGGGAGCGCGTCCTTGAGCAGCTCCAGCGGCCCCGTCGTGGGGACGAGGCTCGCGGTGGCCGACGTGAGCACGAGGCTGGAGAGCGCGAGCGGCTCCTTCGCGAACGCGGGCACGTCCAGGTCGCAGAACACCGAGCCCGCGGCGCCGGAGTTCACGCCGCGGCCGGCCACGCGGATCTGGTAACGCCCGGGAGCGAGGTCCATCCAGGAGATGACGCGCAGGCCCACCGCCTCCACGGCCTTCCGCGTCTCCGGGTTGAGGTCGAGCGCGACCTTGTGGTTCGCGGCCGTGATCTTCCCGGCCGCGTCCATCGCCGCCACCGACACGTCCAGCGTCTCGCGCGCCTTGCCGTCCTGCTCGATGAACTTGAAGCTCGCGCCCGCGAGCTGGAGGCCCAGCATCACGTGCGCGCGCCCGCCCGAGCCCTGGAACGCCGCCGCCTGCACGGCCATGGGCAGGCCGGAACGTGGGAGAGGGCTGTCGAGCATCTCCGAAAGCAGCGCGGGCACCTCGCGGCCGGCCACCGTCGGCGTCTCGCGCGAAGGCCGGCCGCGCGGCGTCGAGTAGCCGCTGCGCGCGCGCACCTTCAGGTCCGGCCGCGACACCTTGACCTGCAGCTTGTGGAAGCGGCCGTCCTTGCGGTGGTCGGCCGGGTAGTAGCCGAGCACGTAGTACGCGCTGTTGTCCCTCACCACTCGCGCGAAGGCGCTGCTGAAGTCGTTCGTGTTCACGGCCGCGAACCCCGACGACTCGTCCGCGAGCGCGCGCAGCGTGTCCTGCGACATCCGCAGGTCGCTCTGGAGGCCCTGAACATCGAGACCCAGCGTTGGCTCGTCAAACACGGGCTGGATCTCCATCATCTCGCCGCTCAGCCCGCCCAGTCCCCGCGGGTCGATGGTGTAGAAGCTGACGTTGGCGCGCGTGGCGGTCGCGGTGGCCTTGCGCATGCTCTCGAGGAGGGTGGAGGCCTCGCGGTTGTTGATGGCGTCGTAGAGGTTGTAGTCGATGCCCTCACTGAAGAAGAGGACGGCCTTGCGCCGGCCGCGGATGCGGGAGAGCCAGTCGGCCACGCTCTCGAGCGTGTCCAGGGTCGCGCGCGCGTCGTAGGCCCTCGGCATCTCGTCCGGATCGCGCAGGGGATCGCCGCGCTGGCGCATCTCCTGCGTGCGCCGGTACTCGTCGATGCGGCTCAGCGTGGCGGAGGGCAGCTTGCGTCCCATGAACCGGTCCACGGAGGCGAGCAGCCTCTCGCGGTTGTCCGTCAGCTCCTGTCCCACCTTTTGGCCGCCCGAGGTGTGGACCACCGCCGCCAGGTCGCCCTCCGCGAAATGGCGCTGCAGGAATCGACGCGCGGCCGCGCGCACGAGGAGGGAGCGCATCGCGCTCGTGTGCAGCCCGTCGAGCACGAGCACATAGAGGCGGCCTTCGAACGGACGCAGGTTGTTGCGCACGTCGGGCGCCACCGCGGCCGGGGCGGCGGGCTCGGGGCGCTCGTAGGGGATGTCGATCCGCGTGAAGAGCTCGATGCTCTGCGGCTTGCCGTCCTCGAACACCACGAAGTCCTCGCGAGTGAGGTCACGTACGGGTTCGCCCGCCTTGTCGGATACGATCGCGTCCACCTCGACGTAGGCCACCTCGACCGCGAACGTGACGGGAGGGGCGCCCGGCGACGGCGAGCCGGAGGGCGGGGAGGGGGTCTGCGCCCCGACCGAGCTCCCGGCGATGAAGACGGCGGCGGAGAGCGACGCCAGCGTTCCGCCTGCGAGCCGCATGTCAGAATCCTACATCGGACGTCGACGTCGGTCGGACCTGCTGTGACCCCAAGGCCATGGCATCGTTGCGGCTGCTGGGCGGCTCCCGAGCCCAGCCCGGACCGAGAGGGCACGCAACGGGTGTAAGCTGAATGGCGATCATGGCGACGACGGATCGAATGGAGCTGAATCCCCGGGTGATGCTGGGAAAGCCCGTCATTCGGGGTACCCGGATCCCCGTGGAGCTCCTGCTGCGGAAGCTCGCCGAAGGAGCCGCAGAGCAGGACCTTCTCGACGCCTACCCTCGCCTCACGTCCGAAGACATACGGGCCGCGCTCGTCTACGCTGCCGATGCTGTTGCCCACGAGCAGACGGTCATTGTTGGAAAGCCAACCGCCACATCGAAGAAGTGATTGCGGTTCCTCGCCGATGGGCGTCTAGGTACCCGCGACGGAAGAGCGGTAAAATAGGATCTGTCATGGCCACGGTGCCCAAGACGGCTTATGCCCACATCACCAAGGATCCAAGGGTGTGTGGCGGCTCCGCCTGCATCGACAACACCCGCATCCGGGTGATGGACGTCGTGCTGGCGAAGAACGAGAAGCGAAGCCCGGAGCAGATCTGCGACCTCTTCGCGGTGAAACTCACGCTGGCCCAGGTCTACTCCGCCCTCGCTTACGCGGACGAGAACCGCGAGGAGATCGAGGCCGATTTCGCCGAGCACGAGCGGTTGGGGATCGAAGGCGAGCGCGCCCGGGACGAGTACCTCAAGCGTCATTCCAGTCAGTAGTGGCCGGTTTCCCGGCTCTAACCGACAACCACGTGCGCGGGCCCATCGTGAGCGCCCTTCTGGCACAAGGATGGGACGTCTTGCGCGCAGTTGACGTCTTCGGCGAGCGCAACGACGACGAGGAGCTCCTGGCCTGGGCGTCAAAAGAAGGACGCGTCCTCGTCACCTGTGATAAGGGCCTCCATCGCGTCGCCCACCGCTGGCTCAGCGAGGCACGGCCCTTCCCGATCGAGTACATCAAGCCCAAGCCATGATCGCAGCAGCCGCGTCGCGCCGCGTGGCGCGATAGAGTCTGAACCCATCCGAGGGCGGGACGCTGCGCCACCTCGCCGCGTTGACATCTCGCGCGGCCCTCGCGTAGCGTAGGCGCCGACCCGGTGGTTCTGACATTCGCCGCGGGAATGGGGGGGACACGATGCACCGAGCACTGAACCGCCAGCGGCGAAGCTATGAACGACCTGCCCGGCGGGCATGGCTCCTCTGCGCCTGCGCCATCACGCTGACGGCGTCCGCGGCGGCGTTCGCGGCGCAGATCGTACCGGTGTCCGGCGACGACGCCGGCGCGTCGTTGCTCGCCACGTCGATCTCCGCCGAGCCCGGGACGATGGTGGGTGCGCGCTTCATCACCCACCCGCCGTCCGGAACGCCCAACGCCGTGTCCGACGCGCTGCTCGGGGACCTATTCTGTCCGGTCTCGGGCACACGATCGGCAGGCGAGCGGCCGCCGTTGACGGCTACCCAACTGGTCAGTATGATCTGACCAGTCATGGCGGGTAAGACGGGGCGTATCCCGGCCACAGAGTTCAAGGCCAAATGCCTGGAGTTGATGGACCGGGTCGCCGAGAGCCGGGAGAGTTTTGTGATCACCAAGCGAGGCAAGCCCGTGGCGAGGCTGGTGCCCATGGATCGAAAGCCCAAGGACAGCATCTTCGGCTGGCTGCGGGGCGAGGCCTGGGAGCGGGGCGACATCGTGGCTCCGGCCGCGCCCCCGGGGGAATGGGAAGTGCTGAAGGAATGGGACGAGCTGAACGCGGCGAGCCCCGCTCGCCGGCGTCGCCACCGCCAAAAGCCTGGTGAGAAGAGCAAGTGACTCTGCTCGACACCCACGTCGTCTACTGGCTGGCTGTGCGCCCGGAGCGGCTTTCCAGGGCGGCGACGCGCGCCATCGCCGCCGCCGAGAGATCCGATGGCGTCGCGATCTGTTCGATCTCGCTGTGGGAACTCGCTGTACTCATCGACAGGGGGCGCATCCAGGTCGAGGGCACGCCGGAACGCTTCCTGACCAGGCTCGCGGAGCGGCCCAGCCTGGCCGTTCTCGAAATCACACCCCAGATCGCAGCCCTGACGGCTCAGTTTCCGCCGGAGTTCCCCGGCGATCCGGCCGACAGGATCATCGCGGCCACGGCGCGAGCCCACGGCCTGCCGCTCGTAACCAGGGACGAAGATTTGCAGGACAGTCGTCTCCTCCGCACGATCTGGTAGCGACTGAATAGGACCTGGGCCTTCCTACCGCTGCGGTAAGCTCCGTGCCGCTGGTCGCTCTCCCCTTCCAGCCCTTGACCTTCCGGTCCCAATTTCGGTGGCTCGACGGACGAGCGAAAGGAGTAGGATGAGCGCCATGTCGGACCCGTCGATTCCCCTCTCGATGCAGGCGGACGTGCGGGATCTGAGGGCTCGACTGGACGCCGTGGAAGCACAGGTCACCGCTCTCCGGAAACCGCAGCCGTAGCGCTGTCGCGCATGAGTTGGGGGCATTGCATGCGACTTCCCTCTCTCGTGAAAGGCCCGTTCGCTCTTGGCCTGACCGTCCTGTTGGGCGTGGCCTCTCTGGCACACGCTCAGGCCACAGAGTACGTCTACGACACCCGGAACAAGCTCGTCGAGGTCCGCGAGGGCGACTCCGTCCTCGCCCGCTTCCAGTGGGACGCGGATGGACGGCTGATTCGCAAGATTGGGCAACTAGGCATTCGCGACTACGCCTACGACGGACGGCGTCTCCTGGCGGAGTACGACGAGAACGGTCACCAGGTCGCGAAGTACGACTGGGCAGGTGAGCGTGTCGTTAGCGTCCATCGTTCAGGCGAGGGCCTTCGCTACTTCCACTACGACGCCCTTGGCTCAGTTGTCGCGCTGACCGACGCTTCGGGCAACGTCGTCGCCCGTTACCTCTGGGACGCCTGGGGAAACCTCCGCAACCAGGAAGTGCTGACTGCGAGCCAGAACCGCATCGGCTATACCGGCCATCGCTTCGACGAAGAGATTGGGTTCCACCACGCGCAGACTCGCCACCTCGACCCCACGATCGGCCGCTTCACGACCCAGGACACCTACCTGGGAGAACCCGACGATCCGGCGAGTCAGAACCGTTTTGCTTACGCCCACGGGAACCCGACCAAGTACGTCGATCCGACTGGCGAGTTCGTCTTTCTGGTGCCGATCCTCATCGGCGTCATCGCCGCCGAGTTGGACATCATCCACCAGGAGATCACCCAGGGTAAAGATCTGTTCACGGTCGATGCGAGCAAGGGCGTGGACGCTGCCAAAGCCGCGAAGACCGGCGCGATCGCCGCCCTTGCCACCGCTACGGGTCAGGTTCTGGCCGGAGCCGCTCTGGCCGGAACCGGCGCCCTGGGCATTGGCGGCGTTGCAGCCGGGGCGACAGGCGCGAGCACCGGCAGCGCGCTCATCGCGGGGACGGTGGGCGGCGCGGGGGCCGCGTGGACCGGTGGCACGCTCGCCGCCCTCGCGGAGGGCAAGAGCCTCGGTGCCGCCTCCGACCAGGGCAACATCGCGGCGCTGCCCGGCACAATTGGCGGCGCGACCGGTGTTCTCGCTGGTGCCGGAGTACAGGGGCTCGCCTCAAGTGCCGGTGCAAGTCCCCTAGCCACGCGAGCGATGACCGCCTTCGCGGGCGGATTCGCGGGCGATCAGGCGGCGCAGCAGACGATGATCGCCACTGGTCTGCAGGAACGCACGAACTTCGCGCAGTCGTTGGCCTCCGGTGCCGTCGCCTACGTCGTGACGGAGGGCACCGGTAGCACGCCGCGGCTGGAGCCGGCGATGCGTCAAGCACCAAGCAGGGTAGTGATCAGCGAACGTTCTCAGCTACTCCCGCCGCCAACCCGCGTTCCCAATGCAGGAGGTGCGACTCGCTCCTTCGTAACGACACAGGATGAGGTCTACTATCGAGTGTTTACCGGAGACGCCCGGACCGGGAGTTTCCTCACCAAGGTACGCCCGACCAGCCAGGCTAGAGCAGTCGAAGGCTTGGCGCTGCCTCCCCAGAATCAGGCGCAATTTATTCAGGAGGTCGTCGTGCCTGCGGGCACAAGGCTGCAACGATCACGTGCTGTTCCTGCATTTGGTCGGCGTGGTGGCCTCGAGCAGTTCGAGTTGATGGATCGGCTGCCGGCCGACAACTTCGGTCCTGGAGTGCCTCTCAAGTGACATACGTCGCCATCGACCCGATACTACAGCGATGGGCGCGAAGGCACGGGCTCTCGATTTCGACCGAGTATAAGGACGAGGAGGTCCGATCAGTCGAGCTTACCGATCAAACGGGTCGGCGCTATCAAATCTGGGTTGACCCGCCTGACGAACGAGGTACGATCGCGTTCCATGCTTGGGACTACCATAAGCAGCGGAGTGACGCGAAGGCAAGCATACGAGATCTTGAGAGCCACTTGGACAGCCTACGGGCCACCGTTCTGAACTGGATGAGGGCTCCCTAGAACCTCTGCTTGCTTCGCACCGCAAATCGGCGGCGTCCGGATCCTCAGGCCGCATAGAGGACCTGTCGCGTCCTCAGGATCTCCCGTCTCCGGAAAGGGTTCTTCAGGGACTTCTCCTCGACCACGTCCACGCTGCGCCCGAGAATGAGCGCCAGCTCATCCTGGAGCCTCGTAATGTCGAGCAGTGTCCACCGCGCATCGGGAGAGAACGTAAGGAGTACGTCCACGTCGCTGTCGGGCCGGAAGTCGGGGCGCAGGACCGAGCCAAAGAGCGAAAACTGTGTGATTCCCCAGCGGCGGCACACCTCCGCCAGACGCCCGTAATCGATTGCAATGGGCAACTTGGTTGAATCGCTGTTGTCGGAGGCCCTCGTCATCGCGATTCCGACGAAGAGTACCACGTATGTAGGCGCATGGAAGGTCCTATGGAGTCGATCGTCCCGTGCCTGTCGCGGGAATGGACAGGGCCGCCAGCAGCAATGGCCGCAGGTATCGCCGACGCATGGCGCCCATCTGGGGAAAGAGCCGGCCGTCGACCAGCGAGCGGGCGAAGTCTTCGGCGGTCTTGCGCTCGATCCCGATGCGCGTTCCGAACGCATAGTCTCCACACGAGAGAACGGCGTCGACGAGTTGGACGTTCGGCTCAAGCGCGAGAAGCTCGGGAACCCGTGCAGGACGCTCTCGATGGTCGACGAGGATCCTCACCGCTGCTCCCCGGGCATCCTCGCATCGAAGTAGGCGCAATCAGGACCACGTCAGGTCCCCCAGAACCCGCCGCACCATATCGCGGCTCAGGCCCGGACACCTCCGTTCCAGAGCTGCGAGGCTGAAGGCGCCCTCGAAACCTGGGTAAGACCTTACCCCTCCCCGAGCAGGTCTCTGACCCGGCGTTCAAGCTCGGGTATTCTGTCGGTTACTACCTGCCAGACGATATCCAGGTCGATGCCAAAGTAGGCGTGGATCGGGACGTCGCGGAGGCCTGCGATCTTCTGCCATTCGACATCCGGTGCTCTGTCGCGCACGTCCGTCGGGAGCGCCTTGACGGCTTCCCCGATCACCTCGAGATTGCGGACAACGGCATCCAACGTCTTCCGATCGTTTCCGAACTGCTCGCGGGTGAATCCGGCGACATAGGAGCGGATCCAGCTGGCCGCGGTCAATATGTCTTCGAGGTAGACCCTAGAATCCCTCGGCATGGACAGCCTCTCGCAGGATCGACTCCCGTAGACGCGGCTTGAGCGTCTGGGTGAGGACGAGATCGACCCGAACCCCGAACAGGCGCTCCAGGAAGAGCTTGGCGTCCATGTAGCGCGGGTCAACGCCGCATCTCTCTTTCTTGTCATCGCTGCATATGATGACTCAGATCAGCCTCGGGTAGATAGGAAGGGGCCCTCCGAGGCGCGGTCAGGACCACGTCCGGCCCACCGCCTTTCAACGATTTATGACGTCCTCGCCGCGCCGGTCCCAGTTTGACCGGGGTCCAGGGTACGGTTGCGATCCTCCACCTGAACGGGTCGAGGCGCATCGTGAACGAGGAACGAGACGACCGGACGACGGAGGCTCCGACCTCTGTAGCGCGCCTGCTCAACCAGGTCGCGGCCTTCCACTACGTGACGGCCCCGAACGCGCCCACCTACCGGGCGCTGGTCCAGGCCTTCCACGAGGCCAAGCAGCACTACGTCATCGAGCTGCGGCCGGCCGAGGTGCTCGACCGCGTGCGCCGGGCCCGCTATCACCTCGAGGCCCAGGACGAAGACGATGTCCGCCGCCACCTCGACCAGCTCGTCGCGTGGGGCAACCTGCTGCGGACCCACGATCCCGTGGCCGTCGCCCGCATCGACGACTTCTACAAGGGCCGCTACGTCTACCACCTCACGGCCGCCGGCGAAGCGGCCCACCGCGCCGTCCTCGAGGTGGAGGCGACGGTGGGCCGATCCGGATCGCTGCAGGCGACGATGCTCGTGAAGATCCGCGACGCGCTCCGCGCGATCGCCGTGGCCGGGTCTGCCGAGCCGGTGCAGCCCGACGCGCTGGTGCGGCTCCTCCACGACCTGCACTCCGCCTTCGACACGCTCACCGAAGAAGCCAACAGCTTCATGGGCGACCTCGGCCGGTACACGCGCGGCGAGCGGGTCGAGGAGGACCGCTTCGTCCTCTACAAGCAGGCGGTCCTGGCATACATCAGCCGGTTCGTCGAGCAACTGCGCCAGCTCTCCGGCGAGATCGCCGCGGGCGTCCATGCGGTGGAGGCGGTAGGCGCCGGCCGGCTGATCGCGGCCGCGGCCGCGTCGGCCGACCTTCCCCCCGCGCTGCCCGGGACCGATCCGGTCGCCGCATGGGTCGAGGAGCAGCGGGCGCGCTGGGCCGGCATCGGCGCCTGGTTCGTGGGGGATGCCGCCGGACACCGGCCCACCATCGAGCGGCTGGCCGAGGTCGCCGTGGACGCCGTCGTCGAGCTGACCCGCACCCTCGGGCGGCTCAACGAGCGCCGCACGAGGCCGGTGGACCGCGCGGCCGATTTCCGCGTCCTGGCCCGCTGGTTCTCGCGGTGCGGGGACGACGACGAGGCGCACCGCCTGTGGCACGCGGCCTTCGGCCTCCACTCGGCGCGGCACTTCCACGTCGAGGAAGACGACGCGGACCGGACCGCGGCCGTCACGTCGTGGTGGGAGGCGCCGCCGGTGGAGGTCCCGGTGCGGCTCCGCACCCGGGGCAGCATGAGCAACGCCGGCCGCCCATCGCCCGCTGCCGACCATGGGCGCGAGAAGGAGTGGATCGCGCAGTGCCGCCGCCGCGAGCGGGCGCGGGTGGAGGCCGCGCTGGCGCGCTTCGCCGGCCGCGGCCCCCTGGCCTTCGCCGGCCTCGGCTCGCTCGACGCGGCCGAGCTGGAGCTGCTGCTGGGGCTGCTCGACGAGGCGCTCTCCGCGCCGCGCGGGCCGGATGGGACGAGGTGCGCGCGGACCGCCGACGGCCGGCTGAGTGTGACCCTTCACGCGCCCGCCGGCGACACCGGCCTGGCGGCCATCGCCACCCCGGAGGGCCGCCTGCGCTGCCTCGACTACCAGATCGTCGTGGAGGAGGTCGGCTCGCTGGCCGTCGCCGTAGGAGAAGAGCCGTGAATCCGCTGGCGGCCACGCTGGAGACGGTCCAGCAAGCCGAGCGCCGGACGGCGATGCGGCAGCTCCTGCGGCGGCCGCTTACCTCGGCGCACGAGGCCCCGGACGCCTTCCCCGCGATCGTGCGCCATCGCGAATGGCTGGCGCGCTGGTTCGCCGAACAGGCAGGGTGGAAGCTCGCGGTCCATCCATCGGGTGGGTTCGCACGGCTCTACAAGGTCCCGCCCGGAGCCGACGCCACGCGCCCGCGCGTGCCTCCGGAAAGCCGGCCTTCGACCGCCGCCGCTACGTCCTGCTCTGCCTGGCCCTGGCCGCCCTCGACGAGGCGGCCGCGCAGACGACCATCAAGCGCCTGGCGGAGCTGGTCGAACACCTGAGCCGCGACGAGACCGAGATCGAGAGGTTCGACCCCAACCTCTTCTCCGAGCGCCGCGCATTCGTCAACGTGCTGCGCTGGCTGGTCGAGCACGGCGTGCTCGGCGTGCGCGACGGCGACGCCGAGCGGTGGGCCCAGGACCAGGACGGCGACGCGCTCTACGACGTGAGCGAGCGGCTGCTCGGCCACCTCGTGGCGGCGCCGGTGCCGCCCGCGCTCGCCGACGGGCCCGCCGATCTCCTGCGCGAGCCCTACCCCGAGACCGATGACGGCGATCGGCTCCAGGCGCGGCACCGCTTGTTCCGGCAATTGCTCGACGATCCGGTGCTCTACTACGACGACTTGCCCGAGCACGAGTACGAGTGGCTCGACCACAGCCGTGGCTTCGTCTACCGGCGGCTGGACGACGACGTGGGACTGCGCGTCGAGGGGCGGCGCGAAGGGCTGGCCACCATCGACCCCGAGGGCGAGTTGAGCGACACGCTGTTCCCGGACGGGGGTTCGACGGTGAAGCACGCGGCGCTCCTGCTCGCCGAGCAGATCACGGAGCGGGCGAGGCCACGGCCGGGAGCGGCGGAGCCGCCCGGCGGCCGCGACGACATGGAGATCGGGGAGGACGAGGTCGCGGCCTGGATGGCCGGGCTGCAGGCCGACTACGGCGAGCGGTGCCGCTGGAGCCGGCAGTATCCCCCCGGCGACGACGGGTCACGGCGCCTGGCCGAAGACGCGATGGCCCTGCTCGAATCCTTCCGGTTGGTCGTGCGCACCGCCAAAGGCTGGCGCCCGCGCGCGGCCATCGCCCGCTTCGCTCCGGCCGCGCCGCCGGCCGGCGTGACATGAGCACCCGATGAGCCTGATCCCGATGACCGCGCCGCGCACACCGGACCTGCCCGAGCCTGACGGCGCGCGCTGGCAGGTCCTCCGCGCGGGGCTCCACAACCTCTGGGAGTACGACGATCAGCGGTTCGTCTTCCACCGCGGCCGGCTGCTGCTCCGCGGCCGCAACGAGTCCGGCAAGACCAAGGCGCTCGAGCTCCTCTTCCCCTTCCTGCTCGACGCCGACCTCTCGCCCCAGCGCCTCGACCCCTTCGGCTCCACCTCACGCCCCATGCGCTGGAACCTCGTCAACGAGCACAACCCCGAGGTGCAAGTGAGCATCGGCTATGCATGGGTCGAGCTGGGCCGGCGCGGGGACGCGGGCAGCGAGACCTGCACCCTGGGAGCCGGCCTGCGCGCGAAGCGCGCGAATCCGGGCGTGGACGTCTGGTACTTCATGACCGCCCGGTGCCGCTCACGCGACACGGGCTGCAGGAGGCGATCGGGGGCGCCGGGCGCGTGTTCGAAGGCAGGAACGAGTACCGCCAGGCCGTGAACCAGCGCCTCTTCGACATGTCCGACGACCAGTACGCGGCGCTCGTCGAGGCGCTCCTCCAGCTCCGGCGGCCCCAGCTCTCGAAGCAGCTCGAGCCCGATCAGCTCTCGCGGATCCTGACCGCCAGCCTTCCCCCGCTCGAGGCGCGGGCGGTGGCGCCGCTGGCCGAAGGCTTCGAGCGGCTCGACCGGCACCGCGCGGAACGCGAGGACCTCAGCGCGACGCTGGGCTCGCTCCGTTCGTTCACGGCGGTCTACCGAACCTACGTGGCGGCGGTCGCGAAGGCGCGCGCCCAGGACCTGACGCGAGCCGACAGCGCGCACCAGCGCGCGCGGGCCGAGCTGCGCCGGGCGCAGGACGAGGAAGAGGCCGCCCGGGCGAGCCTCGCCGCCCTCGTCGAGTCCATCGAGCGGCTCGAGCGTGAGGACGAGGCTCTCGGCGAGCGGGTCCAGGCGATGAGGTCCTCCGAGGAGTACCGGGCCGTGGAGCAGCTCGACCGCGCCGAGGCCGAAGCGGCCGCGCAGGCGCAGCGGGCCGGCAAGACCGCCGAGGCGCTCGCCCGCGAGCAGGCCCAGCTCGGCCTCGAGCAGCGCCGGCTCGTGGAGGCGGAGGAGGGCCTGCGGGTGCAGGTCGAGAAGGTGGGCCGCCGGCGGCACGTGGCGGAAGTGGCGCCGCCGAGTCGGACCTCCGGGACGCTCATCAGGCCATCGACGCCCAAGTCGAAGCGGACGACCTGGAGGCGGCTCGCGGCACCCTGGAGAGCGTGCTAGCTCGCCGCGCCGAGGCTCTCCGGACGCTGTCGAGCCTCCGAGAGAAGGTGGCCGAGGCGGCCGGGGCGGAGCGCGCCGCGGAGGAGCGGCGCCGGGAAGCGGACGCGCGCGTGCGCGATCTGGAGGAGGCCCTGAGCGCGGCCGAGAGCGCCGAGGGCGCGGCCGCCGACCGGTTCGAAGCGGACGTCGCCTCCTGGATGGACGGGCTCACGGTGCTGAGCCTGGATCCGACCCAGCGCGCATCCGTCGTGGAGGACCCGCTCGAGGAGAAGCGCGACCACGTGGAACGCTTCGCGGCGGAGGCCACCGCACGGCTCGACGACGCGGCCGCAGAGGCCGGGACGGCGCTGCGGCAGGCTTGGGAGCAGGTCGAGGCCGTGCGAGCGGAGCGTGACGAGCTGGAGTCGGCGACGCATCGTGCACCCGTGCCACCTCCGTGGCGTCCGGCGCGCGGTCCGGAGCGCGCCGGGGCGCCGCTTTACCTCCTCTGCGACTTCCGCGTCGAAGACGCCCGCGTCCAGGCGGCGGTCGAGGCCGCGCTCGAATCCTCAGGGCTCCTCGACGCGTGGGTCCTTCCCGGCGGCGCCGTGCTCGACGCCCGCACCCTGGACGTCCTTCTTCGCCCCCAGGCCCGCGGCGGCGCGACGCTGGCCGACGTGCTCGTCGCGACCGAGGCGGGCGGGGTCGGCATCGAGGTGGTCGAGCGCGTGCTCCGGACGGTGGCGCTCGCCCGCGACGGTGAGGCCTTGGAAGCCGACGCGTGGGTGTCGACCGACGGCCGCTGGCGTCTCGGGCCCCTGTTCGGATCCTGGTCGAAGGAGCGTCCGGCCTTCGTCGGCGCCACCGCCCGTGAGCGCGACCGGCTTCGGCGCCTGGGCGAGCTGGACGCGCTCCTGCGCGGCCTCGAAGGAGAGCGCGACCGCCTCGAGGGGCGGCTCGCTCGGGTCCGTCACGACCGCGAGACCCTGGCCGGCGAGCGCCGGCGCTTTCCCTCGCTCGACCGCGTTCGCGAGGCCCGCGCCCACGTGGCCGCGGTGGCCCGCCAGCTCGAGGGCGAGCGGGTCACCCTCCGCACCACCATCGAGAAGCGGGCGCAAGCCGAGTCCGAGCGGCGTGCGGCCGTGGCGGCGCGCGACGCGGCCGCCGCTGACCTCCGCCTCACCGCCTGGCTGGACCGGATCGAGGATCTCAGGGAACGCAGCGCACAGTACCGGGCGGCCGAGCAGGAGGTCCTGGCCGAGGCGCGCGAGCGCATCTCTCGCGAGGAGGCGCGCGACGATCGCCGGTCGGCGGCGCAGCAGGCGGCAGCCCGCGTCGAAGGGGCGCGGGCGGAGGCCGAGGAGGGACGCGGCGAAGCGCGGCGGGCCGAGGCGAGAGCGGCGGCGCTGCGCGAGGCGGTGGGCGCCACGCTGGACGAGCTGCTCGGGGCGCTGCGCACGGCCGAGTCCCGCCGGAAGGCGGCGCGAGGCGAGCTTGAAGAGAGCCGCCGCGCCCGGAGCGAGGCGGACCAGAAGGTGGGCCTCGCGCGCGGAGCGGTCGAGTCGGCCGAGCGCGAGGTCGTGCAGACGGACGAGAATCGCCGCGGCGCGGATGCCGCGATGCGGCAGTTCGCCCGCCGCGGCCTGCTCACGTTCGTCGACGTCGTCGTGGAAGGCGCGCCCGAGGATTGGAGCCTCACGGACACGCTGCTGCTCGCGCGGCGCGTGGACGCGGGCAGCGCCGCCCTGGAGTCATCGGAGGACGCCCAGGAAAAGGCGGAGAACCGCGTGGCCGAGCGGCAGCAGGAGCTGACGCGCAGCCTGCCTCCGGAGGTGCGGCTGCTGCCCGAGCGGACCGACGGCGTCCTCGGCTACCGCGCGGTATGGAACGGCCGGTCCTGCGACCTCCCGTCGCTGGTCGCCGAGCTGACCGCCGACGTCGAGGCGCGTGACCGCCTCCTCGGCCGGGAGGAGGCGGAGCTGTTCGACTCGTTCCTCTCCGGCGAGACCCACGAGCGCCTCCGCGCGCGCCTGCGGGAGGCCAATCAGCTCGTGAAGCGGATGAACGAACAGCTTGCGGCGCACCCCACCGCCTCCGGCATGCGTGTGAGGCTGCGGTGGGAGGTCGCCGAAGGCGCGCCGCCCGGCGTGCGCGAGGCCATCGACCTGCTCCTCCGCGCCGGGCACCTCCTGTCGGACGCGGACCGCGGGGCGCTCCGGCAGTTCCTCCAGGAGCGGCTCGGCGAGGCGCGCACGCACGACGGGCTGGGCTCCCTGCAGGAGCGGATGCGGGACGTGCTGGACTACCGGACCTGGTTCTCGTTCGAAGTGGAGTTCCAGCCCACGGGCGAGGGCTGGAAGCGCCTCACGCGCAAGGCCCACGGCGCGGGCTCGGGGGGCCAGAAGGCCGTCCTGCTCCACCTGCCGCTCTTCGCCGCCGCGGCCGCGTTCTACGCCTCGGCGGCGCCCACGGCGCCTCACCTGATCGTCCTCGACGAGGCCTTCGCGGGCATCGATCGGGAGACGCGCGGTCAGCTCATGGGGCTGCTCGCCGAGTTCGAGCTGGACTTCGTCATGACCTCGTACGAAGAATGGGGCTTCTACGAGGAGCTGGACGGCCTCTCGACCTATCACCTGAGCCGGGAGCGCGGGATGCGGGGCGTGCACACCGACTGGTTCCTGTGGGACGGCCGGCGGGCAGTCGCCATGGAAGCGGCGGCGCCGTCAATGTGAATCGCGTGAGCTGGGGAGCGCCGGACGCCGTCGCGCGGCGGGAGCTCATCCTGGAGCGGCTGGGCGGCCCCGAATACACGGCCTTGTTCCGCGCGGTGCGGGCGCGGCTCGAAGCGGGCGGTGGGGCCCCGGCGCGCACGGTCACGCTGCTCGGCCTGACCGAGGCCGAGCGCCGGGCCGTCGCCGATCTGCACGGCTGGCGCACGCTTCCGGACGGCCGCGTCCGCGTGTCGCTGCCGAAGCTCGACGCCCTGCTCCGCCGGAGCGCGGTCGGCGCCGGGCTGATCGAAGTGTTGGAGGCCGTCGGCGGGCCGCTCGCCGATCGCCGCGCCGAGCGGGAAGCGGCCACCCGGCGCGAAGAGCATCTCTGGGCGCAGGCGGCCGGGCATCCCGCGGTCCACGCGCGCCCGGACCTGCGGCCGTGGCTCGACGAGCTGCGTCGTCGGGGGCTCGTGCTCCGGCTGGCGCGAGCATCCCGGGTCGACGCGGCCGTTCTGCTGCGCCAGGCCCTGGACGTCGTGGCCCGGATCCCGGCCCGAGGCGCGCCGCTCTCGGTCCTGGCGGCCGATTCCACGGGTGACGCGCACGCGCTCGACCCGGGACGCCCGCTCGCCGCGCTCGCGCTGCGGGCGGCCGCGAGGCTGGCGCTCTGGCCCCGGGTCCCGGCGGCGTCGACCGCGAGGCGGCGACTGTGGGCGGAGGTCGGCGTCCTTTGCGACCCGCTCTCCGCAGACGTGCTCGTGCTGGGCCTCCGTCCCACGGGCGCCGACCGCCTGAGCCGGCACCTCCGCGAGTCCGCCGACGCCGGAGAGCCGCGCCGCCTCACGCTGCGGGAGCTGGCGGCCTGGCCCGTCGCGATCATGTCCTCACCCGTCTTCATCTGTGAGAACCCGGTGGTGGTTGCGGCCGCGGCGGATCGGCTCGGGCCGCGCTGCGCGCCGCTGGTCTGCGTGGAGGGCGTCCCCTCGACGGCCGCACTTCACCTCATGCGAGGCCTCGAGCACGAGGGCGCCCGCCTCTCTTTCCACGCGGACTTCGACTGGGCAGGCCTCCGGATCGGCAACCTGCTCTCCTCCCAGATGACGGCCCTACCCTGGCGGTTCACCGCTCGCGATTACCAGGCCGCGCTCACCCTCGCGCTCGCTTCTGACCCGGGGCCGCTCAAGGGATCGCCCGTGCGCGCGGCCTGGGATCCCTCCCTCGACGGGGCGCTACGCGCCGCGGGTCGCGCCGTGTTCGAGGAGCAGGTCATGGAGTCGTTGCTCGAGGACCTTGCCCGGTGACCTCCCGGCAGTTGATGCTGTTCGACGCCGAGCCGCGGCTGCTCGAGCCTGAGGACGACGCGTCCGGCGGCCCGGGCGATCGTCCGGCGGGCACGGCGGGGCTCCCAGACCTGGAGGACGGGCAAATCGAGCTGTTCGCGCAGCCGGCCGTGCTCGGCCGCGAAATGGAGGACGCCCTCGCGGCTGGCCGTTTCGAGCTGGCCGCGCGCCTCCGCATGTTCCTCGACCATACCTACGGTCCTTCGCTTCTGACCCACGGCCTGGGTTTCCTCGAGCGGCTCGGCACCTCGCTCTGGGACGGTCCGCCCGCCGAGGCTCTCACGGTCTGGGCCGAGATCGACGGCCGGCTCGGCGAGCGCACGCACGTGCGGGACCACCTCCGCGCGGGCGTGTTCGCACGGCTGCTCGCGTCGCACTCTCCCGAGGCCCTGGTCGAGGCGAGGCCCGAATGCCTGCCCGCGCTGGCGGCAGTGCTCGCCTCAGGGCGGGACGGCTCGCCTGAGGCGGGGCGGCGTCGCGCCCGCGGGCTGGTCCGCGACGCGCTCCTTGCGGGACGTGACCTCGTTTCGCTGGATTTCGGCGAGGACGAGCCACTGGCCGATCTCCTGGCCGAGGACTTCCCTCCGCGCTGGCTCGCCTGCCTCGGGCTCATCAGGCGGTTGTGGTCAGCGCCGCCTCCCCACGAGGCCGACCGCGAGGGCTTCCGGAGCACGCCTGCCGAAGCTCACTCACACGAAGAGGTCGCTCTCGAGTTCTGGCGGTGCCTGCAGGTCGCCGAGAGCACAGACACGCCGGAGGAGCTGCTCCACGAAGCACGCCGGAGGATGAAGCGGCTGTCGCCCGAGCTGCACGCGCTCTACATGCGGCGCGCAAACGGAAGCCGGGGATCGTGACGGGCACCGCGACTGGACCGCCTCCCAGGGTGATCCGACCGGCACACTGCCGGGCGTCTTCAGTCGTCGCGTCGCTCGCCTGAGCGCCCGTGGAAACCGCGGGCCAAAGGCCGGTAGACTGAGTGCCCACGATGCGGTCCTGGAAGCCTCGCCGCCCGCCAACTCCACGGCCGCGCCGCGACCCCAGCCGCTGGACGCAGGCCTTCGCCGGCCATTTCCCGTCGTGGCTCCGTGAGCGGGGCGACGAGTACTTCGCAGAGGGCCGCGTCGAGCTGGAGGCCGTCTCCGACGGACACGTCCGCGCCTCGGTCCTGGGTGCCGAGCCGTACACGGTCGAGTTGCGCCGCCAATCCAAGGCGGTCGCGTTTTCGTGCTCGTGTCCCTACTACCAGCGCAGCGCCGGGCCGTGCAAGCACCTCTGGGCCGCGCTCCTGGCCGCGGAGAAGGATGGCCGGTTCATCCCCGGCCAGGCGGGCCGTGCCATGCGTTGGGGCGAGGACGCCGCCGCCGACGAGTTCGACGAAGCGGACTTCGACCCGGACGATCCGGACTGCGACCCAGACGACCCGGATTTCGACGACGATGACGACGACACGGGCGAGTTCGACACGAGGGCCTGGCCCTCGCCTCTCCGCGGCGCACCGCCTCCGCCCGTCGTGCCGGCCCCCCGCCCTGCCGCGCGCAAGGAGCGCTGGGCCGAGGCGCTCTCCTACCTCACGCACGCAGGCGCGCGGCCGGAGGCTTCGTGGCCCCGGGAGCGCGAGATCGTCTACATCGTCGATCCCGCCGCCACCATGGAGCAGCAGGGTGTGGCCGTCGCGTTGTGCTGGCGGCAGCGCACGGCGAAGGACGGTTGGACGAAGCCGAAGCCCCTGAAGCTGCAGGCGCGGCTGCTCGCCGGACTGCCCGACCCCGCCGATCGTGCCATATGGTCCCTGCTGCTGGGCGCGCGGAGCGCCTACGAAGGCCCGTTCGCCTACGACACCTATGCCGGCGACCTGGTGCGGTTGCGGGGCGATCTCGAGAGGATCGTCCTTCCGATGATGCTGGCCACGGGGCGTGGCTTCGTGCGTTCGGATCCGCGCGAGCCACCGTCGGCCCTGGCCTGGGACGGCGGCGAGCCCTGGGAGTTCTGGCTCACCGTGGCGGAAGACGACCGGGACTACGTCGTGAGTGGATCGTTGCGCCGCGGCGGCGCGTCGCGGCCGCTCACCGAGCCCGTCGTGCTGACCGAGAGCGGCCTGGTGGTGTTTCCCGAAGAGGCGGCTGCCCTCGACCACGCGGGCGGCTTCGCCTGGGTGGTCACGCTGCGCAAAGACGGCGCGACGATTGGCGGTTATCGCAGCGACCAGCCGCAGCTCGAGCTGACCCCGTCGCGTCTGCCGCGTCTCAGCGCGGCCCTGCTCGCGGAGGGGTGGCTCCTCGAAACAGACGGCGCGCTGCACCGCGCGCCGGACCGGCTCCGCCTGGGCGTGCGATCGGGCATCGACTGGTTCGACCTGGAGGGAGCCGCCGATTTCGGCGACCGTTCGGTGCCCCTGCCCGACCTGATGGCCGCCCTCGACCGCGGCGCGGAGACGATCGACCTCGGGGACGGTACGGTGGGCGTAATCCCGCAAGACTGGAAGCGCCGTCTGGCCCTGCTGTCGGCGGGGACGCCGTCCGGCCCTGGCGCGGTCCGCTTCGCGCGCGGGCAGGCCGTCCTCCTCGATGCGCTTCTCGAGACACACCCCACGGCCGACGTGGACCAGCGTTTCGCCGACCTGCGCGGCCGGCTGCAGGCCTTCACGGGCGTGCGGGCCGAGCACGCGCCCGCGGGATTCCAGGGCGGCCTGCGCTCCTACCAGCAGGAGGGACTGGGCTGGATGCGCTTCCTCCGGGAGTTCGGGTTCGGAGGCGTCCTGGCCGACGACATGGGGCTCGGCAAGACCGTCCAGCTCCTGGCCCTGCTCGAGTCGCGGCGGGCCGAGGGCGCCGGGCGGCTGTCCCTCGTCGTCGTGCCGAAGTCGCTCGTCTTCAACTGGAAGGAGGAGGCGGCCCGGTTCACTCCCGCGCTGCGCGTGCTCGACCACACGGGACTGGGCCGCAAGCGCGAAGCGCCGGAGTTCGCCGGCTTCGACGTCGTCCTCACTACGTACGGCGTGCTGCGCCGCGATATCCTGATGTTCAAGGACGTGGAGTTCGACTACGTCGTGCTCGACGAGGCCCAGGCGGTCAAGAACGCCTCCACGAGCTCCGCGAAGGCGGTCCGGCTGCTGACCGGCTCCCATCGCCTGGCCCTCTCCGGGACGCCCGTGGAGAACCACGTCGGTGAGCTGGCCAGCATCCTGGAGTTCACGAACCCCGGCCTGCTCGGACGCACGCGGGCCTTCCAGCGCGACGGGCGCGAGCTGGGCGCGGAGGGCCGCGCGCTGCTGGCCCGGACCATCCGGCCGTTCGTGCTGCGCCGCACCAAGGACCAGGTGGCGGCCGACCTCCCGCCGCGCACGGACCAGGTCGTCCACTGCCGCCTCGACCCGCCGCAGCGGTCCTTCTACGACGCCCTGCGCGACCGCTACCGCGCATCGCTGCTGCGGCGGGTGGACCGCGACGGCATGGCCCGCTCGAAGATGCACGTGCTGGAGGCGCTCCTCCGCCTGCGGCAGGCCGCGTGCCACCCCGGCCTCGTCGATCCCGCCACGGCCGGGGCAGCGAGCGCCAAGCTCGACTTGCTGGTCCCGCGGCTGCGCGAGCTACGGAGCGAGGGGCACAAGGCTCTGGTCTTCTCTCAGTTCACCCGGCTGCTCGCGCTGGTGCAGACGCGCCTGGGTGCGCAGGAGATCCCGTTCGCGTACCTCGACGGCCGCACCCGCGACCGCGCGGCACGGGTCCGCGACTTCCAGGAGGACCCGGACTGCGGCGTGTTCCTCGTGAGCCTCAAGGCCGGCGGGCTGGGACTCAACCTGACCGCGGCGAGCTACGTCTTCATCCTCGATCCCTGGTGGAACCCGGCCGTGGAGGCGCAGGCCATCGACCGCACGCACCGCATCGGGCAGACGCGCGCGGTGTTCGCCTACCGGTTGATCGCGGAGGACACGGTCGAGGAGAAGATCCTCCAGTTGCAGGAGGCCAAGCGGGACCTCGCGCGCGCCCTCATCACCGAAGACCACAGCCTGACCAGCCGGCTGCGCCGTGAGGACCTGGAGCTGTTGCTCTCCTGACGGCTTCGCCGTGACGCCTCGATCGCGACCAAGGTCTTGCCGGCGCCGGCTTCGAGCAGGAGCGTGGTGTCGAAATCGCGCACGACGCGGTCGCGGACGGCCTGTTCGGCGGGGCGCCGGTGATCGTGGCGTCGCTGGAGACGACCAGCACTGAGGGTAGGCTGGCTCCGTAGGCGGCGACTCATTCCTCGCGCGCCTCCACCCGGATCAAACGGTCCAGGAGAACGTCTTCCAGGCTCCTCCGGGCGTCGAAAACAGCGAGAACCAGGACGTTCATCCCACGAGCGCGGTAGATCAGACGGTAAGGCGGGACGACCAGCTCCCGATACTCTCGAACATGCAAACGAGCCAGCTCGGGCACGACGCGCCCCCGGTCGACCTGGCGGGCCAGGGACTTCGCCTTGCTCTCGAGACGATCGAGGGTGGCGAGCGCGGCCTGGGGGCTGCGGTCGGCCAGATAGGCAACGATCGACTCGAGATCGCGGCGTGCCGAACGGGCCCAGAGTACCCTTCTGCCTCTCACTTCTTCGCCAGCCGTGCGCGCAGCTCTCTGAAAACCTGGTCCTGCGGCACCACGCGTCCACCGCGCAGGTCGGCCTCTCCCTGAGCCAGCAGCCTCAAAAGGAGAGTCGCCCGGCGCAACTCCTGATAGCTCTCGAAATCCATCAGAACGCCTTTGGGTTCGCCACTCTGGGTGATGATGACCGGCCGGCGACTCTCCCCCACCGATCGCAGCAAGTCCGCGGCTTTCGTCTTCATGTACGTGACGGGTTTGACGTCGTGCTCGATACGCATGGTGATGACCCCCCTAGTACCAAACAAGGTACCACGAATAGTACCAAGGGCGGGACGCCCGCCGTCACCCGGTGGTCGAAGCCGAAGAGGAGACCGAACTGCTCGAAGCGATAGCCGGCGTCGAACGGGGAGAAACCGTTCGTGCGGCCGATCTGCTCGAGCGCCTTCGCCGGTGACCCGGCCGGGCCTGCGGGCTACGACGGCGGGGTGAACTTCGGGGAGACGTTCCGCGTCGAGAACGGGGTCTTGAAGGTCGCCTACGACAAGTACGACACCTTCGGGGGCGCTTTGGCAACCTCTTCTACAAGACGCCGTTCTCCCACTACGTGATCGCCGTCGAGTACCGCTTCGTGGGCGCGCAGGCGAAGGACGGCCCCGCCTGGGCCTTCCGCAACAGCGGGGTGATGATCCACGGCCAGCCGGTGGAATCCATGAAGAAGGACCAGGACTTCCCCATCTGCATCGAGGCTCAGTTCCTGGGCGGCCGCGGCGACGGCAGCGCGCGCTCGACCGCGAACCTCTGCACGCCTGGAACGAACGTGGTGATGAACGGCCAGCTCGAGACGCGCCACTGCATCAATTCGTCGTCGAAGACCTTCGATGGCGACCAGTGGGTGCGCGCGGAAATCGAGGTCCACGGCGGCGGTGAGATCGTCCACAAGGTGAACGGCGACACGGTGCTCCGCTACGAGCAGCCGCAGATCGGCGGCGGCAACGTGGCCGGGCACGATCCCGCGGTCAAGCGGGACGGCGAGATCCTCACGGGCGGGTCGATCTCGCTCCAGGCGGAGAGCCACCCGGTCGAGTTCCGCAAGGTGGAGCTGCTGAACCTGGTCGGCTGCCGGGACCGGAAGGCGAAAAACTACAAGTCGTACTTCGAGAAAGACGACCCCGCGTCCTGTCGCTACGAGTAGTTGCGGCTACTTCGGGACGATGACTGGCTGGTCGTCGCCACTCGCGGACGCTTGATGGCGTTTTCTTCTTGACGGGCACGTTTTCGCGAGCGTAGGCTTCCGAGAAGCGGTTAGCAAAGCGTTCCGCGTCCACCTTCTCTAGAAGACACGTCACCCATGGCTGACAAAGAAAAGGAGGGTGTCATGAACCGCGCATTCCGCACAATCAGCGTGTCGCTCGCCGGTCTGCTCGTCACCGCCCTGGCCATGTCGTATCTGTCGGCCGCGCCAATGTTCTCGCAGTGGTCCGCGCCGACCAACGTGGCGGAACTGAATTCGGCCTTCGATGAGGGAGGCCCTGCGATTTCCAAGAACGGTTTGAGCCTCTACTTCCAATCTACCCGCCCGGGCGGGGCGGGAGTCTCGGACATCTACGTGTCCGGGCGCGAGAGTGTGGACGATCCGTGGGGCGCTCCGACGAATCTGGGTCCCAACATCAACACCAGCTTTGCCGACGTCGTGCCGAACCTTTCACGCGACGAACACTACCTCTTCTTCGGAAGCGATCGGCCGGGAGGTTCCGGGAACCTCGACCTCTGGGTATCCTGGCGGGAGCACACCCACGACAACCTCGGATGGCAGCCGGCCGTAAATGTCGGTGCGATGACGAATACCGCATCGGTCGATGCCGGCCCCGACTATTTCGAAAACGATGAGGCCGGCGCTCCGCACCTCTTCTTCGCCAGCGATCGCCCGGGGGGACCGGGAGGGCTCGATATCTACGTGAGCGAGCAAAACGCCGACGGCTCGTTTGGTCCCGCTGCCATCGTCTCCGAGATCAACAGCGCGTTCGCCGACCAGGCGCCGGAGGCCCGGCACGATGGGCTCGAGATGTTCATCCAAACGAGCCGCCCGGGAACCATGGGCCCCTCCGATGTATGGATGTCGACGCGCCGGACGGTTCAGGATCCCTGGTCGGCTCCCACGAACCTGGGCCCGATCGTCAACTCGCTCTCCATCGACGGACAACCGAGCGTTTCCGGGGATCGGCGCAGTCTCTACTTCTTTTCGAACCGTCCCGGAGGCGCCGGCGGCAATGACCTTTACGTGACGACGCGCACCAAGTAGCGCTGCCGGAGCGGCCTCACCGCGACGGGAGCAGTCCCACCACCTCGAGGTCGTAGTCGGTGTAGCTCCGGTAGCGGCCGCGCAGCCACAGGAGCAGCTCGTCACCACCGGCGGTCCGGGGCACGATCGGCCGCAGGTTGTCGGCGGTCGAGTCGCGCGTCACGCCCTCGCGCCAGGCGGCACGGCCGCGGGCGACCGGATCGGCTCCTGGGCCGCCACCGATACCGCGATCGCCGAGGCCACAGTCGCCACCGACGCCCGCACCGCCCGCCGCTTGTGCGCCATGCCGCTTCCTCCGGCTCCGTGGAGCGCCAGCGGTGTTAGAGGATTTCGCCCAGAGTGCAGCGGAAGCCGGGGAGCACGTCCTCGCCGTCCAGCGCGTCCTCCCGGCCGAGCTCACGAACGTCACTGAGTGAGCGGTAGACCACCGCGCGGGCCTTTCGGGGATCGATGACCCACACGAGGCGCACGCCTGCCTCGAGGTACTCCCCCACCTTGTCGAGCCCGTAGCGTGGACGGTCGCCTGGCGACAGGACCTCCACGGCGAGGTCCGGGGCCACAGACCCATAGTCGTCCGGCACCTTGTCATCGTGGAACCGCCCGGCGGCGATGAAGCTGGCGTCCGGGCTCACGCGAATCTGTCCGTCGACGAGCTCGTACTTCTGCCCGTCCTTGGGCATGGCCAGGAGATCCTTCTCGGTTGTCATCCGACGCGTGGTGGTAGCCATGGTCGCCTCGATTGCATGGTAGCACTGCCGTGTCTGGGAGCGCGCCGCGGCGGGAGGGGAGGCGTCGCGCGAGCGGACACAGCTTGCGCCGCGACGATGCCACGGCGGGTCCGAGACCATCAGTGAGTCAGGACTGGGGGATGTCCCTGCTCCAGGGGCGGAATACGCTCCTTGCACTTCCGTCATGACCACGACCGGGGAGCGAGTCCTCCGCTTCAAGACGTACACGCGACTCTTGAGATTCGGCGGGCCAGAGGTGGTCACAATCTGTGACCACTTACTCGGTGAGGCGTAGCCCCAGGGGGAACGTGTAGCGTCCACCCCGAGGATCGCGGGCGCTGACCTCGAGGCGTGTGGGCACGGCGGCGGGGTCCA
>Ga0210378_10000261_pt1 | contig 26014 bp, 24 predicted proteins | sample PLM1_60_b1redo_FD_155465 | JGI IMG/M metagenome (GOLD analysis project Ga0210378, IMG submission 155465) | Groundwater sediment microbial communities from an aquifer in East River, Colorado, USA - PLM1_60_b1 redo | ecosystem: Environmental > Terrestrial > Soil > Riparian zone | place: USA: East...
CTCACCCTCCTGCGCGTAGAACGCGTAGCAGGCGTTCGCGTGCGCCTCGATCGTCTCGTAGGGCGTGGGATGCTCCAGGCGCGCCGCGAGGATCTGCTCGAAGCGCTCCGGATTCGCGTCCGTCCACCCCGGCGAGAACGTGTAGGGCATCGTCAAGCGCCCGAACTCCTCGTGTGGAAGCCCCAGCGCAGCGGTGAACGCAGCGGCCACATGTGCCGGGCGACGGACCCGGTCGCGCCCACCCGCGCCGGTTCCGGCCAGGACGAGCGAGCGGACGCGGGCGGGCTCGGTCAGGGCGAGCGTCAGTGCGACGTAGCCGCCCATGGACAGGGCGAGGAGGTCCGCGGGCTCGTCGACCTGCGCCAGCGCATCCTCGGCCAGCTCGGCGATCGAGCTGCGGGCAGGCCGGTCGTTCAGGCGACCGGTGCCGAGGTTGTCGTAGGTGACGACACGGCGCTCGCCGTCGAGCAGCGGCACGACATCCCGCCACGCCCAGCTGCCCTGGCCGAGACCGGCGATCAGCAGGAGTGGGGGGGTCAGCTCAGGCGCTCGACGAGCATCGCCATCCCCTGGCCGCCGCCGACGCACATCGTCTCGAGCCCGATCGTCCCGTCGAGCGTCTCGAGGTCGTTCAGCAGCGTGCACATGATCCGCGCGCCGGTCATGCCGTAGGGGTGGCCGAGGGCGATTGCGCCGCCGTGCGGGTTCAGCTTCTCGCCGAACGGGTCGACCCCCAGCTCGCGGCAGACGGGGAGCACCTGCGCGGCGAACGCCTCGTTCAGCTCCATCACGTCCACGTCGTCGATCGACATTCCCGTTTTGGTCAGCACCGTGCGCACCGCTTCGATCGGTCCCACGCCCATGATCTCCGGCTCGACGCCCGTGACCGCGGAGGCGAGGATCCTCGCGCGGGGCTTCAACCCCAACTCGCCCGCTCGCTCCTCGGACATGACGACCACAGCGGCGGCCCCGTCGTTCAGGGGGCACGCGTTGCCGGCCGTGACCTTGCCTCCCGGCTTGAAGGCAGGCTCCAGCGAAGCGAGCGCCTCGACCGTGGAGCCTCGGCGCGGCCCGTCGTCGGCCGAGACGCTGTCCCAGGCCGTGATCTCGCGCGCGAAGAACCCGGAGTCCTGGGCGGCGACGGCGCGCTCCTGCGAGCGCTGCGCGAAGCGGTCCATGTCCTCGCGCGAGACGTCCCAGCGCTCGGCGACGTTCTCCGCGGTCAGGCCCATCGGGATATAGACGTTGGCGATCGGGGCGTCGTCCCCGAACAGTTTCGGATGCAGCTCCTCGGTGTCCTTCGGATAGCCGTCGACCTGCGTGATCGACTCGACCCCGGCAGCGACGTAGGCGTCCCCTTCGCCGGCCTTGATCGCATGGAAAGCCATCCGGATCGTCTGCAGCGAGGAGGCGCAGAAACGGTTGACCGTCGTGCCCGGAACGGTCTCCGGCAGACCCGCGAGCAACGCTGCGCGGCGGCCGAGGTTCATGCCCTGCCGCTCCTGGGGGAAGCCGCAGCCGACCATCACGTCGGCGATTTCGCCGCGGTCGAGCTTGGGCACCTGCTTCAGCGCCGCGTCGATTGCGAAGGCGACGAGGTCGTCGGGGCGCGCGTCTACGAGCGACCCCTTGCGGGCGCGCCCGATCGGCGTGCGCGTGGCGGAAACGATCACTGCTTCAGACAAAGGCGCTCTCTCCTGTGAGGTGTCGGCCGATGATGAGCTTCTGCACCTGGCTCGTGCCCTCGTACAGGGTAGTAACGCGCGCGTCCCTCAAGTACTTCCCGACCGGGTACTCGTCCACGTAGCCATATCCGCCGTGGACCTGCACGGCCGCATTGGCGGCGCGGACCGAGACCTCGCTGGCGTAGTACTTCGCCGCCGAGGACTCGAGCGTGTGACGCTCGCCGCGATCGGCGAGAGCAGCAGCCCGCCAGGTCAGCAGCCGGGCAGCGTCGGCCTCGACGGAGATGTCTGCGAGCAGCTCCTGTACAAGCTGGAAGCCGGCGATCGGCCTGCCGAACTGCGTCCGCTCCTGCGCGTAGGCGACCGAGGCGTCCAGGCACCCCTGCGCGATCCCGACACAACCGGCCGCGAGCGAGATGCGCCCATTGTCGAGCGCAGACATTGCGACCTTGAAGCCGTCCCCTTCGGCGCCGAGCCGGGCCGAGTCCGGCACGCGCACCTGCTCGAGGAAGAGCTCGCCGGTGTCCTGAGCGCGCAGGCCGAGCTTGCCCTTGATCGGCCGCGCCTCGAAGCCCTCCGAGCCCGTCGGGACGAGGAAGCAGGTGATCCCGCGAGCGCCCTCCTCGCCGCTGCGCGCGAACACGAGCGCGACCTCCGCCCAGGTGCCGAGCGTGATGAAGATCTTCGAGCCCGTCAGCAGCCAGTCGTCACCGTCGCGCTCCGCGCGTGTCGTCAGGCTCGCCGGGTCCGAGCCGGAGCCCGGTTCCGTCAGCGCGTAGCAGCCGAGCGCCTCGCCGGAGGCCAGCCGGGGTAGCCATTCCCCGCGCTGCTCGTCGGTGGCCCACCTGGCGACGGTCTTGCCGACGAGACCATTCTGCACCGAGACGATGCCCCGCACCGAGGAGTCCGCGCGGCCCAGCTCCTCCATCACCAGGCAGTACGAGATCGTGTCGAGGCCCAACCCGCCGTGCTCGGTCGGCAGCGAGGCGCCTAGGAAGCCGATCTCGGCGAGCTTGCCGACGATCGCGCGGTCCATCGTCTCGCTGCGGTCCCAGTCGCGGGCATGGGGGACGACCTCCCGCTCGAGAAACTCGCGGGCGGTGCCGCGGATCAGCTCCTGCTCGGGGCTCAGCGTGAAGTCCACTGCGCGTTTCTACTCGAAACGAGACGGGGCCGGCACTGCCGGCCCCGTCGTCGATGCCGCTGGCTGGGCCTATCGGCCCTTGAACAGGTTGCTGATCTCGCTCCAGGAGCCGTCGTTGAATCGAAGGAGCTTGAACTGGTCGAGCACGAAATGGTCTTTCGCCGTCGTCTTCGACTGCACGCCCTTGATCATGTACGGGTTGAACCAGTTGATTTTCTTCGTCGCCTTCATGATCGATGCACGCGTCAGATTCGGGCCTGCCAGGTAGAGCAGCTTGACGAAGTCATAGCCCTTTGCGAACCCGTAGTAGTAGAAGGTGTCAGCACGGTTGGCGCCCGCAGGCCCATACTTCGTCATCAGCCTGTTGTACTGCCGAACCGCCGCGTCCCTGCGGTACTTCGGGTTCGAGGGGTTCTTCAGGTACCCGGTGCTGACCGCTCCGTTGACGAAGGCGGCACCTGCGTTGGCCACGGCCGACTTCATGACGCCGTCTGTGGCCGATACCGAGTTGATGATGATCTGTTCGGGCCTCCACCCGAGCGCCCTTGCCGTCCCGATCGCCCGCACCGTTGGAGTCGGCGTAGTCAGGAGGACCCACACGTTGGCGCCCGACCCCCGCTGGCGCACGATTTGCGAGGCGTACGAGGTGTCGGTCACCTCGTAGCTCTGCTCGGAGACGATCAGGTTCGTCCTGTTCCCGAGCCCCTGCTTGAAGCCGTTGAGGTAGTCCTTCCCGTAGTCGTCGTTCTGGTAGAAGATCGCGATCTTGGCGCCGGGCTTGTTCGCCACGACCCACTTGGCGTAGACCTTCCCCTCGGAGATGTAGTCGGGCTGCCAGCCGGTGGTCCACGGGAACACATCGGCCTGCGTACCCCAGAAGCTGGCGCCGGTCGTGACCATGAGCTGCGGGATCTTGCGGCTGTTGAGCAGCGGTCGGATCGCCTGGTTGTGCTCGGTGCCCAGGGAGCCGACGACCGCGAAGACCTTGTCCTGAAGGATCAGCTTGTTGGTCTGTTGAACGGTGTTTGCGGGGTTGTAGCCGTCGTCGTAGAACTTCCAGACGATCTGACGGCCGTACACGCCGCGCCTCCCGTCCTTGGCCCTCCGCCTATTGATGTAGCTGAAGTACGCCTTCATTCCGCGCGGGATCGGCGCGTAGAAGGACGCCCCCCCGCTGAGCGGGAACGTGCCGCCGATGGTGATCGTCTTGCTCGTCACTCCCGGCGTTGCGGTAGGAGCAGTGGTGAGCTCCGGGGCCGCCGTCGCCGTAGAGAGTCCTGCAAGCAGGGCGACAAGCGCACCAGCCAGAAGTAGTTTCCTCATCCTTGCCTCCTTGTCGGGGAGGTTGGCATCGGCCGACCCCCCTCAGTTAGTCGCCGCACCGCTCCATTAAACACGCCTGCGAGCATTCGCAGAAGCCCAGCAAACCCGCCGGGGAGCAAGAGCATGATCAGGATGAGCGCGGCGCCGAAAACGACGGATGGTGCCTGAGTCGAGAAATCGAACGGCAGCAGCGGCGGGTTCTCAGCGTAAACGGGCAGGAACTCGAGGACGAGCGCACCGAAGATCACGCCCGTCAGCGCGCCGAGACCGCCGATGACAGCGCTCGCGAGTAGCAAGATGGACAGGCCGACCGGGAAGGTGTCCGGGTTGACGAAGGAGACCTCGATCACGAGCAGCGCGCCCGCGACGCCGGCGTAGAAGGAGGAGACGCCGAACGCGAGCGTCTTGTAGAGCGCGGGGCTGACGCCGGACGAGACCGCCGCGACCTCCCCGTCGCGGATCGACCGCCACGCTCTCCCCAGTCGCCCGCGGACCATCACCCAGGCGACGACGAACAGGATCCCGGCTGTGGCCCAAGCCTCGTAATAGAGCCAGTGGCGAGTGGAGATGTCCCATCCGAACGGCGTCTCGGGGAGGGTGAGGCTAAGGCCTCCGCCCCCTCCTGTGACGGAGTCGAAGCGCTTCGCCACCGTCGGCAGCGAGACCGCCATCGCGAATGTCGCCAGCGCGAGCGAGACGCCGGCGAGCCGCAAAGCGGGAATGCCGAACAGGACCCCGACGACCCCGGTGACCAGGCCGGCGATCGGGATCGTGAAGACGGGGGTCATGCCGTCGCCGAGCGGGAGCCACCCGGGTGGATCCAGCTGGTAGAGCTCGAGGCCGGGGCGACCGAGGCTCAGAACTGCGCTGACGTAGGCGCCGATGCCCATGAACGCGCCGTGGCCGAGCGAGATCTGCCCGTTGTACCCGGTGAGGATGTTCAGCCCGAGGAGCGCGATGAAGTAGAGCGCCACGAACGTGAACTGCGAGAGGCGGAACTCCCCCATGAAGCGGGGCAGAAGCGCGATCACGACGACCGCCGCGAAGAACAGCGCGAACTTCAGGATCGTGGACAGCGCGGGCGCTCTCATACCCTCCGCACCACCGCGTGGCCGAACAACCCCTGGGGGCGGATGAGCAGGACGGCCAGGAGGACGAGGAGCGCCGTCGGCAGCCTGAGCTCGCTCCCGACGAAGTCCACGTAGGCGCCGAGCAGATTGAGCAGCACGCCCAGCGTCAGCCCGCCGACGACAGCGCCTAGTGGGCTGTCGATCCCACCGAGCACCGCCGCGGCGAACGCGTAGATGAGGACGATCAGCATCATCGACGGGTCGAGAAACAGGGTTGGCGCAGCCATCATTCCGGCGACCGCGCCCAGCACCGCGGCCAGGCCCCAGCCGAGCGCGAGCATCCAGCCGACCCGAACGCCCTGCAGGCGGCTGGCCGTCGGGTTGTTCGCGACCGCCCGCATGACGAGGCCCAGGGTCGTGAAGCGGAAGAACGCCCACAGCGCCAGGACGGTCAGCAGGCAGATGCCGAGCGTCCCGATGTCAACGACCGAGAGCGCAACGCCTCCGACTTCCCAGGTCTCGTTCGGGAACGGGCTGTCGAAGGCCTTCACCTCGGCTCCCCAGATCCAGCCGGTCAACCCGTTCAGGAGGATCAGGAGCCCGATCGTGACGATCACGATCACGATCTCCGGCCGGTGCTCGACGGGCCGGATCAGGACGCGCTCCACGCCGGCCCCGCCGATGAAGGCGAGCACGAGCGTCAGCACGAACGCGGGCCAGTAGGAGAGACCGTGGTCCATCAGCGACCACGCGATGTAGGTGGCGAAGGTCGCCATCTCCCCCTGCGCGAAGTTGACGACGTCGGTTGCGCGATAGATGAGGACGAGCGCCAGCGCGAGGCTCGCGTAGATCGCGCCTGACGCGAGCCCGCTCACCACCTGTTGGATGAAATCGGCCATCAGTAGCCCAGGTACGACTTTCTGACGCCCTCGTGGCGCTGGAGCTCTGCGCTCTCGCCCGACACGGCGACCTTGCCGACCTCAAGCACGTACGCGCGAGAGGCCGTCTCCAGCGCGATCGTCGCGTTCTGCTCGACCACGAGCACGGTCAGGCCCTCCTCCTGGTTGAGGCGCTGCACGATCGAGAACAGCTCCCGCACGACCGTGGGCGCCAATCCAAGCGACGGCTCGTCGAGCAGGAGGAGGCGTGGTCGGGAGACGAGCCCCCGGACGAGAGCCAGCATCTGCTGCTCGCCGCCGCTCAGGGTTCCCGCCTGCTGGTCGCGCCGCCGTTCCATCCACGGGAAGTAGCCGAGGATCCGCTTGGCGTCCTGACGCAGCGCCTTCTGCCCGCCCCTCACGACCGCGCCCATGCGGAGGTTCTCCCAGACGGTGAGCTCGGTGAAGAGACCGCGGCCCTCGGGGACGTGTGCGATGCCGAGGCGCGCGATGCCTTCCGGGCTGCGGCGGGCGATCGTGCGCCCCGCGAAGCTGATCTCCCCGGCGGTGCGGACCATGCCGCAGATTGCGCGCAGGGTCGTCGTTTTGCCCGCGCCGTTGGCACCGAGGATCGCAACGACCTCGCCCTCCTCGACTGACAGCGAGACCCCGTGCAGGGCGCGGATCGGGCCGTAGCGCGCGAGCACGTCACGCAGCTCAAGCAGCGGCACTCTCGCCCCCGAGGTACGCCTCGATGACGTCCGGGTTCGCCCGCACCTCGGCCGGCGTGCCCTCCGCGATCTTGCGGCCGAAGTTGAGCACGTGCACGCGATCGCACACCGACATCACGAGCGCCATGTGGTGCTCGACGAGCAGGACGGTCAGCGAGAAGTCCTTCTGCAGCTTCCGGATCAGGCCCTGGAGCTCCTCGACCTCCTCGTGGTTCAGTCCTCCGGCCGGCTCGTCGAGCAGGAGCAGGCGCGGCTTCGAGACGAGTGCGCGGGCGAGCTCGATCCGCTTCAGCGTGCCGAAGGGCAATCCGGCCGCCGGCCGAGCTCCGATGCCGGTCAGGCCGAGGTACTCGAGCGTCTCGAGCGCATCCGCCCGCGCCTGACGCTCGCCGAAGGGCCGCATGCGCGTGTGCGCACCGACGAGCACGTTTTCCGTCACCGTCATCGTCGGGAAGAGCACGACGTTCTGGAACGTCCGTGCCACGCCGCGCCGCACGATCCGGTACGGCGGAGTGCGGAGCAGGTCGTCGCCGTCCAGCACCACACGGCCTTCGTCCGGCTTGTAGAGGCGGGTGACGACGTTGAAGAGCGTCGTCTTGCCCGCGCCGTTCGGGCCGATGAGCCCGGTGATCGTCCCCTCGTCGGCAGCGAGGGACACCTTGTCGAGCGCGACGATCCCTCCGAAGCGGCGCGTCACCTCTTCGACGGAGAGCAAAGCCACGGGGCGGGGATCATAAGCCGCTTGAATAGCCGGATGCTTGAGTTGGAGGGCGGGGTGCGCCGCGTGACGTTTCCCCTGCCGCTCGGAATCGACCACGTGCACTGCTACTTGCTGCCGGGCTCGGACGGCTGGACTGCGGTCGACGCCGGCTTGGGGGTGCCCGGGGCGCGCGAGAGCTGGGCCTCGACGCTCGAGGAGGTGGACGGTTCGGTTCGGCGCATCGTCGTCACGCACTTCCATCCCGATCACGTAGGCGCGGCCGCCGATCTCGCCGAGCTGACCGGTGCGCGCGTGTTCCAGGGGGCGGAGGACTACGCGCAGTGCGTGCAGACCTGGGGCGGGGACCGCGTTCTCGAGCGTGTCCCCGAGTACCTGCATGCGCACGGAGTGCCCGACGACGAGATCGCCACCTTCCGGCGGGAGTCGCAGGCGCTTGGCCGAATGGTGCGGTTCGCGCAGGATCCCGAGCCCCTCGCGGCCGGCGACACCGTCGCCGGCTGGGAAGTGCTGCACGTTCCCGGGCACGCAGACGGCCACCTCGCCCTTCTGCGCGACGGGGTCCTGATCGCTGGCGATGCGTTGCTTGCCTCGATCACGCCGAACGTCGGCCTCTATCCCGACTCGCGCCCGGACCCGCTCGCCGATTACCTCTCGTCGCTGGAGCTGATCGAGCGCCTCGCGCCCCGGGTCGCGTACGGCGGGCACGGCGTCGCCATCGAGGACCCGGCCGGACGCGCACGCGAGCTGATCGCGCATCACCACGACCGGCTCGAGCAGGCGGCCGCCGCGCTTGGGGAGAGACCGCAGACCGCATATGCGCTGTCCTACGCGCTCTGGCCCGAGCAGCTCCCGACTGCCCTGCGCCGCTTCGCCCTGGCCGAGGCCCGCGCCCACGTCGAGTACCTCGTGCTCCGCGATGAAGCGGCCCGGAGCGCTCGCGACGGCCTCGTCGAATACTCGGCGCTCAGCTGACCACGGAGCAAGACCTGCAGTTCGAGCCCGGGACTTAGTAACACAGTGTTACTTGGGTTCGGATGGCTCTGCGGCCGGGACGCGGAGTACGCTTGTCGAGCCTTGCAACTCCTCGAAATCCCGGTGAAGCCGAGGTTGCGCGGCGTGCTGCACGAGTACGCGTTCGTCCTGGCGATCGCGTTCGGGATCGTGCTCGTGCTGCTTGCGTCCACTGCCCGAGAGCGGCTCGCCGCTGCCGTGTTTGCCGCCGCGATGACGGCGATGTTCGGAGTCAGCGCCCTGTACCACCGGCCGGACTGGAGCGCTCGTCCTCGCCGCTGGCTCCGGCGCCTCGACCACGCGATGATCTACCTGCTCATCGCCGGTACGTACACGCCCTTCGGCCTGCTCGTCCTCTCCGGCGCGTGGCAGGTGACCGTGCTCGCAATCGTCTGGAGCGGCGCTGCGGTCGCGATCCTGCTCAAGCTCGTCTGGATCGACTCCCCGAAATGGGTGGCGGCGGTCCTTGGCATCGCGCTCGGCTGGGTCGGTGTCGTCGCCTTTCCGCAGCTGACGTCGATGGGCGTGGGAGGGGTCACACTGATCCTGGCCGGAGGGGCGTTGTACACGGCAGGCGCGATCGTCTACATGCGGAAGCGCCCGGACCCGGCCCCCGCGGTGTTCGGGTACCACGAGCTCTTCCACGCGCTCGTGATCGCGGCCGCCGCGTGCCAGTACGCCGCGGTTGCTTTTTTCATCCTTTGAGGCTCAGCGCCTCCAAAACGAGCGCCGCGCGTCCGGCTCGGCGGGCTCCTCGCCGATCGCGCGGGCTGCGGCCAGGAGGTCTTCCGAGCGGAGGACCATCAGCTCGTCGCGCTCGAGGTCGGCCAGCTGTGCGCCTTGCAGGTCGGCCAGCCGAAGAGCCTGCGTATTCAGCGCCTGCTCGAAGATCGTTCGCGCGAAGCGCGCGTTGCCGAAGCCCTCGCCGCGCTTCGGATTCGCCAGCACGCGCCGCAGTGTCTCCTCGGCGCCCTCGCCGAGTCGGTACTGGTTCTCGGCCAGGAACTTCCCGGTGATCGCAAGCAGCTCGTCCGTCGAGTAGTCCGGAAACGCGATCTCCCGCGCAAAGCGCGAGCGCAACCCGGGATTCGAGTCCAGGAACCGGTCCATCAGCCTCGGGTAGCCCGCGACGATTACGACGAGGCGGTGCCGGTAGTCCTCCATCCGCTTGAGCAGGGTCTCGATCGCCTCGGCGCCGAAGTCGAGCCGCTCCTCCGGGCCGGCGAGCGCGTAGGCCTCGTCGATGAAGAGGACGCCGTCGAGCGCGCGACGGATCGCGCGATCCGTCTTGATCGCTGTCAGGCCGACGTACTGGCCGACCAGCCCCGCGCGGTCGACCTCGACGAGGTGGCCCTTACGCAAGAGCCCCATCGCGCGGTACATCTGTGCGAGCAGGCGCGCGACTGTCGTCTTGCCCGTGCCGGGGTTCCCGAAGAACACAAGGTGTTGCGAGGTCGCGACTTCGGGCAGGTCGTGCTCGGCGCGGGCGGCCTGCACCTGGAGGAACGCGACGAGCGCGCGCACCTGCTCCTTGACCGTCTCCAGGCCGACGAGGGCGTCGAGCTCGCCCTGTAGCTCCTCCAGCGTAGGCCCCGGCTCGGGCTTGCGCAGCGAGTCGATCTGGTCGGCCAGCCAGTCCGCGCCGTCGCCGCCGCTCGTCCCCACGCGTAACCGGTCACCGAGGTGGCGGAGGCCGCGGGCGACGTCGTCCAAGGGGTTGGCCATGGCGCCGCTACGGTAGCGGCGAGCACGTGGGACCGAAGGCCCCAGTGGGTAGAAAACCGTTGCTACCTTGAGCGCAATGAGGCTTCTTCCCGCATCGCCTCGCCGTCGGCGCCGTCTGGCGCGCGTCGGCGTCGTCTTGGCCGTCGCTCTCGCGGTCTTCGTCGCGACCCTTGTCCTCCACGCTCCTGCCGACGACGACTCGGAAGGAGTGCCCGGCTCGCGGGCCGCCGTCTACGTTCCGCCGGAGCCCGTGCGGGTGACGAAGCGGATGCGAAGCGAGATCAACGCGACGCTCGACCGCTTCGTGCCCGCGGCGGTTCGCCGGGAAAACCCCATGGTCGCGCACGACCTGGCCTCGCCCGGGCTCCGCGCCTCGGCGACGAGCAAGGAATGGGAGCGCGGCGAGATTCCCGTCTATCCCTTCCACGCGAAGGGCTCGGAGTTTCACGGCTGGACCCTCAACTACTCGATCCCGAACAACGTGAACGTCGACCTCATGATCCCGGCCACCAACGAGGAGAAGCAGGTCAGTGGCATCGCGTACACGGTCGACCTGAAGCGGATCGGCGGCCGCTGGCTCGTCGAGTCCTTCTTCCCGACCGCGGAGTTCCGTCGCGTTCCGGCCGGGAACGGCTCGCGCATCGTCGCCCAGCCAGACCTCGCGCCCACGCAGACCCGCGACGGAGTCACTCATTCGGGCCAGGACGTCACGAACCGGATCGTCGCGCTTGTCCCGCTGCTCGTCGCCTTGATCGGCGTGGCGCTTGTGATCGGCGTCTTCCTCACGCAGTACATCCGCGGCAAGCGCGCCGAGCGGGACTACCTGGCCGGCAGGCTCTGAGGTCCCGGGCCACGGGCCTGGGACTCGCCGAACGTGCTCCGCACTTTCGGCGACTAAGAGCACAGGTCGATGGGCCGGGCAGATCGACCTTCGACTTGACCGGGTTCCCGGAGGTCGTTCTCGCCGCTTGCCTGAGGGATTTCAGCGGCGTCCCTCGAAATGGTGATGCGAGCCCGCTGCGGTAGACGCCCGACCGAAAAAGGGCTATTCGTTAGGGACACGTCCTTTCCAGGGGGAAGCAAGGTGACACGAGGGTCGGGTAGACGACGCGCTGCGTTGGGGCTGATCACAGCGTCCGTTCTCGGCGTGGGTGCGTTTGCACCGGGGTCGGATGGCTCGTCGACGCGGCGCACCGAGTCGCTCTCGGCTCCTCGCGCTGTGGCGAAGAGCCCGAAGCTCGACGGGCGGCTGCTCAGGCGCGCGCGCGCGCGTCACTCTGTGCGCCTCGAGATCTCGGCGCGGAAGCCGGCGGCCGCCCGGGCTCTCGTTGCCCGGCTCGGTGGCCGCGTCGAGGCCTCGTACGGTCGCCTGATCGAGGCCGTCGTTCCCGAAGCCGCGCTCGAGACGATCGGCCGTGACCGCGCAGTCCAGTACGCGCGCGAGCCGATTCGCGCCGTGCCCGAGGCGGTGGGGGGCGAGGGGGTCGGCGCGAGTGGCGCCAGCTCCTGGCACCGGTCTGGCCTGCGCGGAGCGGGCGCGAAGATCGCCGTCATCGACCTGGGGTTCCGCGGCTGGCGTGACAGTCGCCGGAATGGGGATCTGCCCGCATCGACCGTCGCCGTCGACTTCTGCCAAGGCGGGCTCGATGGCACGATCGCCGTGAATCATGGAACCGCAGTCGCGGAGATCGTGGCCGAGATGGCGCCCGCGGCCCGGCTGTACCTGATCTGCGCCCAAACTGTCGCTGCCCTCGGACAGGCCAAGGACTACGCGCGGGCTCAGGGCATCCACATCGTCAATCACTCGGCCAGCTGGTTCAACGTGGGCCGCGGAGACGACAGCGGAGGCCCCGACACGCCGACGGGCATCGTCGCCGACGCGAGAGCGGCCGGGATCCTCTGGGTGAACGCCGCCGGCAATCGCGCACAGCAGCACTGGAGCGGGACGTTCGCCGACCTGGACGCCGACTCGTGGAACGAGTTCGCCCCGGGCGACGAGGGGAACACGATCCTGCTCGGCGCCAATCAACAGACTTGCGCTGCCCTCAGGTGGGACAGCTGGCCTGTGACGGCGCTCGACTACGACCTGTATCTGACCCGTGCCAACGACGGCTCGCCGGTCGCCTCCTCGACCAACCGGCAGAGCGGCTCGCAGCCGCCGACCGAGCTCATCTGCCACGTCAACACCACCGGCGTGGCACAGCTCTATGCGCTCGGGATCCGACGGCACAACGCGGCAGATCCGTCGCCGCGGTTCGACCTCTTCGTCTATCCGGGCCCCAATCTCGAGTACCAGGTCGGAGAGGGAAGCGTCACCGAGCCGGGCTCGTCCTCGTTCGCGCTTGCGGTGGGCGCCGTGTGCTGGCGGACCAGCAGCCTCGAGCCCTTCAGCTCGCGAGGCCCGACGATCGACGGCCGGACGAAGCCGGACCTGACGGGGCCGGACTGGGTGTCGTCGTTCTCGTACGGGCCCTTCAACGGGTGCGGCGCTCAGACCGGCTTCGGCGGGACCTCGGCGGCGACGCCGCATGTCGCGGGCGCGGCCGCGCTCGTCAAAGGAGCGAACCCGAGCTTCGGGCCGAACGAGTTGCAGGCTTACCTCGAGAGCCACGCGATCGATCTCGGCGCACCCGGGCGGGACGCGTCATACGGTGCGGGCAAGCTCGCGCTCGGCCCTTCGCCGCGTCCGGCGCTCCGCGTCTGCGTCGTGCCACGGCTTCGAGGCGCCACGCTCGCAGCTGCGCGCTCGCGGATCCGCCGCGCGGGTTGCTCGGTGGGCCCTGTCCGCCGGACGCGCTCTCGGCTCAGGCGGGGACGGGTGGTCGCTCAGAGCCCGGCGCCGGGCCGACGGGTCTCGCTCCGCGGACGCGTGAACGTGACGCTCAGCCGCGGTCGCTAGGTCCCCGCCCACGGGGCGGGGACTGAGAGCACTGGTCTCGAAGGCCTGCTGCTCCGGCGCTCGTGTCGCAGCGGCACCAATTTTGGAGGACCCTCAGCGGCCTTCGCGCCTGATGAACCGCGACCCGCCCTCGGGCATGCGCAGAAAGGCACGCATCCGTTCCGCGAACTTGGCGAGCTCGTCGGCCCGGACGTGGATCGTGCCGGTCTGTTCCTTCTCGTATTCGGGTGGCCAGTGCAGGTGGACGTCGAGGACAGCGTCGCCTTCCCCGAGGTTGGTGGCGCGGATGCTCATCTCGGCGAACTCCGAACTCCACTCCTTGACACCCTCCCAGCCGCCGGTCTCCGCGCCGAGTTCCTCGAAGAACCCGAGCATGTCTGCGCGATAAGCCGAGATCATCTCCAACGGGACGGACCAGTCCTCTCCGTCGAGGGCGAACGTCGCCAAGCAATTGAAGTAGCCGCGGCTCCGGCCCCCACTGGGCTCTGAGAACTCGATTCGCCCTACGTGCGGAGACGCGGCCGACGAGAAGATGGCTGCGTGAGGTGTATTCACCATTTGTGGAGGCTGTCAGTCTGAGACAAACGGTCTGCTACACGCGTGTCGGGGCAGCACGCCCACGAGTACGAGTGCTCTTAGTCGACGAAAGTGCGGAGCACTTTCGTCGAGTCCCCGCCCCGTGGGCGGGGACCACTTAGCGGTCGGCGGTGGTGGCGGTCTTCTGCTCGAGCTTGATGAACTCGAGGTCCTCTTTTGTCACGACCAGGTTCGGTCCGACCGTGCCGATGCCGGCCGACTTCAGCTGGGCCATCGCGTCCTCCAGCGCCGTCCGGGCGTCAGCCTCGGTCTCGGCGATGTCGGCACGCGTTGTCGAACCGGACTTGAATCTTACGTAGGCCTGCCACACAGGGACGCGATCCTAACCGACGCTCAGGCGACGTCTTCGACGGGGTCTTCGCCGTCGCGTCCGGTCTGCTTGTTCCACCACTCGGACTCGCGACGTTGCAGCGCTCCCTGCGCCTGGGCCACGTACGCCGCCAGCTGGGTCTCCTTCGTGCCGAGCTTCTCCTCGAGCTCCTCGAGGACCTTTTCGCGCCGCTCGAGCTTGTCCATGCGGATCTCGATGTCGGTCTCGAGCCGCGCTTCCTTGCGGTCGAACTCGGCCTCGCGCTCGTCGAGCTCGCGCACGCGCTCGCGAAGGGTTTTCTCGGTCTCGCTCAGGCGCTTGTCGCGCTTTTCGATGCGGTCGCGGGCGGATACCGCCAGCTCGTTCTCATCGGCGAGCGACGACTCGTGGTCTGCGATCTGCTTCTCGCGCTCCTTGAGCCGCACCTCCCACGCTTCGAGGTCGTGACTGAAGTTTGTCTCGCCTTCGACGCGAGCGAGGTCGGCCTCGCGGCGGTTGAGCTCGGCCTCACGGGCGATGAGCTCTTCCTCGCGGGCCTCGACTTCGGCGATCCGAGTGTGGACCTGCTGGAACTCCTCGCCTGAGGAAGCGAGCTGCTGCTCGAGCTGTTGCGTCTCCGCGCGAATTCCGGCATTTCGCTCCTCGACCTCGGCCTCGCGGCGGCGGAGTGCGGCATCTTCGGCCGCGACGCGTGCGGCCTCCCTGGCGATGCGCTGCTCGCCGTCGCCCAGTCGCGACTCGCGACCGGTGAGATCCTTGTCCCGCCGCCTGAGCTCGTTCTCGCGTGTACGCCACTGGCCCTCGCGCGCCGCGAACTCCTTCTCGGCCTTGGCGAGCTTGTCCTCGCGTGCATTGATGGCGGCGTTTCGCTGCGCGAACTCGGACGTGCCGCGCTTGGCAAGCCTCTCGGCCTCGGCGAGCGCGGCGGCCCTGGCCTGCAGGTCTTCCTCCAGCTCGGCGGCGCTCGCCTGTGCCGCGGTGAGCTCGTCCTGTAGCTCCGAGACGCGGCGGCGCTCGACGTTCAGCTCACTGCGCTCGTCCACGAGCCGTTGCTCCCGCTCACGGACCTGAGATTCGGTTGCGGTGAGCTTCGAGCTCTTCTCGTCGAGCTTCGCCGCCTGCCGCGAGACATCGTAGTCTTCTGACAGCTTCCGCTCGTAGGCCTCGACCTGCTCGGCGAAGGCTGCGCGGAGCTCCCGCTCGCGCCTCTCCGCATCCACCAGCTTCGCCTTGACCCTGTCGAGCTCGGGAGCGGGCTCGGCTGCCACGGCCGGTGGCAAGAGGGTTGTGCCTTGGTCGAGCTCGACGAGCGGAGCCTGGAGCTGAGGGGCGGCGGGCGGGGCCTCTTCTTCCCGGTCCTCGCGGCGGCGAGCGAGCTGCTCGCGGAGGCCCGTGCCGAATCCACCCTCGGTGGGTTCCGTGGTCTCGCGCTGCTCCTGGTTGTTGGTCTCGTCAGACACGGCCGCTCCTGTCTCTCTAGAAGAGCTCCTGGATGTTGAGGATCGCCGGCCCGAGAATCACGAGGAACATGGCCGGGAAGATGAAGAGCACTGTCGGGAAGAGCATCTTGATCGGAGCCTTCATCGCTTGCTCCTCGGCAGCTGCCTGGCGGCGGAGGCGCGAGTCGGCGGCCTGGACGCGGAGGATTCGGCCCAGGGTCGTGCCCAGCGTGTCGGCCTGGATGATCGCCCGCACGAAGGAGGAGATCTCCGGCGCGTCGACACGCTCGGCCAGGCGCTTGAGGCCCTCCTGGCGACTTTCGCCGATTCGCATCTCGGACAGCGTGAGCCCGAACTCCTCTGCGAGCGGCCCCTCCATGTGCTCGCTGAGCTTGGCGACCGCTCCGTCGAAGCCGAGGCCGGCCTCGACGCTGACTGCGAGCAGGTCGAGCGCGTCAGGGAGGTCGGCCCGGATTCGCTCGCGGCGGCTTCGGCCCTTGAGGGTCAGTGCGTAGTCGGGGGCGAGGAAGCCCACAGCCCCGAGGATGAGCGCGCCCAGAAGTGCGAGGCCGACACCTCCCATGCGTCCGATCATCGTCCCGAAGAAGAGCCCGGCGAGCGCGGCTGCGCCCTTGACGGCGAGGAACCCGGTCGGCGAGATCCTGCGCCCGACCCCAGCAGCGAGCAGTTTCATGGCAATGGCGTCCACGCTGATGCGGGGATTGGCCTTCAACACCCAGCCGGCCAGCCACTCTCGAAGAGGAGCGACGAACCGATCCTGGAAGCTCTCGCCCTGGGCGTCCGAGCGAACCTCTTGTCGTCCGTACGTGGCGGCACGGCGAACCGACGTCCAGCGCTGGCGGGCCGGTGCGGTGGCGATCTCACCCAGCAGGAAGGCGGCGCCTGCGAGGCAGAAAACGGCGAAGACTAGAAGGAATGTCATTGTGGTCTCTTACCCCTTGAAGGAGACGATCTTTTTCAGGATGGCGGTGCCGATGGCCATTGACACGAGGCCCGTGTAGATGAGTTTGTGGCCCGTGCTCGTGTTGTAGAGCGGATCCATGTACTCGGGGTTCATCAGGGTGATGATCCCCCCCATGAAGAACGGCAGGCCGACCAGCACGTAGGCGGCGGCGCGGCCCATGGCCGTCAACCCCTTGATCTTGCGGATGAACTGTTGCCGCTGGCGGACGGTGTCGGCGACCATGTCGATCAGTCCCGCGAGGCTGCCGCCGACCTGCTGCTGGATGCTCACGGCGGTGATGACGAAGTCGAAGTTCTTCGAGCCGAGGCGGATGGACATCTCGGTCAGTGCGTCGTTCAGCGGGCGTCCCAGCCGAGCCTCGGAGAGGACGCGGTGAAACTCCTTGCTCGCAGGCTCGTGGCCTTCGTCGACGATCGTCTGTAGCCCCGCCTTGAAGCTGTGCCCTGCCTTGAGCGCTGCGGCAAGGGTGATCAGCACGTCCGGCAGTTGGTTCTCGAACGCCTTGAGGCGGCGCGAGGCCTTCAGCCAGATATACCCGAGAGGGAGAAATGCTCCTACTGCGAAGGCGGCCAGGAGGATTAGCGTTCCGACGCCGACCAAGGCCGCGACGAGGCCGGCGAGTAGTGCCGCGCCGACCATCAGGTATGCGACCTCGACGGTGCGGACTGGCAGGTCGCTGCGCTCGACGAGACGCTCCAGTCTTGTCCAGAAGCGCCAGTGGCTGAAGGCTCCTTCCGTGGCGCGGAAGAGGCCCGCGGCGATTGCGAGCCGTTCACGATCGGCCTTGCGCTTGCGGGCCTCCACGCCCGTCGCCAGGTGCGGCGCCAGCCGGCGGCGCAGGCGTGCGCCCTTCACGGTGGTCATGGCGAGCGAGGCGCCCAGCAGGACGATCAGACCGGACATGAGCGCAATCAGCTGCGTTCCGATCGGCGAATAGAAGATTTCCGGCAGCAACCGAGAAGGCTCGCCACCCTGCGGGCCCGTTCCTCCAGGCAGCTCGAGGCGTGTCGTAGCCGACGACCCCAGGGCGTGCGCGGAGAGGGTCAGGGTCTCGCCGGGCCGGCCGGCGGTTGCGTACTCCAGCCGCCACGTGCGGCCGAGCTCGGCTGCGATCGAGCGATAGACGCCCGCGAGCGCGTCGCTCGATGCCGCTCCGTAGTAGTTGCCCCCGGTCGCGGCTGCGAGCTGCTTGAGCGGACCCGGTGTGAACTTCGCGCTCTCGATCGCCACGACGTAGACGGCGGCGCCTGCGGCTTGCGCGGCCGAGATGGCCTCCTTCAGCGACGCCTCGCTTCGCGTCTCGTTGCCGTCGGTGACGACGATGATCACGCGCGAGGGAAAGCGCTCCGCTGCCAGCCGGCGCGCGGAGAGAACGAGCGCGTCGTACAGCGTCGTGCCCTGAACCTTGTCCACGGGAATCGTTCGGAGCGCGATGTCGGCGTCGATCGTGGACGTCGAGAAACCGGTGACCATCTGCGGCGTCGTCGCAAAGGTGGCGATGGCGATCCGGTCACCCGGCGGCTTGGCGGAGATGAAGGAGCGAGCGGCCGCAACGGCGTTGGCCAGCGGCTTGCCCTTCATCGACTGGGACCGGTCGACCGCGAGCACGACGCTCTTCGCCCGACCGAGGTTTTGCGCGGACGTCAAGGTGGCCCGGCTGCCGTTTTCGAGTAGCACCGGATGGGTCGCGGTCCGCGTCGACGTGACCGCGTTGACCTTGATCGTCGGGTAGGCGCCGGCGTCGACGCCGGAGACCTTGACGCCGGCGTGCGCCGCCGGAGCAAGCGTGGCGAGCGCCGCTGCGAGGAACAGCGCCTTGATGAAAGTCCTCCGCCTCACGAAAACCCGCCGAAGCTCGCTGCGGCGAAGGTTGAGCGGAATTCGTCCTCTTCCTCATCGAAGAAGTTCGGTGGCAAGACGACGCCGTGCGTGGCCAGCTTGTCGAGGAAATGCGGCTTGAGGCCAGTGCACTGCAGCGGCGTCATCAGGCGCGTTGCCCCCGAGACGAGCGCGTCCTCCTCGTTGGGCGGCTTGCCCAGGAAGACGTCCTGCAGGGTGATCACCTCCGACTCCATACGGAGCACCTCGGTGATGTGCGAGACGCGGCGAGAGCCGTCGACGAGGCGCGTGATCTGCACGAGCAGGTCGAACGCGCTCGAGATCTGCTCACGGATCGCGCGGAGCGGCAGGTCGACGCCGGCCGTGAGGACGAGCGTCTCGAGGCGCGAGAGCCCGTCGCGGGGAGAGTTCGCGTGGATCGTCGTCAGCGATCCTTCATGGCCCGTGTTCATCGCCTGCAGCATGTCCAGGGTCTCGGCGCCGCGGACCTCGCCGACGATTATCCGGTCGGGGCGCATGCGAAGGGCGTTGCGGACGAGCTCGCGGATGCGGATCTCGCCCTGCCCCTCGATGTTCGGCGGGCGCGACTCGAGCGTGATCACATGCTCCTGCTGGAGCTGGAGCTCGGCTGCATCCTCGATGGTGACGATGCGCTCGTCCCCCGGGATGAAGGCGGAGATCGCGTTCAGGGTCGTGGTCTTACCGGTGCCGGTACCGCCCGAGATGAGGACGTTCAGCTTCCCGCGCGCGCACGCGGCGAGGAACTGGGCGGCCTTGGGCGTGATCGAGCCGAAGCCGATCAGGTCGTCCATCGTGTACGGGTCACGCGAGAACTTCCGGATCGTGAGCGTCGGGCCTCTCAGCGAGAGCGGCGGGATGATTGCGTTCACGCGGCTTCCGTCCGGAAGGCGCGCGTCGACCATCGGCGACGACTCGTCGATTCGGCGGCCGATCTGAGAGACGATCTTGTCGATGATGCGCATTAGGTGCGCGTTGTCGGCGAACGTCGTGTCGCTGCGCTCGATCTTGCCGTCGCGCTCGATGTAGATCTGGTCGAAGTTGTTGACCATGACCTCCGTGATCGAGTCGTCGCCCAGCAGGGGCTCGAGCGGTCCGTAACCGAGAATGTCGTCCGTGATCTCGCGGACGAGCCGGCGCCGTTCCTCACGCGTGAGCGGTGTGCGATCGAGCGCGAGTTGCTCGGTCACCTCGCGCAGGACGCGCTCGGAAAGGTCCTCAGTGGTCTCGGTCGTGAAGAGCTGCGGCCCGAGCTTCGCGATGCACGCTGTGTGGATCGAAGTCTTCAGCGGGCCGTAGGGGTCGCTCGTCTTCGGCGGGGGGTCCTCCGCGAGAGTCGGCCGCGTGAGCGCAGGCGTCGGCTGCTCGCTGTCGGCCGGGCCGCCGTTCGCGAGCTCGCCGCCCTTGATGCGGTCGTGGAGGCCCATTAGCTCTTACCTCCCCGGCCCCAGCGCTTCTTTCCGTTCTTCGAGGCCTGCGCGGGCAGGAGCACCTTCGCCATCTCGCGCAGCGCGCGCGAGAAATCGGCCTTCGGGTCGGAGAGGACGGCTGGGTTCGAGCGGTTGACGGCCAGCGGTACGGCCCGGTCGCTCGGCACCTCGAAGCGGATCTTCGCTTCCAGTGCCGCCTCGACCTCGCCGCGCTTCATGCCGACGTTCGAGTTCGCTCGGTTCAGGATGATCCTGATCCGCTCGGTCGGGAACGAGAGCAGCTGGAGGGTCTGCAGGCTGAGTCGGACGTTCTTGATCGTCGGAACGTCGAGCCCACACACGAGGAGCAGGTCGTCCGTACGGTCGAGCGTCGCCAGCATCGGCCCGTGGAAGAAGGGCGACGTATCGACGACGATCACGTCGTACGACTCCTTCGCCACCTCGAGCAGTCGCGAGAGCTTCTGCTCGGTGACGAGCTCAGCGTCCTCGGGCCGGATCGGCGCGGGGAGCACGTCGAGGCCCGACGAGTGTCGTGTCGTGTAGCCGGCGAGCTTCTCGGGATCGAGCTCGCCGGGAGCGACAACCAGGTCCTGGATCGTCTTCTCGGGCTCGATGCCGAGCATGATCGCGGCATCCCCGAACTGCAGGTCGAGGTCGAGGAGCAGCGTTCGCTTGCCGCCGTACTTGGCGAAGGACGTGGCGAGGTTCGTTGCCGTCACGGTCTTGCCGGTCCCGCCCTTCGGCGAGAACACGGTGATGATGCGGCCGTCGCCGCGGTTCTTGCCCTGGCGCCTGCCTGCGTGGCCCGCCTTGCGGACCGCGAAGACGACGTTTTCGGTCAGCTGCGGAAGCAGCAGCACGTCGGCGACGTCGGCGTCGAGCGCGTCCTCGAGGAGGGCGGACGACTCGCCGGATGCGAGGAGGACGATCGGCGCCCGCGTGTACTCGCGGATCGCCGCCAACTCCTCGACCGGCAGCGCTGACGAGCGTGTGGCGTGGAGGACGACCTGGAGGTGGCCGCCCGAGAGCGGCGCGCCGCCCTCACGGACGTTGTCGCTGTGGCCGACGAGCTCGATCTCGCCATGACGCTCGAGCGCCTCGGTCAGATCGTCCAGGCCCTCACAACCGCCCGTGATGAAGACGCGGGACTTCTCGCGACTGGGTGCGTGTGTCTCGACGGTCATGCTTAGCGCCCTCCCTTGACGGCCCGGCGCTGGCGCTTGCGGAGGCCGTCACCGATGACCGATTGCATCGTCTCGATCGACTCGGGGCTGTCGGCGGGGTCCGTCACCGGCCGGAGCTGGAGCGTCCAGTCGCCGTTCTCGATGACGAAGAAGAGCTTCTGCGCCTGCGCGTCGGTGACGGCGAGCATCGCGGAGAACGGCGATTGCGGGTCGCTTCCGATCTTGCTCTGGAGGCGGCTCGTGTCCGGCGCGCGCAGGATGAGGAGGTCGCGGAGGACGACCCGTGTGACGGGGGTTTCCCGGCCGCCGTTCGTCGCGACGTTGACGTTGGCGACGACGTCCACGCGATCGCCTTTCTTGGCCGTGCCGGCAAGGAGCTGGTGCTCGCTGCCGTTGACCTGCATGGCTCGCAAGTTGCCCTTGAGCTGGGCCATGATCCCCTGCTCCTCCGCAGCGCGGAAGCGCCGGGTCGAGATCTGCTCACCGGCGTAGATGCCCTCGACGGCCACCCACGTTTCGATCTGCTTGGGGTCGGAGATCGCACCCGGGACGACACTGCGGCGAGCCACGTGCTCCACCTTGAGGAGCTTGCGGCCCGAGAGCTCGGAACCGGAGGTGCCGATCTCGATGTTCTGTGCGGCGACGTACACGGCAACCATGTCTTCGCCCTGCTGGACGTTCCGCTTGTAATTCGTCACGTAGAACGTGGTCAGCAGCGCTGCGACAATCGCCAGCGCGATTGCAATTCCGATATTGCGAACTCTGTAAGTCATGAAGTTGGCTCTCTTTCTCCTCTCGAGGACTATTTATTCGATTAACTGAACCGACCGCGCGCCGAAGGATTCGTCGGATGCGGACTCGCTCTGAATTCCCTCCCAGATGATCCGGGTGAAGTGTCCATAGATCGAGGCTTCCTTGACACCCCTGATCTTGTAATCGGTGACCACCCAACCGACCCAGCCGACCACGTAGTAGTCGAAGCCGGCTCCTTGCGCTTTTGTGTCTGAGTAGATCGGAATCAGGATTTCCTTGTGGTCGCCAAACCGGGATTCGAGTGCGCCCTTGATGTGGGACGAGTTCGGCTTGATTCCGGGGTCCGAGTAGTACCACTCGTCGCGGGGCATGAACGCGTCGAGGCCGGTCCTGATCCAGTCTCCGATCACCGGCGGTCCGGTCCCACCATGGGAGCCGTCGATGTTCAGGAGCCTGAACGCCCCGGGACCGACTTTCTCGAAGGTGAGCTCGGTCGGCTCCTCGAAACGGGGGTTGCACTCGAGAGCCGCGTTGCACCCGAGCATGTCGTGTCGGTAGTCGACTCCGATCGGTGCCGCCCACTTGGCCTTGCCCATGGCGCCGACGCGGGCGGTCGCGGTCGCGCGCGTCATGAGCGAGTCGATGCCGAAGAGCCGGGACAGGAATCCGGGGGCGACCTTTCGCGCCGTGACCTTGACAGTGTCGTCGGCAGCGAATGAGTTGGAGAGCTCGATGTCCTCTGCTTTGACAGCGCCGCCGTTGCGATCGCCGTAGTCGACGCCCGTCGTAATTGCGTCGGCAGGGAAGTCGGGGAGCTCCTGGGCGGCTGCAAGTGCCGCCGCGTCGGCCGTTGCCTGGGTATGGCGATGCGTTCGGTACCAAGAGCCGACGTCGAGTACCGCCGTGGCCATGGCCATCAGGACGGTCAAGAAGACGAGCGTCAAAACCATTGATTGGCCGCGCTGATTTTCGAAACGTGTCATTCCACGCGCTCCTTCGTCGTGCTGGTCAGTCGCCCGGACTTCACTACGAGGCCGAGAAGGCTGATCGAGTACGGATAGGACCCCGTCACCGACACGTCTTCTCCCTGTACCCAGGAGGAGGTGACGGAGACGTTCAGGTCGGACTGCCTCAGGTCGGTCGCAGCGCCGCGGACGCTTTGCTCGACCGCCGCTTCGGGGTTTTGCAGATGCCGGCCGACGGCGCCCTTGCGCGCGCCTGCGCGAACGGCATCCGTCACCGTGATGTAGTTGTTGAAGACGATTCCAAACTGGATCACGCCGAAGAGCAAGACGACCAGGATCGGCAAGACGAGAGCGAACTCCGTCATGGACTGGCCCTGCTGGTTTTTGAAGGAAAATCTTTTTGGCATTTCGTGTGGGTACTTCGGTCGTGGGTTGATGCGTCTACTGCGGGTTAGGACATTTGGGAAGTGAGGGGGCGGGCCCTTCGGCAACAGGGCCCGCCTTTGCCATGCCTTGTCTTGGGCCTACGTGATGTACGCGGCGACCCTGTTGATGGCACCAACGATGTTGTTGGCGAGAAGTCCGAGCGCCGTGAAGACGGCGATCGTGATCACTGCGAGCACGACGCCGTACTCCGCCATGGTCTGCCCCTCTTCGCGCTTTCGCGCAGAAGCGAACAAGTCAAAAAGTCTCAGCACCTGTTTCACCTCCCTTCTGCGGTTATGAGGAAAGGAAACGGAACTGCTGTGCTGCGGATATGAGCCACTCAAGAACGAGGCGAGCTGTCTGGTCACGCCGGAGAAACCTCCGTGTTACTGGTGTCGGCGTGGCCGCGCCGCCTATTTGGCTTTGTCGCCAAGCAACATCGCCCCGGAGTCGACGGCCCCGAATCCCTCACTTTGGGGATTCCTGCGGCGGTTCCCTACATTGAGTGAGACAGAGGGTCACGCCTCCGCCGATACGGGGCATGTATCCGTTGCGGCCGCGGATGTTCATAGGAGTTCCGCGCCAACGAGCGGTCCAGGCGCCCAACCAACTGGAGCCAAGGAATGCCACAACGGAGACATCTCTTCAGAAGCACCACAGCGAGCCTTGTCCTGCTCGCGGCCGCACTGGGCGTGCTGGCCGTGCTGCCTGCGAGGCGCCGCAAGATCCGGGTCGCCCCGCGCCGCCTCGTCGCGAGCCTCGCCTTCGCAACGCTCTTCTTCGCGGGCGCAGCCTTCTCGGCCGGTGCCGGCAACACGGTCGCCCAGCTCCTCGAGCCGGGCGACGAGAGCTCCGCTCTGGCGCTCGAGTCGACGACGACCTCGACGGAAGAGGACCCGGCTGCAGGCTCGGAAGCCGGTCACCGCGTAGGCGGCCCGACAGACGAGGCCGAAGAGGCACCCGCCTCCGAAGCTCCGCCCGCCGAGCAGCCTGACCCGCCGGCAGAGGCAACACCTGCCCCGGCGGACGACAGCACGGCCGCCGATTCGGAAGATGACGGGAGCGCCTGGCGGCCGTCAGCTGCGCCGGCCCGCTCGGGAGACGCCGCCTCAGCTCCGCAGGGCAGCACGCTCAGCGCACGGATGAAGCCCGACAAGTGGGCGATCCGGCAGCAGGCGTTCCGCCGTTCGGCGAAGCCGGTGCTGGCACCGCTGATGAGCGGCGGCCTCGCCGATACCGATCCAGAGGTGGACGAGCCGGGTGTCAGTGCCACGGTGTGGCTCCATCGGACACTCCCGGACCCGACCCCTGCGTCGCGACGGCTGAAGCCGTCGTTCGCAGTGCAGCTCTCTCGCACGTCCAAGCGCGCGCGGGTCGATTGGGCGCTCGTCCTCGGCGTGCTTCGCGCAAGCGGCCAGCGTGGTGCGGTTCCCGCATCTCCGGCTCGCCTTCGCTCGCTCAGCAACCGGCTGGCGAAGCTCGGCGCCCGCCGCAGTCCGTGGTCGGCGGCGCTTGCACTCGAAGGACAGACGGCCTTCGCCGATCGCGCGATCGCCCTTCAGCGCTACAACCGCGCCGTTGGGCTCCGGGCGCTCGTCAAGGGCCTCGAGTGGGCCAAGCCGTCACTCTCCAGGCGCATCCTCCGCGACGAGCGGATCTCCATGTACCCGGGCGGCCGCGTCGACATCCAGAACGGTCGCGTGAACATCCGCACTCTCGTGCTCATCGCCTACCTCGCTGAGGCCCATGGCCAGGTGAGCGTCTCCTGCCTGATCTCCGGGCACCGGCTCTACTCCCGGCCCGGCGTCATCTCGGCCCACATCTACGGGCTGGCGGTGGACATCTCCGTCGTCGGTGGATTGTCGATCCTCGGCAATTCACAGCCCGGCGGGGTGACCGAGGATGCCGTGCGCGACGTCCTCCTGCTTCCCGCGGAGCTCCAGCCGCGGCAGGTCATCTCCCTGCTCGGCATGGGCGGGCCCTCCTTCCCGATGGGCAACCACGACGACCACATCCACGTGGGGTATTAGCCACGTGGAGCAACTTCTCATGCGGGTGGACGGGGTTATCGTCTGCGAGCGCACTTGCGTCGCGGACACCCCGTTCACCCGCATGAAGGGGTTGCTCGGACGAGACGGGCTGGAGCCGGGCGAAGGGCTCTTGCTCCGGCCCGCCTCGTCCATCCACACCTGGTTCATGCGTTTCCCGATCGACGTGGTCTTTCTCGACCGCGGGCTCGTCGTCGTCGGCATTGCCGACGGGGTGGAGCCATGGCGCGCCGCGGGTCGCCGCGGGGCGAAGGCGGCACTCGAGCTGCGCGCCGGTGAAGCGGCCCGCCGCGGCCTCGCGGTCGGCGACCAGCTGAAACTCGCCGCCTAGACAGGCCCGCGCGGCTGCGCCGCAGCCCTGTTGCGGTTTCGAGCAGTTTCAACTACCTTCGAACGCTTCGGGGCACCAACGACTAGGGGGAGCGAAGAGGGTGGAGACGACGGCTACCGAGACGCCTGCGGCCAGGGCGGGAGCGAACGGCACAGGCCCCGTGGTTACCGCCAGCGAAGTGACGCGGCGGTACGGCGAAGGAGACACTGCGGTCGACGCGCTCAGGGGCGTGTCGCTGGAGATCGAACCGGGCAAGCTCACCGCCATCATGGGCCCGTCGGGCTCGGGCAAGTCGACCCTGATGCACATCCTCGCCGCACTCGACCGCCCGACCTCCGGCTATGTGACGATCGCGGGCACGAGGCTGGGTGACCTCAGCGACACCGAGATCACGAAGATTCGCCGCAAGCACATCGGGTTCGTGTTCCAGTTCTTCAACCTGCTGCCCATGCTCACCGCGGAGGAGAACGTGCTCCTGCCGCTGTCGATCGCGGGCGTGAAG
>Ga0210378_10000262_pt1 | contig 25991 bp, 25 predicted proteins | sample PLM1_60_b1redo_FD_155465 | JGI IMG/M metagenome (GOLD analysis project Ga0210378, IMG submission 155465) | Groundwater sediment microbial communities from an aquifer in East River, Colorado, USA - PLM1_60_b1 redo | ecosystem: Environmental > Terrestrial > Soil > Riparian zone | place: USA: East...
GAAGGGGCCATCGACTACATCTGCAAGCCGTTCTCGCTCCAGGAGCTCCTGGTCAAGATCGAGACCATCTTCGAGCAGGTGGGGCAGCGCCGTTGAAGGTGGCCCGCCCCCGATGAAGACCCCGGACCCGCAAGAGGCCGAGTACTTCCGCCTGCGGGCCGAGTGGCTCCGCTTCAAGAACCACGTCTTCGACTCCAACACCGAGCTGCCGACGCTGGCGGCGGTGATGGACGACGTGCGGCGGCTCATGGAGGAGCGGGGGGGCCTGGGTGTCGTCTATCTCGACCTCGCCGCGGAATCGGGCTCGGAGGCCGCCCACGGCTGGCAGTCCTACGACGAGCTGCTTCGCGGCTTTGCCCGCGCGCTGGTCTCGCTGAAGGCCGAAGGCGGCCCGCTCTCGCCGACGGACATCGTCGCCATCATGAGCGTCCGCAGCGACAAGTTCCTGATCTTCATGCGGGCGGGCGAGCCCGGCGGCATCGACTCCGCCTCGATGGATGCCCGCGCCCGGCGGCTCTGCGAAAGGCTGACCGAAACGCTCCCGAAATTCCTCGCCTCCGCCCGCAAGGCGCCGATTCCGTTCCACGAGGGCCACGCCGTCATGTACCGGGACCCGATGTTGCGGGCCGAGCGCTCCATGCACCGCGCGCTCGACGAGGCCATGTTCATGAGCCTGACGCAGCGGACGCGGGAGGACGAAGGCCGGCTGCAGGGTCTCGACGAGATCATCGGCGAGGAAGACGTGGTGACGCTCTACCAGCCCATCCTCGACCTGCAGACCCTCGACGTGCTCGGCCACGAGGTGTTCAGCCGCGGTCCGGCGGGCGGCCCCTTCGAAGACGCGGAGCGACTCTTCGCCCTCGCCGAGCGCACGGGCCGGCTGCTCGACCTCGAGCGCCTGTGCCGCAACCGGGCCCTGGTCTCCGCCCCCCGCCACCTGCGTCCGGGCACCAAGCTCTTCCTCAACACGTCCGCGCCCGCGCTCGCCGACCCCGCGGTGTCCGGGGAGGCTTTCGTGCGCCAGGTGGAGCAGCAGGGCCTCGACCACGCGGACGTGGTGCTGGAGATCACGGAGCGCGTCGCGCTGGAGGAGCGCCAGGCGTTTCGCGATATGCTCCGCAAGCTCAAGCGCGAGGGCTTCGGCATCGCCATCGACGACATGGGGGCCGGCTACTCGAGCCTGAAGGCGCTGGTGGAGCTGGAGCCTGATTACTTGAAGTTCGACATCTCGCTCGTCCGCGACATCGACCGCAGCCTCATCAAGCGCAGCCTCCTGGAGACGCTCGTAGACCTGTCATCCAAGATCGGCGCCAAGGTCATCGCGGAAGGCATCGAGATGGAGCCGGAGCTGGCCACGCTGCGCGAGATGGGAGTTCCCCTCGGGCAGGGCCGGTATCTCGGCCCGCCGGTGCTGGTCGGCGTCGAAGAGACCGCCGCATCGTGAATGATCCCGTCCCGCCGTACTACGAACATCTCCCCGAGCTGGCCAAGGAGCTGACCGAGCGAGGCAGCCAGGGGCTGGTGGTCATCGACGCCTCCCCGCTGGAGGTGATCGAGGAGCAGTACGGCAGCGACGCCTTCGGCGAGGTGCGGCAGCGGCTGTTCAAGATCCTCCGCGAGCAGAAGGGCAAGGAATACCGCAACGAGGACGTCCTCACCCTCGACCGCCCGGGCGGCCTGCGCTTCATCTTTTTCCTGGAGAGGAAGCGGCGGCGGTCGAACCCCACGACCATCGCGGATCTCAAGATCGTCCAGTCGCGGATGACCGCCTCGCTCGTTCCCAACCTCGGCCGCGCCGCGTTCCCCTACTGCAAGACGCCGCCCCGCATCGAAGTGGGCTACGGCATGGCGGTCTACAACCCGCTCCTCCACCCCAGCCGCACCGCCCTCACCGCCTTCCGCGAGGCGCTGGAGGTCGCCCGCCACCTGCGGGAGGCCGACCGGCTGCTCTCCCGGGAGAAGCTCCTCGACATCATCCTGCGCGAGCGGGTCGTCACCGCCTTCCAGCCGATAATGCGCCTCGGGGCCGACCGAACCGTCCTCGGCTTCGAGGCGTTGTCCCGGGGGCCGAAGGGCACGGGGCTGGAGCGGGCGGATGACCTCTTCGGATCCGCCACGGAGCATCAGCTCCTCGTCGAGCTCGACCGGCTGTGCCGGCGCCGTGCCCTGCTCTCGTCGGGCCGCATCCCCACCAACGCCAAGATCTTCGTCAACACGCTGCCCGCCACCATCCGCGATCCCCAGTTCCGTGGCCGCCCGCTCATCGAGTTCCTCGACAGGGCCCAGGTCTCTCCCGACCGCATCGTCATCGAGATCACCGAGAAGCTCGTCATCGAGAACTACAACTTGTTCCGGGAGGCGATGGCGTACTTCACGGATCTGGGCATGTCCTTCGCGGTCGACGACGTGGGATCGGGCTACTCGGGCCTGGAATCCATCGCGCGGCTGAAGCCGACGTTCCTGAAGATCGACATCGGCCTCATCCGCGACGTCCACGTGAGCCGGGTCAACCGGGCGATGTGCGAGGCCATCATTGCCCTGGGCCACAGCATTGGGGCGGCGGTCATCGGGGAGGGCATCCAGGCGGAGGAAGAGGCCGCGGCCCTGCTCGAGATGGGAGTCGACTGGGGCCAGGGCTTCCATCTCGGCCGTCCCGACACCCCCACGGAGTGAAAGCGCGGCCGGATCCGCTCCTCGCCCTCTCCACCGCTCTTGGTCTGGTCGTTCTCGCCTGGCTCTACTACGAGGACACTCCCGTTCGCCTCGGCCTCGACACCTTCCACCACCTGGCTTCGGTGCGGGAGCTGGCGCGGGGCGAATTCCCTCCCCGCCACAACCTCGTCGAGGGCCACGTCCCGCAGGGGCACTACGGTCCGTACCTGGTGGCGGTGGCCACGATCGCGCATTGGACCCGGACGTCGCCGCGAGTCGCTCTCTACATCGCGGGGCTCGTCGGCATGCTCGCGTTCGTGCTCGCCTTCCGCGCGGTGGCCGCCCGCGCCGTGGGTCCGCCGGCCGCCCGCTGGTCCGCCCTCGCCGCGCTGCTCCTTTCCGGCCCCTGGCCCTCCCTTCACGGCGCCATGCCGGGCCCCGGCTGGCCAGGGACCACGTCCATCGCGGACACGCAGAACTTCTTCTTCCCGCAGCACGCCGGCCTCGTGCTGCTCCTCGTGCTGCTCGCGCTGGTCCTGCCCCCTCGCCCGGGAACGGCATCGCCTCTGCCCGCCTGGCGGGCGGCGGCGGCCGTCGCGGCCGCGGGTCTGCTCGTCGCCAGCCATCCGCTCACCGGCCTTCCGCTGGCCGCCGCGCTGGCGGCGCTGCTGATCTCGGAGATGTTGACCGTGCGTCCACGGCCTTCGCGGTTGATCCTGATCGCCGCGCTTCCCTCCCTGGGGGTGGCGGTGGCGGCCCTGTGGCCCTACTACCCGCTGCTTCAGTTGCTGAAGGCCTTCACGATGCCGCAGCTCTGGGAGCCGCCGGGCTCACCGGCGGCCTCCGGGCCCGCCTACATGGCAATGGCCGTCGTACCTTGGGGGCCGCTTCTGGCGAGCCTGCGCTCGCTCGGGCCGGCGGCCGCCGGCCTCGCCTGGTGCGTCGTCCTGGCCGCGCGGCGCCAGCCGTTTCTTCTCTTGTGGGTCGCGTTCGACCTGCTCCTCGCCGCCGCCCCGGTGCCCTTCCACCAGCGCTTCCTGATCTTCGCGGCGCTCCCGCTGCAGATCGCCGCCACCGGTCTCCTGGAATCGGCATGGAAGCGCGGGGTCGCGGGCCGCCTGGTGGCCGTGGGCCTGCTCGCCGCTGGCGCCGTCTCCGCCGGCGAGCGCATCGCGTGGACCCTCGACCGCGAGCCACCGCGGGTCGACTTCGTCTCTCGCCTCACGCTGGATGGCGCGGTCGTGCTGTCCGACCCGACGACCTCCAGCGCCGTGGCCGGCCTCACCGGGCGGAAGGTCGTCGCTCCCGACGGCCCGGACGTGTTCCTCGTGATGGCCGGCGGCTGGCAGCGCATGAACGACGCCCGCCGCTTCCTGTCGTGGGGCACGCCCGAGGACGAGCGCCGCGCCATCATCGAGCGCTGGCGCGTGACCCACGTCCTGGTGGACACGCTGCGGATGCAAGGCGGCGAGCCGTTGCCGTATCCCAGGCTGTACGAGGGCGGCGGATACGTCCTCTACGACGTGCGTGCCCCGCAGCGCTGACGCGCCCGAGGCCGACGCGGTCAGGGAGAGGGGAGGCTTGGCTCGTCCGCCCGTCAGATCCCGAACTGGCGGAAGTGATGATCCGTGTGCCGGTACAGCACCCGGCTCCAGTCCCGCGTCGTCATCCTGCCGAAGATGGGATGAGAGGGCCACTCCTCCTTCGGCTCAGACTCCTGGAACCTCAGGAGCAGCGACTCGAGCGCCTTCAGGTCCTCGTCGAGCGCCGTGGGCTGCGTCGTGAAGGCCGCCTTCGGCCCGCGGACGCCGTGGGGCCACGGAAGCAGGTACAGGAAGAGGTGCTTCAGCGGGAAGCGCTGGAACGGCCGCAGGCCGCTGCGGGGGCGCGGTGGCCTGGTGGGAATCTCGCCCACGACGAGACGGACGACGTCGCCCACGTGGCAGAGCATCTGGCGGGCGGTCAGGCTCCCCCACCGGGGCCGCGCGTCGGGGCTCAGCGTGCGGGCGCGGCCGACCAGCTCTGCGACCACCCCCTGGGTCTTGATGCCTTTCATGACGACCTCACTTCCCTCCTTTTCAGGGTGAGGGTCCAGGGAGAGGGGAGGCCCATTACACGCCGCCGGCGACCGGATCAGGTGATCCTTCCACCAGGAACACGCAGCGCGCGCGCGCGAAGCGAAGCTCGTCGCCGTGCCTCAGCTCGCGCTCGGCCACGACTTCCCCGTTGACCCGGGTGAGATTGGTCGATCCCAGATCGCACACGACGAACGCGTTCCCGCGGCGCTCGATGCGGGCGTGAGCGCGGGAGACGAGCGGCTCGTCGACGCGGATCTCCGCCGTCTCGTCGCGTCCGACGAGCATCGGCGACGAATCGAGGGGGAACTCCACGCGGTCCCCGTCACTCTTCTCCCACACGAGCCGCGCCCCGCGTCCCGCCGCCACGCTATGACCCCGCCCGCCGGGCGGCGAGCGGGGCCACCGCCGGCCCGTCGTTGTCGAAGAGCGTGGCGTCCTTCGCCGCCGCGGCCGCGCGATAGGCCTCCACCGCCTCCTTCTTGTAGCCGAGCCGCTCCAGGGCCAGGCCCAGGTAGTAGAGCGCCGTCCCCTGCGAGATGCCCGGCCGCTGGGGCAGCTCGGTGCGGGCCTTCAGCAGGTGCTCGTGGGCGGCGGCGAAGTCGCCGAAATGCATCGCGCACACGGCCAGGTTCAGCCGCGCGAATGCAGCGGCCTCCGTGCCCGGATAGCCGTCGACCTGCTGCCGCAGGTCCATCATGATCTTGTTGTAGAGCAGCGCCGGGTCGTTGAGCGGGATCTCCTGGGGTGTCTGCGCGAGCACCACGTCGACGTCTCGCGCGGCCGTCGCGCCCTTCACGCGGAGGACGATCTTGTCCTTGGGCTTCTTCGACTCCACGAGCGCCAGCAGCTCGGCCGTCTGCTTGATGGGCTTGCCATCGGCGGCGTCGATCACCTCGCCGGGCTGGAGCCCGGCCTGGGCGCCGGGGCTCCCCGCGGCCACGCGCAGGATGGGAACCCCTTCATGGAGCAGGGTGTCGACGGTGATGATCCCGGTCCACGGGCGATAGACCGCCGCCTTCTGGTCCACGACGGAGAGGAAGCGCAGATACGAGGCCGCCTCGTTGAAGGCGACGTCGAGGCGGTCGGAAACCGTGTTCCCCACCGCCAGCAGGTGCAGCGCCGCCGTACGCTGGAGCCGCTCCTCGGGAAGCACGGCGATCAGGAACCCTTGCACCTCGAGCGCGGCCGCCATCTTCTCGGTGACCTTGCGGATGAGGTCGGGATCGGTCCCCGCCCCCGGCAGGAGGCCCCTGCGCACCAGCCGCTCCGAGTCGAGGATGCGATCGACCGTCTCCCGGGGCGCAGGCAGGAAATTCAGGCTGGTGATCTTCGCCAGGTTCTTGACGAGAGTCTCCTGCACGTCGGAGGCCACCCGCTCCCCCGCCGCGCTGTCGGCCACCACGCCGAGGAAGGCCAGGCTCGGGCGGATCGGACAGTCGAGCGTGAGCGACTCGTTCTTCTCGAGCACCACGTCCTGGAGGAACTTCCCCGACGTGTGCTTGACCTCGACCCGATGCTTTCCCGAGCACACGCCCTCCAGCTCCTTGGGCGTCACTCCCATGGACTCGCCGTCCAGTAAGATCCTCGCCCCGGGCGGATCCGAGCGCAGCGAGAGCGAGGCCAGCGACTCCTCCATCTTCACCGGCTCGAGGTCGTAGTCCTTCGCCTCCGAGAGATCCACCGTCTTGCGGACGAGCTCGTGGCACTTCTTCCGCAGCTCCACCACGTGGGCGCCCAGAGACAGCCCGCCGATCTCGGTCCGGGCCGAGGCCCGCGCGGGGTCGAGCCCCTTGTCGCGGACCGCGGCGGCAAGATCGGGGGCGAGCGCCCCCGCGGTGGTCGTCACCAGCGCGCCGTCCATCCAGATCTCGACCCCGGCCGGCTCGGTGACGAAAAACGCGCTCGCCAACGTGCGGGTGAGGGGCACCTCGAGGGTCTCGGTGGCCTTGGGCGCGATGCTGACCGTCCGCGTCTCCGTCCGGTAGCCTTCCCGCGTGACCTCGACCGTGTAGTCGCCGGCCAGGACCTCGAGCGGAAAGAAGTCGGTGAGGCTCAGGAACTCGCCGTTCAGCGTCACCTTCGCTCCCGCCGGCTGCGAGGAGACCGCCAGGTACCCCACGAGGGCCTTCTTCACCGAGTTGAAGTAGTCGACGATCTTGGGCGAGACCTTGTCCTTGCTGAGGGCGTACTGGGGCTGGAGCTGGATCAGGGCGCGGAACGAGTCGGCCGCCTTCTCCTGGAGCCCGATGTTGTAGTAGGCGCGCGCGCGCAGCTCGTAGGCCTGGGCCAGCACCTCGCGCCCGCGAGGCGGCAGCGTGCCCTCGCGCCGCAGGTTTTCGAGCCGGGTGAGGATCTCGTCGAGGATGACGATGGAGCGGCTCTGCTGCGGGCCGTCGAACTCCGCCGTCGCGCGGACGAGCAGGTCCTGGATCGCCTGCAGCTCGCGCTGGACCGCGTCGGACGGCGCCGCGGGCACGTTCGGGTCCTGCGCCTGCGCTCCCCCCGCCAGCACCGCGACCATCAGCACCGCCAGCATGGCTCTCACTACCTGTACCTCAGCACTTTCTCGAGCTTCTCGTCGTACACGAGCACCGCCCCCGCGGGATCGATCGTCAGCGCCCTGGGCTTTCGCAGCTCGCCCGAGATCGTGGCCATGAGCTGGCCCTGGGGCGAGAAGAGGTAGACGAACCCCTCCTCGTCGGCGACGTACGTGTTGCGGAAGGCATCGACCGCCACGTCTACCGGCCGCTTCAGCTCCCAGCCCGCCCCCCTCGGCGCCACCGAGCGCAACAGCGTGCCGGCCTCGTCGTAGACCTGGACGGTCCTCTGGTCGCGGTCGAGCACGGCGATGCCGCCCTCGCCGTCCACCGCCATGCGGGCGATCTGCCGCTCCTTCGCGTCCGGGAACGGTCCCTGGAACTGGCCTTTCGCGTCGAAGCGGCTTATGCGCTTGCGCTTGTCGTCCGCGACGAGCGTGGCGCCGCCCGCAGTGACCACCGCGGCCTCGATCTTCTCCAGCGGCTCCGTCACGCCCGGCTTGTCGGTGGGCACCGCGAACGACTTCAGGTCCCGCGGCCCCATCCTCACCGCCTGCCGGGAGGCCACGATCAGCTCGCCGCTCGGGCCGAGCGAGAGGCTCTGCAGCTCCGCCCCGCCCACGCTCGGCCCCGGCTTGCCGTCCGGGCCCACGGGAATCACGCCCTTCACCTTGTCGGAGGCGATCCACAGCGTTCGGGAAGGCGTCATGAGGATCGCGCGCACGTCCTTCAGCATGTCGCCGGCCCCCGCGTTGAAGGCCGGGTCGAGGACGAAGACGGGCTTGCCGGTCCCGTGGAGGCGGTAGAGCGCCGTGATGCGATCGAGCGCCTTCGGCGCCCACTCGCTGCCCGGGAAGCGGCTCCGGATGCGCTGGAACTCCTCCATCGCCTGGCGCGGCTCGCCCATGAGCGCGAGGGCGTGGCCGATCTGGAACTGGGCGGCGGGCGCGGCCTCGCTGCTCGGGTACTCGAGCGCGACGCGCCGCGCCGCCTCCACCGCGTCGGGCAGGCGGCCCGCCTTGCGGTGCACGAGCGCCGTTCCGTAGAGCGCCCTCGCCACCCAGTCGCTGCGGGGATAGAGCCGCTGCACGCGCGCGAACTGAGCGAGGGCGTCGTCGAGCTGGGCGGACGTCGTGGCCCCCTCGAAAGTCAGGAGGCCGAGGTGATAGTAGGCCCCCGGCGCGCCGTCGCTCTGCGGATAGCGCTTGCTGACCTGCTCGAAGGCCTCGCGGGCCTTGTCGGCGTCGCCCTCCACCTCCATCTGGTAGCGGCCGATCTCGAGCAGCGCGTCGTCCACCGACTCCGTGTTGGAGAAGCCGCTGACGATGGTGTTGAAGTTGTCCAGCGCCTGCTTGAGCTTGCCGTCGCGACGGTAGGTGCGGCCGTCCTCGAGCAGGCCGCGCGCCTGCTCGTCGGGCGAGGTCGACTGCGCGGCGACCGTGGCTCCCGCGAGAAGGAGCGCCGGCAGCGACGCCGCGAAGGAGCGTGTCCCGGCAATCATGGAGGACACGCTCCTAAAATGAGAAACTGAAGAGACATACCCACGTTACGTTCTCCTTTAGGAGTCCGTCTCCGCCGTTTACCGGGACGGACTCCTACTCCTTTCTCCCCATGACGTAGGCCGGCGAGCCTTTGGTCACGTCCACCGTCTCGATGCGCCGCGCACCGTCCGGCCAACGGAACTCCACCGTGTGCCGCCCCACTGACAGCGGCTTGTCCAGGATCGGCGGGAAGTCCAGGAACGTCCCGTCGACGAAGACCCGGCAGTTGTCGGGGTTGGCCCGGATGCTGATGCGGCCTAGTTGCGGCGCCGCGACATCAGTCGCCGCGCTAGGCCGGACCTCGACGGTGACATTGGCCTTCAGGGCGTACTCGCTAGCGACCAGCGTCAGCACCTGCCGCCCCGCCGGGAGCGACAACTGCGGCGAGGTCTGCCCGCGGGCGAGCAGCTTGCCGCGCCAGAGGACGTCCAACGGGTATGCGGAGAGCACGTTGACCTTGCCTTCGGGGAGGGCCGGCGTGGGCTCCGCCACCGGGGCCGCCGTCGGGGTCAGGGTGCGGAGCGGCGCCGTGCTGGCGCCCGTGGTGGAGGGAGTGGCCGAGGGGCGCGGAGCCCCGCCGGAGGGCCCGCTCGGAGACGGAGCGGGCCCACGGCCGATCAGGAAGGCCGCGGCCGCCACCGCGATCAGGACGACCGCCGCGCCGCCGACGATCGCGGCCAGCGGCGGCCGGGCTCGCGGCTCCGCCCGGACGACCGTCGGCTGCATGACCGTCTCCGGCTCGACGCGCGTGGCCGCGGGAAGATACGTCGCCCCGCCCGGCTGGTGCGTGGCGTCCAGCTCCGGGAAGTCGTCCTCCACCGGCGGCGCCGCCGGCTGCTCGCGCCGCTTCATCTCGCGGGTCGCCGCTCGCAGCGCGCGCCGCACGTCGAGCGAGTGCGGGTTGCTCTCGGTGACCTCGCGCAGCCGCTGCATGCTCTCCTCGACCCGTCCCTCCTTGAGGAGGCGGCGTGAGAGGGCCACGCTCTCGCGCGTCTCGGGGGACGTTTCGGCGGCCAGCGAGCCGAGGTGCGTGGTGAGGATCGCCGACAGCTCGTCGGCGAGGCGAGCGGCGCTCGCGGGCCGCTGCTCGCGGTCCTTGGCCAGGGTGCGGCGGATCGTCTCCCGCAATCCCTCGGACTCGGTGCCGAGCTCCCCGAAGTCCAGCTCCGGCGGATCCTCGTTGATGATCTTGTACAGCACCGCCGTCACGCCGTCCCCGGCGAAGGGACGCCGGCCGGCCAGCAGCTCGTACAGGATCACGCCCACCGAGAACAGGTCGCTGCGGCCGTCGAGGGTCTGCCCGCGGATCTGCTCCGGGCTCATGTAATGAACGGTGCCCACCATCATCCCGGTCTTGGTCACCCCGGTGCCGCCCAGCTTGGCGATGCCGAAGTCCATGATCTTGACGGTCCCGTCCTCGAGGACCCGGATGTTCGACGGCTTGATGTCGCGGTGGACGATCTTGTGGTCGTGGGCGTAGGCGAGGCCCCGGCAGACCTGGATGACGAGGTCCAGCTTCTCCTGGAGCATGAGGTGCTCTCCGGAGCGCATGAGGGCCTCGAGGTCGGTGCCGGGCAAGAGCTCCATGGCGATGAAGGGGAGGCCCCGGTCCTCGCCGAGCTCGTACAGGGTGATGATGTTGGGGTGCTGCAGCCGCGCGGCGGCCTTGGCCTCGATGTGGAACCGGCGGCGGCTGTCCTCGTCGAGGCTGCCCTCGAGGGTCAGGGTCTTGACCGCGACCTCGCGCTCGAGGACCTCGTCGTAGCCGCGGTACACCATCCCCATGCCGCCCCGCCCGATGCGGCCGGTGATGGCGTACTTGCCGATGCGCTTGCGGAAGCGGCCCTCCGCCTGGCCCGCCATCCCCATGTCACTCCTCGAAGCGCAGCATCACCACCGTGATGTTGTCCTCGCCGCCCTTGGCGTTCGCCGCGGCCACCAGCTCGCGGGTCGCCTTCTCGACGTCGTTCTTCGTCTCCGACATCACGCGGGCGATGTCCTCGTCCGGCATCATCGTCGTGAGGCCGTCGGAGCAGAGGAGGAGCATGTCGCCGGGCTCGATCTTGTGGACCTTCATGTCCACCTGCAGGTCGCTCTTGCCGCCCAGGGCACGCGTCACGACGTTGCGCAACGGATGGCTGCGGGCCTGGTCGGGCGAGATCATTCCCCCCACGATCTGCTCGTTCACCCAGGAATGGTCGGTGGTGAGCTGGCTGATCGTGCCGTTCCGTATCAGGTAGATGCGGCTGTCCCCCACGTGGCCCAGGTTGGCGGAGTCGCCGTCGACGAGGACGGCGGCCACCGTCGTGGCCATCCCCTCGTACTCGCTCTTCTCCTTGGTCGCCTCCAGCACCTTGCGGTTGGCGTAGCGGATCGCCGTCTTGAGGCGGTTGCCGTCGTAGGAGATCGTCTCGTCGAGGCCGAACGGCCAGGTGATCTCCTCGTCGTCGCCGGTCAGGCAGATGAACTCGTTGATCGCGTCGACGGCCAGCCGCGAGGCGACCTCGCCCGCGGCGTGTCCGCCCATGCCGTCGGCGACCACGAAGAGGTTCTGCTCAGGGTTGACGAAGAGGCTGTCCTCGTTGCCCTTGCGCTTGCGGCCGACGTCGGTCACAGCCTGATAGGAAATCTTCAAGGGCGTCAGTAGACAATGAAAGCGGAGGCGGGGCAAGCGCAGTGCGCGCTCATGGCTTCCGGCGCAGGAAGCCCCGCAGCCCACCCCCGCCTTCGGAGCCCGGCGGCTCGCCGCCTCCCAGGCCCAGCTCCGCGACGAGCTGCTGCACGCGGGGATCGTGGGGGGCCAGGCGCGCCGCCGTCTCGGCCGGGTGCCGGGCGCGCAGCTTCAGGCCCTGGCTGAGCAGCAGCTCCGCCAGCTCGACGTGATAGGCGGGATTCCTCGGGGCGAGCTGGGTCGCCCTCTCCGCCGCCTGGATCGCGTCCCGCACCCAGTTCGGGTTCTTGGCGAGGGCCATCGCGAGAGCGGCGTGGTAGCGCGCGTCGTCCGGGACGTGGTACACGGCCGTGCGCAGCAGCTCCACTGCCTGGTGATAGTCCCGCTGCTCGTAGCGCTCCAGGGCCTGGGCGAACGCCATCTTCGCAATCTCCGCCGGCGGCGCGTCCTTCGGGCGGGTGAGGCTCACGTCGTACTCCGCCCGGCCGCGCTCGTTGCCGATCGTGTTGTAGGCCGCGGTGAGCTCCTTGAAGAAGGCGTCGGCCTTCAGGCGCTCCGCGGGATCGGGAAAGCGATCGGGATGGCGCTCCTTGGCGAGGCGCATGTAGGCCTGGCGGATCTCGGCCGCCGAAGCGGTGCCGCTGACGCCGAGGATCTCGTAATAGTTCGCCATCGCCTACTTCTTCTTCTCGAGAGCGCCCCGGACGAACTTCTGCGCCTGCTTGCGGATGACCTCCGGCACGTTGCGATCTACGGCGAGGCTCTTGATGTCCCGCGGGTTGAGACGCGACACCAGGCCGATGGAAATGGCCAGCGGCGTGCGGGGATTCTTCACGAGATTCGAAACGACCCCGTAGCGCTTCATCCAGTCCTTGTGGTTCCCGATCTTGCGCAGGATCTCGCCCGAGAGGCTCTTCATCCCCGCGAAGGACTCGATCTCGACGTCGGTCAGCTTGGGGCTGCCCAGCACCGCCGCGGAGACCAGGCGGTTGGGGTCGCGCACCAGGATCGCCCTGTCCTCGCGGGTGCCCTTGAGGGCGGAGATCATCTTCTGGGCGGTGTTCAGCCGGTAGAGACGCTGCACGGCGCTGACCTTCTCCTCCTCCTGACGCTCCTCGTCGGTGAGGTAGCGGGCCACCGCTTCCGCGTCGGAGGCGGGCGGCGGCGGCTCGGGCTCCGGCTCCGCCGCTTCCTCCGAGACCGGGGCCGGCGCCGCGGCCGGCGGCGGGGCCGCCACCGGCGCCGGCTGCTCGCCGATGTGGAAGCTCTCTCTCAGCTCCCGCAGCCGGCGCCGCTGGTCCTTGTTGAGGTTCGAGTTGGACTCGAGCGCTTCGAGCAGCGTCGTGCGCCGCAAGAGACGGACCTGGTTGATGACGACGAGCTCGGCCAGCTCCTCCGGCAGAGTGGCCGCCTGCGCCTCGATGGCCTCGTCGGCGACCGTGGTGTTCTGCAGCACGGCCTCCCGCAGCTCGCGCTCGTCGCGATTGGCGAGGATCCAGGCCAGAAGCCCCGGCGCCGAGCTGCGGTCCTTTGCGAGGGGACTCATCTCGTCGATGGGAACCGCGCCCAGGGTCGCCGCGGCCTTGTCGCGGATCTCCGTGTCCACGTCGCGCAGGAGGAACTCCAGCAGGTCGGCGAAGTCGGCGGGCCCGAGGGGGAGCGCTCCCTCCGCGGCCATGAGGCGGAGGTCGCGCGGCACCCTGCCCTGCCGGAACTGCTCGACCAGGGGATTGACGGCCCGCGCCTCGGCCATAGGTATTCGCCGCGCTACCGCAGCGGAGGACTCTCCTGGAGGAGGGAGGCCATGGATTCGCGCGTGATCACGATGTTGCGGCGGACTTCGCCCTCGCGGCCAAGGGACACCCCGGGACGGCCGTTGAGGGTGAAGGTCACGCCGCCGGCGTTGCCCACGCTGAGGACGATCTCGCCCTTGGTGTTGACGGTCACGCTCTCCCCCGCCTTGAGGACCCGGTCCAGCACCCTCGCCCCGTCGGCCAGGACCGCGGTCCAGCAGTCCTGCGTCGCGGTGAGGACGAGGACCAGGCCCTGGACCTCTCCCACGGAGGGCGCCGCATTGGGAGTGGGCGTCGGCGGAGGGTATACGCGGTCCGGGGGGAAGGACGTGGGGGGAGGAACGACGGCCGACGGCTCGGCGCTCGCGGCGGCGGGCACGGGCCGGGAGGTCTTCCAGGCGAGGAAGCCGCCGCCGGTGAGTAGGAGCAGACCGACGATGACGAGCAGCGGCCGCGCGTCCGAACGCCGCCGGGCCGAGCTGGCGGACTTGGGGACCACGGGCTCGGGGCCGTAGACGTGATCGAATTCCGTAACCATCCGGTCAGGGTCGAGGCCGATGTGCTTGGCGTACTGTCGGACGAATGACCGTGGAAAGAAGCCGCCGGGAAGGATGTCCACGCGGTCCTGCTCGAGAGCCTGCAGGAATCGAACGCTGATCTTCGTGGCGTCCGCGATGTCTCGCAATTCGACGCCGCGCAGCTCGCGTTCACGGCGGAGGTTTTCACCAAAGGAGGCCATTTCCGAGGCTACAGCCGTCCAGCAACTTCTCGGGGGAACGGGCTACGGATAAGCCTGGATTGTAGCGATAGGAGTCCGTCCCGGCAAGCGAGCGGAGGACGGACTCCTAAAAGCGACCCTTCGGGCCGCGGGAGAACCCATATGGATACGTCTTTTCGGTTTCTCATTTTAGGAGCGTGTCCCCGGCGTTTTGTCTGGACACGCTCCTACTCTCTGGGCGGTGATTTGCACCAGGGGACGCAGCCCCGGCGTCTCGGCGATCCGCATCAGGTCCACCGGCAGGAGAGAGCTGATCTGGGCGAGCGACACTCCGAGCGGTGTCCGCGGCTGGAGGACGAGGGCCAGCCGCACGGCGTAGCTCTCTCGCCAGCGCCACGACTCGGGAGCGCCCTCGAGCAGGGCCCGGGGCGCCGTCTCCTGGCGCACGGCGGTCACGAGGTCCTCCTCGCGCAGCCGCGGATTCTGCAGGCAGGCTCGGATCACCTTTGCCTCCGGGTCGGCCAGCAGATCCGCGAGCACGGCCGGGGTGGCGATCTTCCCCAGCGTCACCTTCTCCCCGACACGCAGCTCCGGCAGCCGATCCTTGAGCACACCCTCGGCGCGCAGGCGCACGGCGCCGTGCACGCGCGGACCGGCGGCGACGTCGGCGAGGTCACGCCAGAAGAGGGACGGGACGAGGCGCAGCGCGAGATGGCGGGGCACACGGGGGTTCAGGACCACGGACGCCAGCACCCGCGCATCGTCGGAGAAGGGCGGCGTCGAGGCGACGATCTCCAGGAACCGGATCGGCACCGCCCGCCGCAGCAGCGCCATCATCGCCGGCCCGTCGAGCGTGCATCCGGCCAGCGCGGCACGGAGCCTCGTGTCGTTCTCCCCCGCGCGCATCAGCTCGCCGAAGACGAGGTCGACGTCGGGACCGACCTCGGGAGGCATCAGACTCCGAAGTGACCGCGGATCCGCTCCAGGAGCCGCGCCTTGACCTCGGCGGGATTGCCGTGCGCGTCGAAGCGGTGGGTGACGTCGGCCTCCACCTGGCTCAAGGCTTCCCGCCGCTCGGCCAGGATGCTCGAGATGTCGACGGCCATCTCCGGGTTGGCGGCGATGATGTCCTGGAATCCGTTCTTGTCGAGGACGAACAGGTCCACGTCGCTCGCCGCCACCACGGTGGCCGCGCGGGGCTCGCCGGTGAGCAGCGCCATCTCGCCGAAGAACTGGCCGTCCATCAGCCGCGCCAGCTCGCGCGAGTAGCCGCCCATCTTCTTGGAGACCTGGACCTCGCCGCTGTCGATGAGGAAGAAGCTGTCACCGGGCGCGCCCTCCTCGATGATCTTCTCCCCCCCCGCGTAGTGGACCGATCGGAAGCGGCGGGCGGCCGCCCGCCGCTCGTCGTCGCTCAGCGGGCCGAACAGGTCGACGGCGCGCAGCGCGCGCCGCAGACGGCTGGTCGGAGACTCCGCGTCCTCGGCCGCTTCCGGCGGCGGAGGGGGGACGGTGCGGACGGGAGCGGGGCGCTCGACACCGTGCCGGCGGAGGTGGTACCAGGCGAGGCGGTGGATCTCGCCTTCGATCCGTCGGTAGTCTTCGTAGGTTTGTGTCGGGTACCGCACCGCGTACCGCACGCCGGAGTCCTCGTGGCCGACGACGCGCACGACGGGGGCGGGGTCCGGCGCCAGCCCCGGCACCTGCGGGAACAGGCCCTCGAGGATGGAGACGACCTTGTTGGGGGGCGTGTCGTCACGGACCACGATGCTGATCTCGCGTGAGTGCGGAGTCTTCGGCACGCTGTAGTTCAGGATGGCGTGGCGCGCCAGCTCGCGGTTGGGCACCGTGAGGGTGTCCCCGTCCCAGGTGCGCAGGCGCGTGGCCCGCCAGGAGATCTGCTCCACCTTCCCCTCGCGGTCGCCCACCTTCACCCAGTCCCCGACCCGGAACGGGGCCTCCGTCTGGAGGGCGATGCCCGCGAAGAGGTTGCCGAGGCTGTCCTGCACGGCGAGACCGAGCACTGCGCCCAGCACGGCCGCGGTGACCAGGAACAGAGCGAGCTCGACGCCGAACCAGCGGTGGGCCACCACCGCCGCCCCGAGCCCGTAGAGAAGTACCGCGATCACGGTGTCCAGCAGGGCCGGGGGCGCAATGCCCTGGCGGCGGCGGAACACCGCCTGGAAGGCGATGCTGGTGGCGCGCACGAAGAAGATCAGGAGGGGGATCAGGATGATGAGGAGGAGCCAGTTGGAGGCCGCGAGCCGCCCCTCCAGCACGAGGACCCACGCCCCCAGCGCCAGCGTGGAGAAGGCGAAGGGCCCGACGAGCGGCCCGAAGGCAGGACGAACGCGCGCCCGCCACGCCACGGCCACGGTGAGGACGAGGCCGGCGGGCAGCACCACCCACAGGTAGCTCACGGCGCGGGCCGCTCCCCCTGGGGCGCGGCGATGGCCCCGCGCAGCGCGCGCACCGCCTCGGCAACGTCGGGTTGCAGGAACGGCCGGATGGCGGCCAGGCCGCGCGCTCCCGCGGCCCGCGCGAGACCCGCGGTCTGCGCGCTCACGCCGCCGATGGCATGGACGGGCACGCGCAGCGCGCGCGCGGCCTCCGCGAGCGCGTCGAGGCCCAGGACGTGCTGCTCCTTGCCGGGGGTCGCGAAGACGGGGCCCAGCAGCACGAAATCGGCGCCCTCGGCCTCCGCTCGCCGCGCGCCCTCGAGCGAGTGCCGCGAGGCTCCCACCAGCAAGCGCGGGAACGAGCGCTTCACCGCCGCCACCGGGAGCCCTTCCTCCGGGAGCTGCACGCCGTGCGCGCCCGCGATCCACGCCACGTCGGGACGGCCGTTCACCAGGACCCGGGCGCCGGTTCCCGCGGCGGCCTGCACGACGGCACCGGCGAGCCGGGCCAGCTCGGCGTCAAGGAGGTCCTTCTCGCGCACCTGGATGAAGTCCACGCCCGCTCGGGCCGCCGCCGCCGCCACCGCGGGGAGGTTGCCGCCGGGCAGCCGGCGGCGGTCGCTCACGAGCGTCAGCGACGCTTCAGGCGCCGTCACCATCGGCCAGCAGGTGCTGCCGGGCCTCGAGGAAGGCGAGAACGATGTTGACCAGGCCCAGGCCGCTTACCGTCCCCCGCGTGAAGGCGCTCAACAACACCGAGCGCAGGACCGGATGGGGATTGAGCAGGTAGTTCGCGTCCCACAGCGCGGTCCAGGGCGCGATCACGAGGATGACTCCGACGAGAAAAGTGCTGAGCACCGACAGGAAGACGGCCACGGAGGCGGCGCAGGCCTCGTCCTAGCCCACGGCGCCGCGCAGCTCCCGCACCTTGGCCGCCACGTCGCGGAAGTTCGCGTCCTGGCCGTAGAGGTCGGTGAACAGGCTGAGGGCCTTGTCGAGCGCCCCGTCGGCTTCGTAGGCCATGGCCAGGTCGTAGCGGAGGCCGGCGTACTCCTCGTCCGATCGACCCGGCGCCTGCAACCCCTTCTCGAACCATCTCACCGCCAGCTTGGGCATGCCCTTCTCGATGAAGCAGATCCCGAGCATGCTGCTGCACTCGAGGGTCCGGGCCTCGTCCTTCGCCGCGAGCTGGAACTCGGCAATCGCCTCGTCGAGCAGCCCCATCTCCTTGTAGGCGATGCCGAGGTTGTAGCGGGTGTCGTAGTCCTCCTTGCCGAGCTGCTTGTCGACGCCCTTCTTGAACTCCTTGAAGATGTCCGCCAGGCCCGCGTCGCCGAGATCCGTGCTGGCGGCGGCGGGCGCCTCCTCGACCGCGTCCTGGGCTCCGAACAACTCGCCGAGCTCGTCGCTCAGGTCGAGCCCGGAATCGGCCGACGACGACGCGTCGGCCTCGAAGGTGGCCCCGGAAGCGAAGTCCGGCTCCGCGGCGGGAGGCTCCGGCTCGCCGCCGCCCAGGTCCAGCGACTCGTCGAGCGACGCCGCGGGGGCGGCGGCTTCCGACTCCTCCGCGAGGTCGAGGCCGAGCTGCGCGAGCTGGGCCTGGATCGCGGGATGTCCCCGATGGCGGGCGCTCACTTCGCGCAACGCGTCCTTCGCATCGTCGATGAAGCCGAGGGAGACGTACTGCTCGACTTCCTCCAGGACCCTCTGCAGGTCCGCGGGCACGCCGGGCGCGGCCGGAGCCTTCGCGGCCGCGGTCCGGGCGGGTGCCGCGGGCGCCTTCGGGGGAGCGGGCCTGGGAGCGCGCGCGGCCTTCAGCGGAGCCGGCGGAGGTGGCGGTGCCGGCTCCTCGTCGAGGGCCAGCTCGTCCCCGGGAGAAGACTCGACCGCGAGCTCCCCTTCGGCCGGCGCGGCGGCGCCCGCTCCCACGTCGTCGTCGAAGAAGCGCGCCGGCAGCTCTTCGTCGCCGCCGACTTCGACGCCGAGGTCGATGCTCTCCTCCTCCGCGGCGGCGGCGGCGGCCGGCTCGTGCTCCTCGATCTCGAGGGAGATCTCCTCCTCGTCGCTCGAGACCATGGGCGCCGCCTGTTCCTCGAGCATCAGCTCCGACTCTTCGGCCGCAGGCGCCGGGGCGGGCGGCGACATGGTGGCCGGCTTCGCCGCCGGCTTGGCCACCGGCGCCGGCGCGGGCGCCCTGGCGGCCGGAGGCGCCGCGACCTCGGGCGCCAGGCGCTGGGCTTCGGCCTCGTGGCTCTCGGCGGCGGCGGCGTCCCCCTTGAGGCGGTAGATCTCGGCCAGGGCCCGGGACTGCTCGGCCGCCTTGGCCGCGAGCCCCTTCTCCTTGTAGACGTCGAGCAGCTCCTTGCGAGCGTCGACGTTGTCCGGGAAGCGAGCGACGACGGCCTCGAACTGGTCGGCGGCCTTGTCGATGAGGCCGTACTTGCGGAAGACGCGCCCCTCTCCCAGGTGCTCCTCGATGAACTCCTTGTCCTCGTCGCTCAGCGGGCCGCTGACCTCGATGGCGGGGCGGCGCGCCCGCGCGGTCGTGCGACCGGGCGGGCTCGCCACCGGGGCGGGAGCGGGCTCGGAGACCCCGAGGTCGAACGGGCCGGACTCGGCCTGGACGCCGAGATCGAACTCCTCCTCGATGAGCTCGGGCATCGGCTCCGGGGCGGGCCCGGCCGCCGGCCCGGGCGCGCCCGCGCGCCCGCCGAGCTTGCTCCTCACGAAGTCGAGCTTCGTGCGGTGCTGCTGGTTCTGCGGCTCCCGCTGCACGAGGGTCTCGAGCGCCGTCGCCGCCTGGGCGAAGTCCTTCTGGTTGATGTAGGCCTCGGCGAGCTGGGAGTAGGTGGTGACGAGGGCGGTCTCGTTCTGCCCCGCCTTGTACACGTCCGCCAGCCTCTGGAGGCTCTTGGTGTGCGCCGGGTTCTTCTGGACGATCTGCTGCAGCAGCGTGGCGGCCTTGGCGGCCTCGCGGCGCTCGAGGAGGCGGTCTACGACCGGCCGCACCTGCTCGAAGGCCTGGTCGAGCTGGCCCTGCTGCAGGTAGACCCGCGCCATCTGCACCCGCGCGTCGTCGTTGTCGGGGTTGAGCGCGAGGAGGCGCTTCAGGATCGCCTCCGCCTCATGGATCTTCTTGGCGCCCAGGTAGGCCTCTCCCAGGCGCGCGAGGATCTCGGGGTCGTTCGGCGAGCTCTTGAGCGCCTCCTCGAGGAAATGGACCGCCTTGTCGTAGTTGCGCTGGACGAGATGGATGCGCGCCAGCTCCGATCGCAGGCGCGCGCTCGAGGGATCGAGCTTGAGCCCCTTCTCCAGCACCTGCAGCGCTTCGGCCAGGTGGCCCTTCTTGTGGAGCTCCTCGGCGATGGCGATGTGCTCGTCCACCGCCTTGCCCGAGCTGCCCTCGCGCGTGTAGAGATCGGCGAGCTTGCTGCGGACCTTGAGGTCGCCGGGATCGATCTCGGCCATCTTCTTCAGGACGTCCCCGGCCTCGCGCGTCTTGCCCCGCTTGATGAACTCGTCGACGACGATCTGGTAATGGCTCTTGGCCTCGCTCATGAGGCCCTGCTTCGCGTACAGCTCGGCCAGGCTCAGGTACGGCTCGGGCGCCGAGGTGTCGAGCTTGTTGATCTTGCGCCAGATGGCGATGGCCTTGAGGAGGAAGCCGTCCCGGGCGTAGAAGTCCGCGACCTTGGCGTACTCGAGGCTCGCCTCGCGGATCTTGTTCATCTTGGCGTACAGGTCGCCGATCTTGTTGATGGTGTTCCAGTCGCGAGGGTTGTCGTCGACGACCTGGCGGTAGAGGACGATGGCCTGGTCGAGCCGGCCCGCCTTCTCCAGCTTGTCCGCGTCCTGCTTGACCTTGATGGGGTTGATCTTGGCCACTCGCCCTCTTCAGCTCAACAGAACAGCCACCGCTGGGTCCCGTGGAAGGACCGGCGGTGGATCTCGGAGGGCCCCATGCGCCGTATGGCTTCCCGGTGATCCTCGCTCGCGTAGCCCATGTTGTGGGCCAGGCCGTAACCGGGATACCGCTCGTCCCATACCCGCATCATAGCGTCCCGCGCGACCTTGGCGACGATGGAGGCCGCGGCGATCGAATAGCACCGGGCGTCGCCCTTGACGATCGCCCGCTGGACGAGGGTCAGGCCGGGCACGCTCAGCGCGTCCACCAGGAGCAGGTCGGGCGCGTCCGACAGGGTGGCCACCGCCCGCTGCATGGCCAGGTAGGTCGCCCTCAGGATGTTGAGGCGGTCGATCTCCCGGGGCTCCACGGAGCCCACCCCCCACGCCCGCGCGGTCTCGCGGATCCGCAGGGCGAGCGCGTCCCGCTGCCGCTCCGTGAGCCGCTTCGAGTCGTCGATGCCGTCGGGATCGAACCCGTCCCCCAGGATCACCGCCGCCGCCACCACCGGACCGCACAGCGCACCCCGTCCCACCTCGTCGCAGCCCGCCACCCGCTGTCGTCCCTCCGCCCGCGCCTCCTCCTCGAACGCCCACGAGCAGCGGAGCTCCTGCCCCCGGTGGACCAGGGGGCGGCGGCCACGAGCGGGACGGTCGGGAGCCGGCGCCATGTCTCGGCGGCGGAAGGCTCAGGCCTCGGTCATCGTCGCCGCGCGCTTTTCCTTCATGCGCCCGGCCTTGCCCTTCCTCTCGCGCAGGTAGTAGAGCTTGGCCCGGCGCACCCGGGCCTGCTTCACCACCTCGATCTTCTCGATGGTGCGGGCGTGGAGGGGGAAGATCCGCTCCACCCCGTGGCCGAAGGAGACCTTGCGCACGGTCATCGTCGCGCGGGCACCGGCTCCGCGCAGCCCGATGACCACGCCTTCGAAGACCTGGACGCGCTCGCGCTCGGTCTCCTTGGGCTTGCCCTTGATCTCCTCCTTGACCGCCGTCTCCTTGACCCGCACGTGCACGCGCACGGTGTCGCCGGCGGTGATGCGGGGCAGGCTCTTCTTCAGGTCGCCGGCCTCGATGCGATCGATGGGATTCATTGTCTCAGTCCTTGCTTAGCGCGACGTCTGCGACGTTCGCGCTCGTTTGTTCGTCTTCCAGCTCTCGCAGGAGGACCTGGTCCTCCGGGCTCAGGCGCGCGGGCCGGAGCAGGTCCGGGCGCCGCTGCCGCGTGGCCCGCAGCGCCTCCTTCCGCCGCCAGCGGCGGATCCGGCCGTGGTCGCCCGACAGCAGCGCGTCGGGAACGGCCCGGCCGCGCACCACCGCGGGCCGCGTGTAATGGGGGTGGTCCAGGATGCCTTCTGCGAACGAGTCGGCGCCGGCCGATCCCTCGTCGCCGAGGGCGCCCGGGATCAAGCGAACGGTGGCCTCGATCACGGCCAGGGCCGCCACTTCACCTCCGGTCAGCACGAAGTCGCCCAGGCTCACTTCCTCGGTGGCCACCGCTTCCCGCACCCGCTCGTCGATGCCTTCGTAACGTCCGCACAGCAACAGCAGGCGTTCGAGCCGGGCATATCGCTCCGCGGTGGCGTGGTCGAAGCGCGCGCCGCGCGGCGAGAGCAGCACCACCGCGTCACGCGGTCCGGGCCCCCCGGGCATCATGGCGTCCCGCGTACGGAAGAAGGGCTCCGCCTTCATGACCATTCCCGGTCCGCCGCCGAAAGGCGCGTCGTCCACGGTGCGGTGCCGATCGTCGGAGAAGGCGCGCAGGTCGTGGACGCCGATGCGCACGAGGCCGGCGTCCACCGCGCGGCGGACGATGCCGTCGGAGACGGGGCCCTCCACCATGGCCGGGAAGATCGTCACCACGTCGATGCCCAGCATCAGTCCTTCACGTCCACCAGCTCCGGCACCCGCACGACCACGCGGCCCCCGGGCAGGTCCACCTGGCGCACGAACGCGTCCGCGAGCGGGATGAGCGTCTCGCCGTTCGGTCCCCGCACCACCAGCACCGCGGCCTCTCCCCCCGTCTCCATCAGCTCGGCCACCCGGCCGATCTCGCGGCCCTGACCGTCTTCCACGCGCAGGCCGCGAAGCTGGTGATGGTAGTAGGAGCCCTCCGGCAGCGCGGAGAGATCCTCCTCCGGAATGCGCAGGTCGAGGCTTCGGTACCGCTCGGCCTCCTCGATCGTGTCCACGCCCTCCAGCTTCAGCACGAAGCGCCCCTTGTGCGGCCAGGCATCCTGGATCCGCACGGCCCGCGCGGAGCCGCCCTCGCCGGGGACGAACGCCTGCCGCAGGGACGGAAAGCGGTCGGGGCGGTCGCTGAGCGGCTGCACCACGACCTCCCCCTTCCGGCCCTGCGGCCGGACGATCCGGCCGATCGTCACCATGTCCGCGAAGGCCTTCCCCGTCAATCGAGGATCTCCACGTCGCACGGGGTGCCCCGCTTGCGGCCGACCGCTTCCAGCACGGCGCGGAGAGCGTCGGCGGTCTGCCCGCGCCGCCCGATCACACGGCCGCGGTCGGCGGGCGCCACCTCGAGGTCGAGATGGGTCATGTCGCCCTCGGTCCACTCCGTCACCGACACGCGGGATGGATCCTCGACCAGCTCTCGTGCGAGCATGGCCAGCAGCTCCTTCACGCTAGCCGACCTTCTCCCCCGCCGACTTCTTCAAAAGACTGCGAACGGTCTCGGAGGGCCGCGCGCCCTTCCCGATCCAGTACTGCGCCCGCTCGGTGTCGATCTTCACGACCGCCGGGTTGCGCCGGGGGTCGTAGTGCCCCAGCACTTCCACGAAGCGGCCGTCGCGCCAGTCCCGGGAATCGGCCACCACCACACGATAGTGCGGCTTCTTGGTCGTCCCCGCCCGTCTCAATCTGATCGAAAGCATGCCGTTGTCTCTTCCTCTATCTGAACTGCGGCATGCGGCCGGCCAAGCGCTTCATCATCTTGCCGCCGCCGCCGAACTGCTTCATGAGCTTGCGTGCCTGCGCGAACTGGCGCAACAGGCGGTTGACGTCTTCGACGCGGGTGCCGCTGCCACGCGCGATGCGCTTGCGGCGGCTGCCGTTGATCACCGACGGCTCGCGGCGCTCGTGGAGCGTCATCGAGTCGATGATCGCCGCCGCTCGCTTCATCTCCCGCTCGCCGGCCTCGGTGTCGACCTGGCGGGCCGCCTGGCCCAGGCCGGGGATCATCCCCAGGACCTGGTCGAGGGAGCCCATCTTCTTCATCTGGGTGATCTGCTGCCGGTAGTCCTCGAGCGTCAGTTCGCTGCGACGGAGGCGGTTGACCATGGCCTCCGCCTGCTCGCGGTCCACCGTTTCCTCGACCTTCTCGATGAGGCCGAGGACGTCCCCCATCCCGAGGATGCGGCCCACCATGCGGTCGGCCTGGAAGAGCTCGAACTCCTCCACCTTCTCCCCCACCCCCGCGAACTTCACGGGCGCGCCGCTGACGGTGGCGGCAGAGAGAGCGGCGCCGCCACGAGCGTCGCCGTCGAGCTTGGTGAGGACGATCCCCGTGATGCCCACCCGCTTCTGGAACTGCTCCGCGCTGCGCACCGCGTCCTGTCCGGTCATCGCGTCGGCCACATACAGGATCTCGCTCGGCTCGGCGAGCGTCTTCAGCTCCTGCAGCTCGGCCATGAGCTCGTCGTCCACGTGGAGGCGGCCGGCGGTGTCCACGAGCACGAACTCGTGGCCCACGGCCCGCGCCTCCTCGAGGGCGGAGCGCAGGATCGCGCGCGGTTCGCCCAGATCCGCCGGGTGGTGGACCTTCAGCGACGTCTTCTCCCCCAGCGTGCGGAGCTGCTCGCGCGCCGCGGGGCGGTTGACGTCGGTCGAGACCAGGAGCGGATGGTGGCCGGCCTTGGCCAGCCAGCGGCCGAGCTTGGCGGTGGTGGTGGTCTTGCCCGAGCCCTGCAACCCCGTCATGAGGACCACGGAGGGCAGGCGGGCGGAGGTTTCCAGGCGCGGCGCCTCGCCGCCCCCGAGCAGCTCCACCATCTCGTCCCGCACCACCCGGATCACGGCCTGGGCGGGAGTGAGGCTCTTCAGGACCTCCTGGCCGGTGGCGCGGACGCGGACCCGCTCCAGGAATTGCTTGACGACCTTGAAGTGGACGTCGGCCTCCAGGAGGGCGAGGCGGATGTCGCGCAAGGCGGCATCGATGTCCGCCTCGGTGAGGGACCCCTGGCCGCGGAGGGTACGAAACACACCCTGGAGCTTGTCGCTGAGCGAGTCGAACACGACCTGGCGAACCTCAATAGTGTTGCCGCGAGGGCAAGGCAACGAATGAACGGTAGATCTTATGGCATCAGCGTGCGGGCTGTCAAACTAAAGCCCGCATTAGCTGCAGTTTAGCAGCTAAAACGCACGCGAAATGGCCAGCAGGCTGGCCATGCGCTGGTTCGTCTGCCGCAGCCGCCCGGCCAGCGTGCGGCCGAAGGCCCACAAGAACTTCGCGCTCAGCGCCGGACGGGTCTGCATGAGGCCCTCGACCTCCCGGTGGGGGATGCCGAGGATCTCGCAGTCCGAGTGGGCGATGGCGTGGGCGGAGGCCGGCGATCCGTCGAAGAACTCCACCTCGCCGAAGAAGTCACCCGGGGAGAGGATCGTCAGCGCCTCCTCCCCCACGCCGGGCACGACCTTGCTGATCCGCACCTGCCCCTGGTGGATGATGTGAAGCTGGCCACCGGTCGTGCCCTCGGTGAGGATCACGGTGCCCGCCGGGTAGCGCTTCACCATGCCCACCATGAGGACCTGCGCCAGCTCGTCGTCGTCGAGCTCGCGAAAAAGCGGGACAGTCTTGAGGAAGGGTTGAATCACGACCCTCAGATGCCTCGCAGCAGGTGGCCGAGCTTCTCCTTCTTGGTCTTCAGGTAGCGCCGGCTGGCGTCGGAGGCCGGGATTTCGATGGGGAGCCGCTCCACGATCTCCAGCCCGTAACCCTCGAGGCCGACGAACTTCCGGGGGTTGTTGGTGAGCAGGCGCATCTTGTGCACCCCGAGCTCGGCCAGGATCTGGGCCCCGATCCCGTAGTCGCGCTGGTCGGCCTTGAAGCCGAGGGCCTCGTTCGCCTCCACGGTGTCGTGGCCCTGGTCCTGCAGCTGGTAGGCCATGATCTTGTGGATGAGCCCGATCCCCCGTCCCTCCTGCCGGAGGTAGAGCAGGACCCCCTTGCCCTGGCGGCTGATCATCTCCAGCGCCGTGTGGAGCTGGTCGCCGCAGTCGCAGCGGGAGGAGGCGAAGATGTCGCCGGTGAGGCACTGGGAATGGACGCGGACCATGACCTCGTCGTCGGGCTTGATCTCCCCCATCACCAGGGCCACGTCGTGGCGCCCGTCGATGAGGCTCTCGAAGGCGTGGATCCGGAAGTCGCCGTAGCGGCTGGGCAGGCTGGCCTCGGCGATCTTCCGCACCAGCCTCTCGTGGCGCATCCGGTGCCGGATGAGGTCCTTGATCGTCACCATGCGGAGACCGTGCTGGCGACAGAAATGCTCGAGACGGGGCGCGCGCATCATCGTCCCGTCCTCGTCCATGACCTCGCAGATGACGCCGGCCGGGTACAGGCCGGCCAGCCGCGACAGGTCCACGGCGGCCTCGGTCTGCCCGGCCCGCTGGAGAACCCCTCCCGGCATCGCCCGCAGGGGGAACATGTGACCGGGCCGCGCGAGGTCCGCGGGCCGTGTCTTCGGATCGAT
>Ga0210378_10000263_pt1 | contig 25988 bp, 22 predicted proteins | sample PLM1_60_b1redo_FD_155465 | JGI IMG/M metagenome (GOLD analysis project Ga0210378, IMG submission 155465) | Groundwater sediment microbial communities from an aquifer in East River, Colorado, USA - PLM1_60_b1 redo | ecosystem: Environmental > Terrestrial > Soil > Riparian zone | place: USA: East...
CGACCCCCCGGCCTTCGCCCCCGACCCCATAGCCTTCGCCGCCGACCCCGTGGCCTTCGCCCCCGACCCCGAAGCTCTTGCCTCTGAGTCTGAGGTCTTCGCCGACGACCTGGTCGACGTGCTGGAGCACCCGGCGCTCACCTGGCCGGAGCTGCGCGCCGCCCTCGGCCTGCCCGGCTCCCGGCTGGCGGTCCTGGCCGCCCGGCCGCCCGGGGGCCCAGCCCGGCCCCCCGGGGGGCCGGGCATTGCCGGCGCCCGCAACGCCGGCCTGCTCGACGAGCGGGGATGGGCCCGGGTGATGCGCGGGCTCGCGCGCCACCCGGTCGCCGTGGTGGTCGACTGCGGGCCCGGCCTCGACGTCCCCGCCGCCCGGGCCGCGATCGCAGCCGCCGACCAGCTCGTGCTCGTGACCGGCCCCCAGGACCGGGCGCCAGGAGCGGCCCTCCGACCGAGGGCGGGCCGCTGGGCCGGGCCCGGCCGGCCGGTGGCGCTGGTGGTGAGCCGGGCGCCGGCGGGTCTGGACGCCGGCCAGGTGCTCGACCGCGCGCCCTGGGCGCGCGGCGCCTTCCTGCTCCCGGACGAACCCGCTGCAGCGGCCGCGCTGCGGGTGGGGCCGCTCGGCTGGGACCGGGTGCCCGGGCGCTGGCGGCGGCAGGCGTACGAGCTCGCCGCCCTGCTGGTGTCCGACTGGCCGGCGCTGGGGTTGGCGCACCTCCCGGGCGACTGCCCGGCTCTTGGACGGTCCTGCAAACGCGCAGGCCAGAAGCCTCGAACAGGTTGCTAGACACTCGGTGACAGTGGTATTGTCGTTCGTCGGCGGCGGGTGACACCTGTGTTTCGAACGAAGTGGGCGTTGGCCCACTTCAATTTTGTCCGGGCCACGCCACCCGCCGACAGACCGGTAATGGGTGCCGCTATCGAGAGGGCGACCAGCAACGTAGACGCGTGAGGAGGTAAGCGACCGTGGCGACGCTTCCTTCGCGTGTCCTGGAACTGGCCGAGCAGGTGGCCGCCGGTCACGACATCGAGGTGCTCGAGGCGCAGCTCCACCGACGGGGGCGGTCCCAGGTGCTCGGCGTCGTGCTGGACGCCGACGCGCCGGTCGAGGCGGACGTCGTCGAGCGGGTCTCCAAGGAGCTGTCCGACGTCCTCGACGCCGAGGATCCGGTGCCGGGGAGCTACGTCCTCGAGGTCACCACCCCCGGGCTGGATCGGCCGCTGCACTCGGCCCGGGACTTCCGCCGCCAGCTCGGCCACGAGGTGCGGGTCACGCGGACCGGGGCCGGGGAGGGTGCGGCAGCCTCCGTGCAGGGCGTGGTGGAGGCCGTGGACGACGAGGCGGTGACGCTCTCCGCTGCTGGCAGCCAGCTCCGGGTACCGCTGTCCGACGTGGTGCGGGGAAAGGTTGTGTTGCCGTGGTGACAACCAGTCAGCAGGGCCAGCGTCGGGTCGGCACCGGCAACGAGAGGACGGCGACGTGAACATCCCCATCGACGAGCTGCGCTTCCTGGAGCGTGAGAAGGGCATCGCCCTCGACACCGTCATCAGCGCGCTCGAGAGCGCGCTGGCCGCGGCCTACAAGCGCCAGCCCAACGCGCCAGACGACGCCCGCGTGGTGGTCGACCGCGACACCGGCGAGGTCACCGTCTACGCCCAGGAGCTCGACGAGGACGAGCGCGTCGTCCGCGAGTGGGAGGACACGCCGTCGGACTTCGGGCGGATCGCGGCCGTGACCGCCAAGCAGGTCATCGTGCAGCGCCTGCGCGAGGCCGAGCGCGACGTCACGTTCGGGGAGTACGAGGGGCGGGTCGGCGACATCGTCACCGGGATCGTGCAGCAGCGCGACCCTCGCCACGTCACCGTGGACCTCGGCAAGGTCGAAGCCGACCTGCCCCACTCCGAGCAGGTGCCGAGCGAGCACTACCAGCACAACGACCGCCTCAAGGTCTACGTGACCGACGTGGTCCGGTCGGCCCGGGGGCTGCGGGTGGTGGTCTCGCGCACTCATCCGAACCTCATCAAGCGGCTGTTCGAGCTGGAGGTGCCGGAGATCGCCCAGGGTATGGTGGAGATCACCAACGTGGCCCGGGAGCCTGGGCACCGGACCAAGATCGCGGTGACCAGCCACGAGCCCGGCGTGGAGCCGAAGGGCGCCTGCGTCGGCTCGCGCGGGTCGCGCGTGCGCATGGTCGTCAACGAGCTGCGGGGAGAGAAGATCGACATCGTCCTGTACTCCGACGACCCGGCGCAGTTCGTGGCCGAGGCGCTGTCCCCGGCCAAGGTCAAGTCGGTCCGCATCGACGAGGCGGAGCGGACCGCGCACGTGGTCGTGCCCGACTACCAGCTCTCGCTGGCCATCGGCAAGGAAGGGCAGAACGCCCGGCTGGCCGCCCGGCTCACCGGTTGGCGCATCGACATCTCGAGCGAGAGCCAGGCCGCCGGGCGGACGTCCGAGCGGGTCTACGAGCCGGCGGGAGGGTCCGGCCGCCCGGCCGTGGGCGGCGGTAGGCTGACCACCCCCGGCGGGAATGTCAACCCTGGTCCACGGCGTTAAGGAGGAGACGGCGGATGGTGCGAGTGTCCGGTGGGGACGGAGGGCGGCTGGCTTCGGCCACCGGTCGTCCGGCGACGGCCCGGAGGGCCGCGCCCCAGCGCACCTGCGTGGTGTGCCGGGTCTCCACGGACAAGCGCACCCTCCACCGCATCGTCCGCTCGCTGGACGGCGTGATCCGGTACGACCCGACCGGCTCGGCCGCCGGCCGGGGCGCCTACCTGTGCGGCGACCCGGCCTGCACGGCCCTGGCGGTCAAGCGGCGCAGCCTGCACCGCGCGCTGAAGGTGCCGGGCGGGGCCGGGGCGGAGGCCGCCGTCGAAGCGTTGCGCACCGCGCTGAGCCTGAGCGGGGGGGCCGGGCGGCGCACGACGAGCCCCCAGGGCGATGAGGGGTCCGGGCGGCGCAGCCCCCGGCCGAGTGATCAAGAGGAAGTGAGAACTGGTTGAGCAACCCGCGCGTCTACGAACTTGCCAAAGAGCTGGGGGTCCCGTCCAAGGACCTGCTCACGAAGCTGTCCACCATGGGCGTGGAGGTCAAGAGCCATTCCTCGACGGTGACGCCGGACGTCGCGAGTCGCCTGCGTTCGTCGGTCCGAGGTGGCGGCCGGCCGGCTGAGACGTCCCCGAGGAGGCCGGCGCCCGGCCCCACGGGCAAGAGTCCGACGTCCGGCGGCGAAAGCCCGCCAGCGCCGGGACAGGGGCAGCCGGGGCAGCCCGCCCAGGGCCGCCCCGTCGCGCCCGGCCAGGGCCGTCCCGGCCAGCCGGGCCAGGTTCGCCCGGGGCAGCCGGGCCAGGGCCGCCCGGTCCCACCCGGCCAGGCTCGCCCGGGGCAGCCCGGGCAGGGCCGCCCCGGCCAGCCGCTGCCGCCTGGCGTGCGCCCGCTGCCGCCTGGCGTGCGCCCGCTGCCGCCCGGCGCCCGTCCCCAGGGCGGCGGCCAGCCCGGCCAGGGCCGGCCGCTGCCGCCTGGCGTGCGCCCGCTGCCGCCTGGCGTCCGTCCCCCGGGCGGCCAGGGCCGGCCGCTGCCGCCTGGCGTGCGCCCGCTGCCGCCCGGCGCCCGTCCGGTCGGCCGTGACGGCCGCCCGCTGCCGCCCGGTGCCCGCCCCCTGCCGCCCGGCGCCCGTCCGGGCCAGCCCGGGATGGGCCCACGCCCGGGTCAGCCCGGAGCCCGGCCAGGGCAGCCCGGCGCCCGTCCGGGTCAGCCCGGGATGGGCCCACGCCCGGGTCAGCCCGGAGCCCGGCCAGGGCAGCCCGGAGCCCGGCCCGGTCAGCCCGGAGCCCGGCCCGGTCAGCCGGGCATGGGCCCGCGGCCCGGCGGTCCCGCCGGCCAGGGCAGGCCGGCTCCGGGCGGTGGTGCCGGCACCGGCCGTCCCGGCGGTCCCGGCCGGCCACCCGCTGGTGGCGCCGGCCGTCCCGGCGCTCCCGGCGGCGGAGCTGGACGGCCCGGACCGGGCGGTCGCCCAGGTGGGGTCGGCGCTGGCGCCGGCCGCGGTGCGCCGGGTGGCGCCCGCGGCGGCCCGGGTGGCGGTCCCGGCGGCGGCCGCGGAGGTCCCGGCGGTGGCCGGGGTGGCTTCGGCTACCGTGGCCCGCGTCCGAAGAAGCGCAAGGGTGGTCGCAGGCGCGAGGAGTTCGAGGCCTCGCCGGCGCCGACCCTCGGCCAGTCGGCGCTCGACATCTCGCTCGAGGGCGTCCTGCGCGTGCCGCGGGGCGTGACCGTGCAGGACCTGGCTGACCGGCTCGGCCGGCCCGCCGGCGACCTGGTGCGCCACCTCATGCAGATGGGAGAGATGCTGACCGCCACCCAGTCGATGTCCGACGACGCCGTCCTGCTGCTCGCCGAGGACCTCGGTGCCCGCATCGAGATCGTCGACCCGAGCGAGGCCGACGTGCTCGAGGAGATCGAGGGCTGGGAGGACGCCAAGCCGGACCGCGACGAGGACCTGCAGCCGCGACCCCCGGTGGTCACCGTCATGGGCCACGTCGACCACGGCAAGACCAAGCTGCTCGACGCCATCCGCCACACCGACGTGGTGGCCGGCGAGGCGGGCGGCATCACCCAGCACATCGGTGCCTACCAGGTCCGCGCCGGCGAGGACGGCCGCCTGGTCACCTTCATCGACACCCCGGGCCACGAGGCGTTCACCGCCATGCGGGCCCGCGGCGCCGCGGTGACCGACGTGGCCGTCCTGGTCGTGGCGGCCGACGACGGGGTCATGCCGCAGACCATCGAGGCGGTCAACCACGCCAAGGCGGCCGGGGTGCCGATCGTCGTGGCCGTCAACAAGATCGACAAGCCGGAGGCCAACCCGATCCGGGTCCGCCAGCAGCTCACCGAGTACGACCTGGTCGCCGAGGAGTACGGCGGCAAGACGGCCTTCGTGGACGTCTCCGCCAAGACCCAGCAGGGCCTCGACACCTTGGTCGAGAACGTCCTGCTCGTCGCCGACGTCGAGCTCAACTTGAAGGCGAACCCCAATCGGCGTGCCCAGGGCACCATCATCGAAGCGCACCTGGACCGCGGCCGCGGCCCGGTGGCCACCGCGCTGGTCCGCCGGGGCACCCTCAAGGTCGGGGACGCGGTGGCCGCGGGCACGGCGTTCGGCCGGATCCGGGCCATGTTCGACGAGAACGGCAAGGAGGTCGCCGGGGCAGGGCCGGCCCGCCCGGTCCAGATCCTCGGCCTGTCGGCCCCGCCCAGCGCGGGCGACGAGGTCCGGGCGGTGTCCGACGAGCGGGTGGCCCGCTCGATCGCCCAGACCCGGGAGGCGCGCCAGCGCCAGGCCGAGATCGCAACGACCAAGGCGCCGCGCCTCGAGGACCTGTTCGCCAGGATCAAGGAGGGTGAGCTGCAGGAGCTGGCGCTCGTCATCAAGGGCGACATGATGGGCTCGGTCGAGGCCATCGACGACGCGCTGAACAAGCTCGAGGTACCCGAGGTGCGCCTGCGCGTGCTCCACAAGGGCGCCGGCGCGATCACCGAGAACGACGTGACGCTGGCGGCGACGGCCGGGGCGATCATCATCGGCTTCTCGGTGCGGCCGACCCCGGCCGCCCGTGAGCTGGCCACCCGCGAGGGCGTCGACATCCGCCTCTACTCGGTCATCTACCAGGTCGTGGAGGACATCGAGAGGGCCCTGCGCGGCCTGCTCGCCCCCGAGTTCGAGGAGCGTGCCCTCGGCACCGCCGAGGTCAGGCAGCTGTTCCGGGTGCCCAGGGTCGGCGTCGTGGCCGGTTCCTACGTCACCTCGGGCGAGATCAACCGCGGAGCCAAGGCACGCCTGGTCCGCGACGGCGTGGTCGTCTACGACGGGCGCGTCGACTCGCTGCGGAGGTTCAAGGAGGACGCGCGGACGGTGTCTGCCGGCTACGAGTGCGGCATCGGTCTCGAGCACTTCCAGGACGTCAAGGAAGGAGACCAGATCGAGGCCTACGAGATGGTGGAGATCCCACGCTGAGGCTCCGCCAGGAGCCCCAGCGCGGCACCGGGCCTTCCAGATGTTCGTCGCCCTGCTCCGCCTCGACCTGCGCCTGACCGATGCGACCTCGCTGAAGGACAAGCGCTCGGTCATCAGGTCGCTCTCGGCCGGCCTGCGCCGGCTCAACTGCGCGGTGGCCGAGGTCGACCACCAGGACCTGCGCCAGCGGGCCACCCTGGCCGTGGCCACGGTGGCCGGCGAAGGCTTCCACGCCCGCCGGGTGCTGGTCTCGGCCGAGCGCGAGGCCGAGCGGACCCCGGGCGTCGAGCTGCTCGACTCCACGATCACCCTGTACGGACCCGAGGACGGCTGAGAGAGACGAGATGGCAACCCCAAGCTACCCGCGCGCCAGGCGCCTGGCCGAGACGGTCAGGCGCCTGGTCAGCGAGTGGGTCGAGGCGGAGCAGGCCGACGGCCGCCTCGGCTTCGTGACCGTGACCGACGTGCGCATGACCGGCGACCTCCACCATGCCACCGTCTACTGGACCGTCCTCGGCGGCGAGCAGGAGCACGCGGCGACCAGCGCCGCGCTCGCCGACACCACCGGGCGGGCGCGGACCTACGTGGCGCAGCGCGTTCGGCTCCGCCACGCGCCGACGCTAGAATTCCAGCTCGACGACGTGCCTGGCCACGGCGCCCGGATCGACCGGCTCCTGGCCGAGCTGGGTACCGACGACGGTGGCGAGCCCTCCGAGCCCGCGGCCGGGAACGCCCCGAACCAGGAGGGCTCGCAGCGATGACCACCAGGCCCGAGTCCATCAGCCAGCAGGAATGGCAGGCCGCGGCCGCGGCCATCGCCAAGGCCGGCCAGACGGTGATCTCCTGCCACCTCAACCCCGACGGGGACGCCCTCGGCTCCGCCCTGGCCCTGCAGCGCGGCCTGGAGAACGCCGGCCGGACCGCGGTGGTGAGCTTCTCCGAGCCGTTCGTGGTCCCGCCGCAGTACCGGTTCCTCGCCGGGCTCGACCGGCTGATCCCCCCCGCGCGAGTGCCGGCAAACCCGGACCTGCTCGTCTGCTTCGACGCCGGCTCCCTGGACCGGCTCGGCAGCCTCGTGCCCACCTTCGAGGGCGCGGCCACGACCGTGGTCATCGACCACCACGCGTCCAACACCCGGTTCGGGGACGTGAACCTCATCGACCCGGCCGCCCCGGCCAGCGCCGTGCTCTGCCGCGAGCTGCTCCGCCGCCTGGACCTCCCGCTCGACAAGGAGATCGCCACCTGCCTGTACACGGGCCTGGTCACCGACACCGGGCGCTTCCAGTACCAGGCCACCTCCCCGGAGACCCACCTGCTGGCCGCCGAGCTGCTCGCTGCCGGCGTGGAGCAGTACGAGGTGTCGAAGGCGCTGTTCGAGACCAACGACATCGGCTACCTGCGCCTGGCCGCCGACGTGCTCGGCCGCATCGCCCAGGTCCCCGAGGCGTCGCTGGTGTGGACCTCGGTGACCCTGGCCGACCTGGCCCGCCACGGCGTCGACATGGACCAGACCGAGGGGCTGATCGACCTGGTGCGCACCGACGCCGCCAGCGACGTGGCCGCCGTGGTCAAGGAGCAGCCCGACGGCGCCCACAAGGTCTCCCTCCGCTCCAAGGGCGGCACCAACGTCGGCGAGCTGGCCACCGGGTTCGGCGGCGGCGGGCACGCGTTCGCGGCCGGGTTCACCTCCCCGCTCGGGGTCGAGGGGACCGTCTGGTCCATCGTCGAGGCCCTGACCGGGCAGGAGGCCGGCGCGACGGCCGCCCGCCCGCTGGTCGGGTAGGCAGGCCGGCACCGTGACCACGGCGGGCGCAGCCCCGGGGCGGGCGCGGGACGGCGGGGCGCCGGTCACCGACGGGGTGCTCGTGTGTGACAAGCCGGCCGGGATGACCTCGCACGACGTGGTCGCGCGGGTGCGCCGCCTGGCCGGCCAGCGCCGGGTCGGGCACGGCGGCACCCTCGACCCGCCGGCGACCGGCGTGCTCGTGGTCGCCCTCGGCCGGGCCACCCGCCTGCTGCCCTACCTGCCCATGGAACCCAAGCGCTACCTGGCCACGGTCGCGTTCGGCGCGGAGACCGACACGCTCGACGCGGCCGGGGCGGTCGTGGCCAGCGCCGACGCGTCGGCGCTGGACCGGGCGGCCGTAGAGCAGGCCCTGGCCGGGTTCGTCGGGGCCGGCGAGCAGGTCCCGCCCATGGTCTCGGCGGTCAAGGTGGACGGCGAGCGGCTCTACGCCAAGGCGCGCCGGGGTGAGACCGTCGAGCGGGCGGCCCGCCCGATCACCGTGCACGCCCTGGACCTGGTCGGCTTCGTCCCCGGCGACCGGCCGCTGGCCACCGTCGAGGTGGCCTGCTCCGGCGGTACGTACGTGCGGGCGCTCGCCGCCGACCTGGGCCGCGCCCTCGGCTGCCTGGCCCACCTGGCCGCCCTGCGCCGCACCGCGGTGGGCCGCTTCACCGAGCAGGCCGCACACCCGCTCGACCGGCTGGAGTCACTCGCGGCAACGGGCGAGCTGGCCACGGCCGTGCTCGACCCGGCCGCCGCCATGGCCCCGGCCGGGGTCCGGTCCGTCTCCGATGAGGAGGCGGTCGCCCTCGCCACCGGCCGCACGATCGCCCCGACCGGCCTCGACGCTCCGGTCGCGGCCGTCGCCCCGGACGGTCGCCTGGTCGCGGTCATCCAGGACGGCTCGGGCCGTGCCCGCCCCAAGGTCGTGCTCGCATGATGCGGGCGGGCGCGCCCGGAGCCGTGCGCGGGTGGGGGTGGCGCCGGTCGCGGGCGGGCGCGCCCGGAGCCGTGCGCGGGTGGGGGTGGCGCCGGTCGCGGGCGGGCGCGCCCGGAGCCGGGTGTGGGCAGGTGGGGCGCCGGTGACGGTGCGTGTCTACCACGGGCTCGACCAGGTGCCGGCCGGGCTCGGCCCGACCGTCGTCACCGTGGGCATGTTCGACGGGGTGCACCGCGGCCACAAGGCGCTCCTCGGCCACGTGGCCGGCGAGGCGGCCGCCCGCGGCGTGCCGGCCGCGGCGGTCACCTTCGACCGCCACCCGATGGAGGTGCTCCGGCCGGGCAGCCACCCGCTGCTGCTCACCACCCTGAGCCAGAAGGTCGCCCTGCTCGGGGAGGCAGGCGTCGAGGTCGTCCTCGTCCTGCCCTTCACCCTGGAGCTCTCGCGGGTACCGGCACGCGAGTTCGCCACCCGGGTGCTGTTCGAGGCGATGGGCGCCCGCGCCGTGGTGGTCGGGGCCAACTTCCGCTTCGGCCACAAGGCCCAGGGCGACGTCGAGCTGCTCGCCGCGCTGGGCCGGGAGCGCGGCGTGGACGCCGTGGGCGTCACCCTCCACGCCGACGGGCGCGAGGTGATCTCGTCGACCCGGATCCGGTCCGAGCTGTCCCGCGGCGACGTGCAGGCCGCGGCCCGCTCCCTCGGCCGTCCCTACGCCGTGGAGGGCTACGTCAACCGGGGTGAGGGCCGCGGCCGGGCGCTGGGGGTGCCGACCGCCAACGTCGGCGTGCCCGCCCGCATCGCCCTGCCCGCCACGGGCGTGTACGCCGGCCACTTCGCCCCGGGGGACGGCACCTGGCTGCCGGCGGTCACCAACGTCGGCGTCAGCCCGCAGTTCGGCGGCACCCAGCTCCGCGTGGAGGCGCACGTGCTCGACTACGACGCCGACCTGTACGGCCGCCGGGTGTCGGTCTCGTTCGAGCACCGGCTCCGCGGCGAGGAGGTCTTCGCCAGCGTCGACGAGCTGGTCGACCAGATGCACGAGGACGTCCGGCAGAGCCGGAAGCTCCTCGGCGTGCCCGCCGCGCCCTGAGCCCGCCGGTTCAAGACGGCCCGGGAGCTGCCGATGCAACTAGCGGGCCGGTCGAGTCCCCTGTTCGAGGGGATCGGGTGGTCGCCGGGGCGGCGCGCAAGGTCCGGGGCTGCACGCACGGTCCGGCGTCGGGCTGGCTCGCTGCGGCGAGCCAGCATGCGGCGCCGGCTCCATGACCGGCTGCGGCGCCGGCTCCATGACCGGCCCGCTGGCAGGACGTCCGGAACAGCGGAGGTGGAGGGTGGCGGGGAGCGGCCCGAAGGTCCTCGTGTGCGACGATGACGACGGGATCCGGGGGATGCTCGTCACGTTCCTCGAGGCGGAGGGGTTCGAGGTCGGGGCCGTGGCCGACGGGCCGTCGTGCCTGGAGGCGGTGGCCGCGAACCCCCCGGACGTGGTCGTCCTGGACGTGACGATGCCGGGGATGGACGGCTACCAGGTGGTGGAGGTCCTGCGCCGCAGCTTCTCCCAGCACACGCTCAGGGTGGTCATGCTCACCGCCCGGACCTCCGACGAGGACGTGCTGGCCGGCTGGAGCGCGGGCGTGGACTACTACATGGCCAAGCCGTTCGACCCGGACGAGCTGCTGCGGTTCCTCCACTTCCTGGCCCGCAACACCGAGGCCACCATCACGGGGGACTGAGCCCCTCGGCAGAAGTGCGCAGGTAGCCCCCTCCACCCTGGCGATGCGCCCGCCGCGGGCGATCCCGTACGGTCCCGCCCATGACCGGTCGGGACGGGCGGGGGGTGGAGGGCGCACGGGCGCCGGCGCCGGCGCCGGTCGACGGGCGCCTGGTCGAGTTCCTCGCCGTCCTGACCGCGACCGCGATAGCGAGCGAGCCGTTCGGGGGCGCCGACGTGCTCGCCGGCATGCTGGCCGTGCCCGCCCTCGCCGTCTACGCCGCTGTGCTGTTCCAGCCACGGCCGTCGCACGGCGCCCGCGTCGCCTCCCTGGTGGTCCTGGTCACGGCCCTCGCGGTGCTGCCCGCCCTGCACCACGCCGTCGCCTTCGACCACGAGCCGGCCATGAGCCACGGCCACGACGGCGGCGTCGCCGTGACCGACCTGGCCGTGCGAGCCCTCCTGGACGGCCGCGACCCGTACACCGAGAGCTACTCGGAGCTGGTCGAGGGCATGCCGATCTTCCACGGTGACCGCCTCATCGACAACCCGATCATGCACCGCTACCCGTACTGGCCGGCCACCCTGTTCGTCCAGGTCCCCGTGCAGGCCCCGCTGCTGTGGGCCGGCGTGCCCGTGGTCGACGCCCGCTACGTCTACCTCGGCGTGCTGCTCGCGCTCGGCGTCGGCATGGCCCGCTGGAGCCTCCGGGTGCGCGGCGACCTGCTGCTGGCCGCCGCGGTCGCCCTGAACCCGCTGGTGCTCTCCTGGATCCGCTGGGGGACCAACGACGTCCTCGCTGTCGGGGCGCTGGCGCTCATGGGCTGGGCGCTTCACCGGCGCCGGACCGTGCTCGCCGGGCTCGCGCTCGGGCTCGCGCTCGCCGGCAAGTTGCTGGTGGCGCCGGTCGTGGTGCTGTTCGCGGTCTGGCTCGCGCGCCGGGTCCGCGACGGGGAGCTCGACCTGCGGGCCGCGGTCCGCGCGGCCGCCGCGGCCGTCCTGCCCGCCGCCGTCACCGCGGTGCCGTTCCTGCTCTGGCACCCGACCGACTTCCTCGACGACGCCGTGCTCTACCACCTTGGCGCGAGCGCCGAGCGCTTCCCGATGGCCGGGCAGGGGCTGCCGACGCTCCTGAACGCCCTCCAGGCGATCCGCGACCCGATGGGCCCTGCGCCTGTCTGGTCCACCACCCTGCCGACCGTCGTGACGCTGGCAGCGGGTGCCGGCTGGCTGTGGCGCCGCGGCCGGACCAGCCCCCAGGCCTTCCTGCTCGCCGCGACGCTGGTGACCGTGGGCGGCCTCTGGTTCAGCCGCGCCTTCATGGGAAACTACTGGCAGGCGCCGATGATCCTGCTGGCGCTCGCCGTGCTCGCGCCGTGGCCCGCCGAGGCCTCGGGTGCCCCAGGCGGTCAGGCGCCCCCGGACGGACAGAGCAGCGCAGCTCAACGGCGGTCCCCGGCGCGTCGTGCTACCCTTACGCGGGTGGCTGGGCCTCGCTGAGGCCGGCGACCGCCCGGGACGCGGGACAGCGCAGCGCCCTCCGAACCTGCTGCGAGGCCCCCGGGCAGACTTCCGCAGTGTTCACCGGAAAGGTAGCGGCATGCTGGTCAAGGACGAGAAGACCCAGATCATCTCGGAATATGCCACCAAGGACGGCGACACCGGGTCCCCCGAGGTCCAGGTCGCCATCCTCACGCGGCGGATCAACACGCTCACCGAGCACCTGAAGGTCCACAAGCACGACCACCACTCGCGCCGTGGGCTGCTGCAGATGGTCGGTCGGCGCCGGCGGCTCCTCCGCTACCTGCAGACCAACGACGTCGCCCGGTACCGCTCGCTGATCGAGCGGCTGGGTCTGCGCCGCTGACCGGGCCGCGCATGCGAGCACGCGACGGCGCCGGGGGGTGGCGCTGTCGCGCCCGGAAGGCGGTGGGGCCGCTGGCCGACTGACGCGGAGCACGACGGACGTCGACCGCAGACTCCGGGCACGGGTCGCCTTGACGACCGGTGCCGCAGCGCAGGCCCTGGCAAGGGTCGCCGCCAGTTGTCAGTGGTGGGCCCTGGATCGAGGACCAACCGCTCCAGGTTCCTCTACTGAGAACTGGCACCGCGCTCCACTGCGCAGGGCCGGCCCGAGCCGGCCTCCGTCAGCCTTACCTCCGCGTTTCCACGCTGGCCGGCGCTCCGCCGCCAGCCCACCACGCCCATGCGGACCCGCCCCGCCACCGCCACGGACGGCCGCGGGGGGCCGGAACCACCGGCCTCCGCGTGAGGCAGAGATTTGAGGAGAACCACCACATGGCAGTCCATCGTGTACAAGGCGCCGTCGGCGGCCGGGACATGTTCCTGGAAACCGGCAAGCTGGCCAAGCTGGCCGGCGGCGCAGTCGTCATCGGGCTCGGCGAGACCTGGCTCCTGGTCGCCGCCACCACCGCCAAGCAGCCCAAGGAGCAGCTCGACTTCTTCCCGCTCACCGTCGACGTCGAGGAGCGCATGTACGCCGCCGGCAAGATCCCCGGCGGCTTCTTCCGTCGCGAGGGGCGGCCCTCCGAGACGGCCATCCTGACCGCGCGGCTCGTCGACCGGCCGCTGCGCCCGTCGTTCCCGAAGGGCCTGCGCAACGAGGTCCACGTGGTCGCGACCATCCTCTCGGCCGACATGCAGAACCCGCCCGACGTCCTGGCGATCAACGGGGCGTCGGCCGCCGTCCAGCTCGCGGGCATCCCGTTCGCGGGTCCGGTCGGGGCCGTGCGCCTGGGCCGCAGCGGGACCGACTGGATCGTCAACCCCACCTATGACGAGCTGGCCGAGTGCACCTACGACATGGTCGTGGCCGGGCGCCAGAACGAGGCCGGCGGGGTGGACGTCCTCATGGTCGAGGCCGAGGCCACCGAGCAGGCCGTCCGCCTGATGGAGGAGGGCGCGCCCAAGCCGACCGAGGAGGCGCTGGGCCTGGCCCTCGAGCTCTCCAAGTCCCACATCGCCACCGCCTGCCAGCTCCAGCTCGAGCTGGTGCGCCAGGCCGGCGCCCAGCCCCGCGAGTTCCCGCTGTTCGCCGAGTACGGCGAGGACGTCGCCGGGGTGGTGCGGGCGGCCGTCGAGGCGGCCGTGCGCGAGGCGATCACCATCGCCGACAAGAACGAGCGCCAGGACCGCCTCGACGAGCTGAAGGCGCAGGCCCAGCAGGCCGCAGCCGAGCAGCTCGGCGACGCCCTGGCCGGCCGCGAGAAGGAGGTCTCGGCCGCCTTCCGCGCGCTCACCAAGGAGCTGGTCCGCCAGCGCGTGGTCAAGGAAGGCAAGCGGATCGACGGGCGCAGCCCGCGCGACATCCGGCCGCTCCAGGCCGAGGTCGGGATCCTGCCCCGGGCCCACGGCTCCGGCCTGTTCGAGCGGGGCGAGACCCAGGTGCTCAACATCACCACCCTCGGCATGGTGCGCATGGAGCAGACCATCGACACCCTCGACCCCGAGGACCGCAAGCGCTTCATGCACCACTACAACTTCCCGCCCTTCTCCACCGGCGAGACCGGCTTCATGCGCGGCCCCAAGCGGCGGGAGATCGGCCACGGGGCGCTCGCCGAGCGCGCGCTGCTGCCCGTGATCCCCGACAAGGACGAGTTCCCGTACGCCCTTCGGCTGGTCAGCGAGGTGCTGTCATCCAACGGCTCCACCTCCATGGCGTCGGTGTGCGCGTCCACCCTGTCGCTGATGGACGCCGGCGTACCGATCAAGGCGCCCGTGGGCGGCATCGCCATGGGCCTGATCGCCGAGGGCGGCGAGTTCGTCACCCTGACCGACATCCTCGGGGCCGAGGACGCCTTCGGCGACATGGACTTCAAGGTGGCGGGCACGCGCGAGTTCGTGACCGCGCTGCAGCTCGACACCAAGCTGGCCGGCATCCCCAGCGAGGTGCTGATCGGCGCCCTCGCCCAGGCCCGCGACGCCCGCCTGGTCGTGCTCGACGTCATCCAGGCCGCGATCGACCGCCCCCGTGAGGAGCTGAACCGGCTGGCGCCGCGCGTCCACGTCGAGCAGATCCCGGTCGCCAAGATCGGCGAGCTGATCGGCCCCAAGGGCAAGCGGATCAACGAGATCCAGGCCGCCTCGGGCGCCGACATCTCGATCGAGGACGACGGCCGCGTGTTCATCGGGGCGACCGACGGCGAGCAGCTCGACATCGCCCTGAGGATGATCCGCGAGCAGATGAACCCGGTCATGCCGCAGACCGGCGAGCGCTACCTCGGCACGGTGGTGAAGACCACCACCTTCGGCGCGTTCATCTCGCTCACCCCGGGCAAGGACGGCCTGCTGCACATCTCCAAGCTGGGCCGCAGGGGCCAGCGCGTGCGTGCGGTCGAGGACGTCGTCAACGTGGGCGACAAGCTGCTGGTCGAGGTGGTCGAGGTCGACCGCCAGAACCGCATCTCGCTGAAGCTGGCCGAGGAGGGTGAGGGGGCGCCCGGGTCCGCCGACGGGGAGTCCGCCGGCCCGGCCGCGCCCGGGTCCGCCAGCGCCGCCGGCGAGAGCCAGTAGGCCTCGATGGCAGGGTCCGGATCCGGCGCCTTCGAGCGGACCGAGCTCGCCGGGGGCCTGCGAATCCTCACCGAGCGCATGCCCAGCGTGCGCTCGGTGGCGCTCGGGATCTGGGCCGGCGTGGGGTCCCGGGACGAGACCCCACGCCTGGCCGGCGCCTCCCACTACCTCGAGCACCTGCTGTTCAAGGGCACCGCGCGCCGCTCGGCGCAGGAGATCGCCGAGGTCATGGACGCGGTGGGCGGGGAGATGAACGCCTTCACGTCCAAGGAGTACACCTGCTTCTACGGCCGCACGCTCGACCGCGACCTGCCCCTCGCGGTCGACGTGCTGGTCGACATGGTGCGCGCCTCCAAGCTGGCCAAGGCCGACGTGGCCGCCGAGCGGACGGTCATCCTCGAGGAGATCGCCGCGGCCAACGACGTCCCCGAGGACCTGGTGCACGACGTGTTCGCCGAGGTGCTGTTCGGCGGGCACCCGCTCGCCCGGCCCGTGCTCGGCACGGTCGAGTCGATCCAGGCCATGCCGCGCGACGCCATCGCGCGCTACTGGCGGCGCCACTACACCCCGGGCAACCTGGTCGTGGCCGCGGCCGGGAGCTGCCGGCACGACGAGGTGGTCGAGCTGGTCGCGCGGGCGTTCGGCGACCTCGAGGCGGGCGGCGCGGCCAGCCCCCGGGTGGAGCGCAAGGAGCCCAGGTTCGCCGGGGGCGTGCGCGTGCAGCGCAAGCCCACCGACCAGGCCCACGTCGTGCTCGGCCGCCCGGGCATGTCGCGGTCGGACCCGCGCCGGTTCGCGCTCGGGGTGCTGAACATCGCCTTCGGTGGCGGCATGAGCTCGCGGCTGTTCCAGGAGGTGCGCGAGAAGCGCGGCCTGGCCTACTCGATCGGCTCCTACACCGGCCAGTACTCCGAGACCGGGTCGTTCGCGGTCTACGCCGGGACGGCGCCCAAGCGGATCCACGAGGTGCTGCGGGTCGTCCGCGAGGAGGTCGAGCGTGTGGTGGCCGACGGGCTGACCGAGGAGGAGCTCGAGCGGAGCAAGGGGCACTTCAAGGGCTCGCTGGTGCTCGGGCTCGAGGACACCTCGAGCCGGATGTCGTGGCTCGGCAAGTCGGAGCTGACCCGCGGGGAGATCCTGTCGGTGGACGAGGTCATCCGGCGGGTCGACGCGGTCACCGAGGGCGACGTGCGCGCGGTGGCCAAGGAGATCCTGGGCGGGGGCCCGCGGGCCCTGGCCCTGATCGGCCCGTTCGACGCCGAGGGCTTCGAGGAGTACGTAGCGTAGGAAGGCGTGGAGTCCTTCGGACGGTCGGGCGAACCAGGCGGGAAAGGCGTGGAGTCCTTCGGACAGCCAGTTGAGCCAGGCTGGAACGGCGAGGAGTCCGCAAGCGGACGATCGTCTGACTCAGACCGGCAAGTTCGCCGGTCTGTCTGTCTGCGTGTTCTGTGCGTCCGCGCACGGGCTGCCCGAGGAGTACCACCGGGCCGCGCGCGAGTTCGGGCGCGAGCTGGCCCGGCGCGGGTGGCGGCTCGTCTACGGCGGCGGCGACGTCGGCCTGATGGGGGAGGTGGCCCGGGCCGTGCACGAGCAAGGCGGCCGGGTCTTCGGGGCGATCCCGCGCGCCCTGGTCGAGCGCGAGCTCGCCTACGGCCCGGCCGACGAGCTGGTGGTCACCGAGACCCTGCGTCCCCACAACGACACGTTTTATCAACCACCAGCAGGACCCTCATGCATACCCACCGGCGGTCGGAATCGGAAGGGTGGGCGGGGGAGCCACGAGGTGGTCCAACAGTTCTCAAGACAGACCGGCCAGGATCAGCCTCGCCGTGTCGATCTACCTCCGCCGCTGGCGATGCCGACCATTCCCCTCATGCAGCCAGTCCGGGTCGGACTTAGCCCACTCGACCACCTGACGAACCAGGATCCGGAGGTTTTGAGCGCTCGACCCCGGGGCGAAGGCGCCTTCGTTGAAGACCCCGGTTTGAAGCCACGGGCTATCCATCCCGACTGGGGCGTCCATGAATGGTTCAAGCTTGGCAAAGAACTCGCCGATCTCCTCGTTGTCCCGAGCACCGAGGAGCTCGTGGTACACGCCGGCCAAGACCCTCAGCATGAGGCTGGACCCGAGCAGGCTGGTCTTGCGCAGGTTTTCGGGAAGGAGCTCGCCGTCGGCAACCTTGGCCATGATTGGGTAAGCCTCAAGCAGGAGGTCCAGGAAGTTGTTGGTGTCCTCCACCATCGTTGGTTCGTGAAGTTCGTTCTCCCGGCGAGCGCCGATCCGACCATCGATCCCGACGGCGATGGTGCGGATCAGGTCGACGACATGCTTGGCTCCCATCAGGTAGGGACTCTTCCCACCGACGCGGTCTTGCTCGAGGTCCACTCGGCCCGCGAGGAGCGCATGCTTCAGCACGTCGTCCAGGCAGCGGTTGACGATCCTGCGGTTGTCGAACCGCGCCCGGATCGCTGACGTGATGCCGAGGGCGTTGTCGGCTACGTCGACGAACATCTGCTTGTAGGCGTCAGCGTCGTCCTCGAGATGGATCTGCAGGGACATTCGCTCGCGTTCGAAGCGTTCTCGCTGCCGCTCGAGCTCGTCGATCTTCTTCTCGAACTGGTGGACGACGCCGGCCTCGGAGTCGAGCTTCTTGGCCCGGGCGAGGGCAGACCGCGTGTCCGCGAGTTCCTTGGCGATGGACTCGAGCCCGTAGTGGATGCCCAAGATGCGATGCTGGCCATCGAGAATCCGGAGTTCCATCTGAGCGATGCGAGGCAGGGAGAGGATCCCGAACTGGGTGCCCGCGATCTCCTCCTTGACTTCGAACTCGAAGATGTTTGGGGCGCGGAGGAGCAGGGCTGGCGACACCCACTCCTTCTGCTTTCGCACGTATTCGCCGAAGGCGCGGGCGTGGCTCTCCTTGACTCGACGGTTGCCTTCGGTTGGCCGTTGCGGATCAGGGATGGGGAGGTAGGTATCAACCTGCAGCAGCGATAGGTCGATGTTGTAGACGGTTCGACCGCCCTGCTTGTATCTGGTCGCGTAGAAGGTGTCGTGGGTGTAGTAGCCGGAGAGGGGTGCGCCACTCATCGAGCCTCCTAAGATCTTGGCGGACGAGATTAAGATCTAATCCTATGCAACAAGATCTTGTCAAGTGCGGGAAGGTCTTCTCACGCATACCCACCAACGGTGGTCGGGAGGGGAAGGCAGGCGGGTGGAAGGTCTTGGAGATCGTCCAGCAGTTCCAGGGCGAGCTTGACCAGGCTGGCCCGGCCACGCTGGGCGACCGCAGCATGCCCAGCCTGGCGGCAGGCAGCCAAGCTCCGGCAGCGCGAGCAGGGTCAGCCAGGCCAGCGCGATCACCAGCGCGGCCAGCAGCCGCGACAGCCGCTGGGGACTGACGACCTGCGCCTTGTCGAGGCCGAAGCGGCCCTTGGCGTCTTTGCACGACTGTTCTATGCAGCCCCGCTGCCAGTACCACGCCGCCGCTGGGTGCGCGTCGCCGAGGCTGGTCGCCAGGGACCAGGGCTCGTCGGGTGGCTTGCGGCGCCGGTCGCGGCAGTGGCCGGGCGGCACCCGCCACGACTGCGCCAGGTTGATCGCAAGGTCGCGGGGTCGCCCGCGGGAGCGCCCGTAGCGCACCCCGGGCGCGAAGGCCAGTTGCCCGCAGGCCAGGTGCTGTTGGCCGAGCTTGCAGCAGCGCCCGTCGGGCTCGGTGCTGCAGGTGCCCCGGTCAATGCGGACACATCGTCGACCCGGCGGGCCTGGAGCCACCCCAGCAGGCTGGCGCGGGCAAAGCCGCGGTCGGCCAGGAGCATCGGGCGCACGCCTGGCCGGCAGTGCGCCGAGGACAGCGGCCAGTGCTGTTCTTCGAGCTGGTTTGGGTGTAGCTCGTCTGTAGGGACCGCGGTGATCAGGCTGCGAGGTCGTATGGGTCCTGGTAGCGGGGCGTGTGGATGCGGTGGTTCTCGCGGGCGAGGTGGAAGCGCCAGTAGCGGTCGAAGTCGCCGTTGGTCCTCACCGCGCGGAGTTTGAGGACGGCCTCGGCGCCGTCCAGGCCCCAGCGGGCGCCGCTGATGTCCAGGCGGTCGCCGGTCAGGTGCCGACACGCTCCCTCGATCACCCCGGTGGCGATCGGCCAGCCGCGGGCCAGGGCGGTGTCGTAGCCGAGGAACTCTTGTTTGGCGGTCAGGTAGCCGATGCACGCGTCGACACCGCGACGCTGGCCGCCGGACAGTCCAGCGTGGACGGCCTGGCCGTGGGTCGCGGCGACGGCCTGGGCGACCCGCCCGGACAACATGCTGATCGCGTGGGTGGAGGCCCACGCCTCGGCGTGTGGGTCACCGTCGGCGTGGAAGCACCAGGCGGCCTTCCACAAGTACTCCAGGACGTGGATGCGGAGGATGTGGACGGCCACGCCGCGGCGGGCCGCTTCGGCACAGACCAGGTCCAGTTGGTGGCGGGCGCCGTCGACCAGCACCACCCAGGTGCGGCGGTGGGCCGGGTCGCGTTGGGTGGCCTGGTCGAACACCGTCGCGATGCCCTGCTCGCTGCTTTGGGTGACCGAGCCGGTCAGCCACTTCGCTCGGGCGTTCGGGCCGATCCTGCGGGTGGGTTCGCTGCGTGGGGCTCCGGCCGCGGGGACGGTGATGACATCGTGGGCTCGGCGGGGGGCCGGCTCGGCGTCGTCGGCCACCCCGAGGGTGGCCATCTGTTTCCGTGCGGGTTTCTCGCCGCTGGCCAGCCGGGTGCGATAGGGGCCCGGCCCGTTCGCCTGGGCCGCTTGCCGGGTCGCCTCGCGCAGCGCTTCAGGCCGCATCGGCCGGGTAGCTGTTGACCCGGCCCTGGGCGCGCCAGGCACACCGGCGCACCGTCACCGTCCCGAAGATGCTGGCCAGCTGGCGCCCGTGACCGGTCTGGACCGCGCGGCGGGTGACGCCGTCGGCGCCGGTCACCGGTGCCGGGCAGGCGCGCACCGCCCGCTCCTCGCGGACCTGGCGCAGGTCGAGGTGGTCCTGGAACAACTGCCGCAGCAGCTCCCGACCCCGCGTCTCCGGCAGGTCCTCCAGCTCGGCGTGACCCAGCCTGGCGGCTGGTTCGGCGCCCAGCTCCAAGGCCAGGGCATCCAACGCGGAGCGGGAGGCGGCGAACGGGTCGGTGGCGGCTTCGGCGGCGCAGGGTCCCATCGGCGCTTCTCCGTTGCGGTTGGGGGAGTTGACGCTGCCAACGCTACGGCCAGCCGCTGGCCACCCATCGATGCGACTCGGCCGGTCTATGCGGACTCGGCCGGTTGGGTGCGGCGGGTGAACAGGCCCGCTGCCGGCTCGGCCAGCCAGCCGCGCCGCACCAGGCGCTTGAGCTTCAAGCGCAGCCCCTCCACACTGCGGCGCTGGTCGCCCAGCCCCAACGCCGCGGCGATCTGCCTGGTCCGCAGCGGCTTCCCCGCACCCGCGAGCACTTCCAGCACGTCACGGTAGGCCACTGGCAGCACCGTCTCCTCCATGCCCGGCTGCCACACGGGCACCATGACCGCCCCGACACCCACCCGCGCAGCCGCAGGGGCCGCCTCCAAGGCGGCACGTGCGACCGGGCCGTCCAGGCGCAACGCGGCCCGAACCGCACCGTCGCCATCCTGCTCGACACCACCGGGCCGCCCATCGACCCCCTCGACCGCCCCCCACCCGCTGTCGTCACCACCGCCAAGGATCTCCAAGACGGTCTGCCGAGTAGTCCCCAACCGGGAGCACAGCTCTTCCTCGGCGGTCAACTGCTCGGTCAACTCGGCGATCCGTGCACGTAACGCCTCCGCCCGGGCCTGCGCCGCGGCTTCCCGCGCTTCCAGCTCTGCCATCAACGAGCCCAACGTCGTTTCCTTCCGTCACCGCACCCTACGTGACGGTCAACCTCCCGCGCAGCCAGACCAGCAACCCCAGCTCAACAGGCCCCTGCGAACGAACTACACCCAGCTGGTTTCGGCTGCGGCCGGCGGGGAGGTTGTCGCGGTCGTAGGCGACCTCCAGTAGCGGCAGCGCGCGGTCGCGGCGGGGCACGGCACCTGGTAGCGGACCCGCCGGTCACCGGTGCGGGCGCCGCTGGGCAGGGTGGTGTCGAACATGGTCCAGTCGATGGCCAGGGCGAGCCAGCGGGCGTGCCGAGCCGGGCGACGGCGTGCGGGATCAGCGCGGTCTGGACCGCGACGGGGTCCACGCGCTGGTTGGCGGTGAAGCGCCACAGCCGCTTGCGGTGGTGGGCGAGGTCGTGTTTGGGTGCAGGCACGCGCGGCGTGGCTGGTCGTGGCCAGGCCCGAGCCAGTTCGGACAGGCACAGGGTGCGCCGGGCGAGGATCGCGCTGACCAGCAGCGCCAGTTGGTGGCCTGGGTCGTGGTGAGGGACGGTAGGCAGGCGTCGATCGCGGCTTGGACGCGGCGATATCATGGCATCGCGAAGCCTCCGGGCGGGCGGGCGGGTGGCTGGTCTGGCAGCCCCACTCCTATCCCGGAGGCTTCGGTCATCTCAACTCGCCGGTGGGTAGCGTGAGCCAGTAGGATTGCAACTCACCGGTGCCAGCGCGTCAACCAGAACTGCTCATGCTGCCATCCTTGGATGCCAGTTGCCTGGCCGCGATCCAACTCCGGGTCGTAACATAGCCAGCCAACCGATCCAACAGCACGCTGGGCTGCTCCTCGATCAGAAGCATCTCGCGGTAGACGGGCTCGAGGAACCCTTCGGTGACCATTTCGTCGGCGAGTGTGCGCAGGCTGTCGAAGTATCCGTTGACGTTCAGCAGGCCGCAGGGCTTGCTATGCAGGCCGAGCTTCGCCCAGCTCCAAACTTCGAACAGCTCCTCCATGGTGCCGATCCCACCGGGCAAGGTGACGAAAGCGTCCGACAACTCGGCCATGCGGGCTTTGCGTTGATGCAGGTCCTTGACCACGTGCAGCTCCGTCAGGCCGGCATGAGCAACCTCGCGGTCAAGTAGATGCCGTGGAATTACACCAATGGCTCGTCCACCCGCGTCCAACACGGCATCTGCGACCGCGCCCATAACGCCGACGCTCCCGCCGCCATAGACCAAGACGATCCCACGCCGGGCAAGCATCTCACCAAGGACGCGGGCGGCATCAACGTAGGCAGGCGTGCGGCCACTGGCCGCGCCACAGAAAACACAGATCATGCTGCACAGCATATCGGTTCTTTGGCTACAAGCCGACTGCCTCGTACGCCTGGTTGGCTTCCTCGAAGACCTCGGCACACCCGGACCCGGGCCGTGTCATGCTCGCGCAAAGCCACCACGAGCGCCGTAGCGGCGCGGATGCACCGCCGTGCCGCCCACAACTCCTGATAGAGACGGTGCCCGGCGGCCGGTAGCTCGACGGCCCGCGCAAGTCGGACCTCCTCAGCCAGCGTGTACGCCTCCCACGCACGCCGTCATGGTCGACACCCCCCGCATGCACCAGCTGCTGCAGGCGGCGGGGCCCGGCGATCATCCGCACGCTCGACGATCCGGAGCAGGCCCAGGCGGTCGAGCCGGGCGGCTGGCACGCGGCTGTCGACCAGGGAATCGGCGGGCACGTGCAGCTCACCACCGTGGTTCGCCAGCGGGATCCGCAGGACCAGGAGGCGTGCCGGCTGGGTCCGCCACGGCCACGCCGACCAGGCGCTCGCCAACCTCCACCAGCGCGACCGGGTGCACCTGGTCCCGCACGCCTCCTCGGCGGTTAAGGAGGTCGTGCACGCCTGGGACCGCCACCGCCTGGAGCGCGGCCTGGACGCGATGAAGATCGTGACCGACACCTCTAACGCCACCATCGACACCTTGAACAGTCTGTGCCAGGCCAAGCGCCTGGCCGCCGGTGAGCTTGCCGGCCCGCCTGGCGAGCTCGTCGACCGGCAGACCGGCCGCCGTGAGCGGCTGTACGCCGGCGACCGGGTCTGCTTCATCCGCGCCTACCACGCTGACGGCGAGCACGTGCCCAACGGCGCCAGCGGGCAGGTCCTGGCGGTGGACGATGAGCAGGAGCGGGTGCTGGTCGCCTGTGACAACGGTCCATGCCTGACGGTGGAGCCTACCGGGTGCGAGTGGGCGCAGCCGCTGCGGCTCGGCTACGCGGGGCATGCGCTCCGGTTGCAGGGCGGCAGGCCCAGGTCGTACTCGTGCTCCCTGGGTCGTGGCAGACCTCGCGGCAGTCGGCGTACTCGGTGCTGAGCCACTGTCAGGACCAGGTGCACGTGTTCGTCGACCACGATAGCCAGTGCACCGGCGACGGCGAGTACGCACAGCACGATCCGCTCGCGGCGCTGGCGCAGCGGTGGATGCGAGATGCGCGCAAGACCACCGTGTCCGCACAGCTCGAGCTAGAGACCGTCACCGCGTACGACCTCGTTCGCCGGGACGACGTGCTATCGGTAGACGAGCGTCGCAAGACCACGAGCAGCGTGCACGCGTGGGCATGGGATGCCACCACCGCAGACGACACAGCCGAACCAAGGTGGCCGCCGCGCATGTTTGGTACTGGCGCGGATGCGAGCGTGCACACGGCGGTGCACGAGCTTGACGGTGCGCACCGGCAGGCAGTGCAGTCCGACCGTCGAGAGCTGGGGCCGCCACCGAAGTTCCACGGAACTCGGGACATCCTCGGACCCCTTCCTCGTGGTGCTCTTGGCGGATCACCCGAGACCTACCAGACGGCAGGACTCAGGTGGGGGACCGCCACCTCAAGATCTACGAACCGCGGGACAACCTCGTGAGGATGGGCTTGGCTGGGAGCTTTACCTGAGGGCAACGCCCGTCCAGGGTGACCTGGTGGTTTGTTCAGTCGGCCTTGTCCCCGACAGGTCGCTGGTCGAGCAGTCCTTTGGCGTGAACGATCCGCCAGCCGAGCCGCAGTGCTTCTTCTCGGGTGGTGGCGGTGGCGTTGCCTACGTACTTGGTGATCGTCCGACCGTGGTGGCTGTATCGAAGGTAAGCGTAGATGCGCCCGCGGGGCTTCCATGGCTGCTTTAGCTCGATCGATCCGAGGGCTGTCTCGCCGCCGCCGAGCTGGACTCGCCGGCGCTCCCGCCCTCCTGCGGCCTGGTCTTGCTCGGCCGCGCGCCCTGGCGCTCCGCGTTGCTCGCTTGATGGATTCCGCCCGGATTTCATGACCGCGCTGTCACTCACCATGGCATTGCGTTCGACCTGGTCAGCCGCCGCGATCGGATCGGCCAGGATCTCGCTTTCCCAGACTCGCATGACTCGCCACCCCGCCGCCCGCAGCGCGGCGGTTACCTCCGCATCTCGCTGCATGTTCCGGCGGATCTTCGCCACCCAGAACTCTGTGTTTGTCGGGAACTGGTCCTCGAAGCGCGTTAACTCACGAAGCCGCCAGGCGTTCCCGTGCCAGAAGTCGCCGTCGACGAAGACGACCAGGCGGTACCTGGGCATCACCAGATCGGGTCGGCCGGGGAGATCGGGCGGGTGGAGCCGGTATCTGAGCCCACGACGGTGCAGTTCCCGTCGCAGCGCTAGTTCGGCCTTGGAGTCCTTGTTCTTGACCGCCGCCATCATCCGCGAGGTGACAGCGGGATCGCGTCGCTGTCCCTTACGCATCGCGGTGGACGGGTTGGGCCTCAACGAGCAGCTGATTGGCGATCTCAGCGGTCATCAGCCGCGCGAGAGGGACCGGCACGGCGTTGCCGAGTTGTCGCATCATCACGGTGCGGGCTCTCTCGAAACGGTAGCTGTCAGGGAAGCCCTGCAGGCGGGCGCATTCGCGGACGGTGAGGTAGCGGTAGCTGCCGTCGGGACGGTGCAGGATGTGCTCGCCACCCGGCGAACCGTGCACCCCGGCCTTGACGGTCTTGGCGGGCCAGTCGAGCCGGCTGCCAGTGTGTCCGGGATATAGTCGGGCGCCTGGCATTCCGATGTGGTTTTGAACGTCGGGGCAGTCCTTGCCGTCTTTGGGCTCGGGGAGCCCGGTGATGGCGTCTCGAAGAGTTCGCCAGCGCAGCTTGGTGGGCGGCTCTCCATGTTCGATCCGCTTGATCAGTCGTGGCCAGTGCTTTGGGGTCGCGGGCGGCTGGGGTGGCAGGTCATGTTCGTGCCAGTACTCGCCCTGGAGCTGCGCCCAGATGAGCGCGTCGCGGCTGTGCGAGGGTTTGGGCCAGTCCCAGGCGATGTCGAGATCGAGGCGGAATCCGACGATGAAGATCCGGTGTCGAGTCTGCGCAAGGCCGTAGTCGGCGGCGTTGACGACCTTGTACCAGACCGCGTAGACCTCCGTCGGGTCCCGGCGGGCGATCCGCACTCGGTCCAGGCGACGTTTGTGGTCTCGCCAGTCCTCGTCTCGCTTGGGACGCAGGGTCGGGGTTCGTAGCTGCGCGAGGATGTACTGAAGGTAGGGGGCAAAGGCCGCTCGGGTGAGTGCCTCGACGTTCTCGAGGACGAAAGCGCGCGGTCGCGTCTGGCGAAGCGCCCGGAAGACCTCGGGGAAGAGGTCGCGCTCATCGTCATGCCCTCGCCGTAACCCTCCCCAGGAGAACGGCTGACATGGAGCTCCGGCGGCGAGCAGGTCCACCCGACCGGAGTAAGGGGACCAGTCTATGTTCTTGGCATCGCCTTCGTGGAGTGGCCAGCCGTCTGTTCCTGTGTCGTCCGCGTCCACGGCGTGGTTGGCGCGTAGCGTCGCACAGGCGGCGGGGTTGGACTCGACGAGTAGCAGGTGCCGGTATCCCGCCTGGGCGACGCCGAGAGCTAAGCCTCCACCGCCCGAGAAACACTCGACGGAGGTCAACGCGGAGTCCCGGCGTGATGGCCGCCGGACGCTCACCTGCTCCGCGGTCTGGGCGGCCATCAACTCCGCGGTAAGGACCATGGGCCGACCTTACCGCGGACTTGATTGCGTTCCTAGTGTCCCGAGTTATTATTTCGTTACATAATTGTGGTAGTCTTCCCGGTATGGCTGAGCGTGGAAGACCCAAGGCGCCCTTGGTGCTGACCGAGGAGGAGCGCCAGACGTTGGAGCGTTGGACCC
>Ga0210378_10000264_pt1 | contig 25926 bp, 27 predicted proteins | sample PLM1_60_b1redo_FD_155465 | JGI IMG/M metagenome (GOLD analysis project Ga0210378, IMG submission 155465) | Groundwater sediment microbial communities from an aquifer in East River, Colorado, USA - PLM1_60_b1 redo | ecosystem: Environmental > Terrestrial > Soil > Riparian zone | place: USA: East...
CTTGGCCTCGCCGTCCCTCACCTGTCGCTCCGCTCGACCGACGGTGACGATATCGACCTGGGCGATCTTGCACGAGACAGGCTCGTCCTCTACATCTATCCCCGTACTGGCCGCCCCGGCGTCCCGCCTCCGGCCGCCTGGGATGCGACCCCAGGAGCCCGCGGCTGCACACCCCAGAGCTGCGCCTTCCGCGATCAGCACCCGCAATTCGTCGACCTCGGCGTCACGATCGCTGGACTATCCGCTCAGACAACTGAGGAACAGACAGAGGCTGTCACGCGCCTGCGGCTTCCATTCCGTCTCCTGGCCGACCCCGAACTTCGTCTCGCGAGCGCGCTCGAGTTGCCGACATTCACGATCGCGGGCATGACTCTCTACAAGCGCCTCACCCTGATCGCAGACCGAGGTCGCATCATCAAGGTCTTTTACCCGGTGTTCCCGCCGCACGAGAGCGCCGCCGAGGTCAGTACTTGGCTCAAAGGGTCGACCGCGGTTTGATCACGCTGTCTTCCGGTAGCGCGAGAGTGCCGTGACCTGCGATCCCCTCCTACGTGTGATGACGTGGAACCTATGGTGGCGGTTCGGAGACTGGCAACGCCGGAGCGACAGCATCATTCAGGTGCTGCAAAGCTCGGCCCCTGACATTGTCGGGTTGCAGGAGGTGTGGGCGACGGCCACCGACAACCAAGCAGAAATGCTCGCGGACATGCTCGGAATGCACATCGCCTGGTGCCCTTCGCCAGCCCCCGAGCTCTTCCAGCGGCGGCTCGGCGACCGCAGCGCAGTCGTCGGGAACGCCATCCTCAGCCGGTGGCCGATCTCACGCGAGTCCAAGTGTCTCCTGCCCACCGGCGCCGGTGACGAGGGTAGGACAGCGCTCTTCGCGCTCATCGCCGCGCCGGCTGGGGCCGTGCCGTTCTTCACGACTCAACTTACATCGGCGGTAGGGCACTCGGCACTCCGATCCGACCAGGTTCGCGCGCTCGCCCGATTCGTCGTGGACGAAATCCCGGAGACTGCAAACCCACTCGTGACGGGCGACTTCAACGCCGAACCCGATTCCGACGAGATCCGCCTTCTCGGCGGGCATAAGACGCCGCCACCACTGCCGGGTCTGGTCTTACTCGACGCTTGGCGCTACGCCGATCCCGCAGCCCCAGGCTGGACCTGGGATCGGCTCAATCCAGCCGTGTTGGCGACGGGCGAACCCGACGCGCGTATCGACTACGTCTTCCTCGGCTACCGGCTGAACAACGAATCTCCATCGCGCGTGCGAAACGCATGGCTTGCCGGGAACGAGCCGATCGATGGCGTTTGGCCTTCCGACCACGCCGCCGTGGTCGTGGAAGTGGAAATGCCCGGGAAAGACCGCAGGTCTTCGAGCGATCGAGGATCGGCGTCCAAAAGGATCACGCACGCTGATGGGTGACACTCGCTACGACGTGATCGGCGCCGGGTACGCCCTGACCCGCCGGGAAGATCCACGGATCGCTGCTCTGATCCACGCGGCGCTGGGAGAGGCACGCACGATCGTCAACGTCGGCGCTGGTGCGGGTTCCTACGAGCCGCGCGACCGACATGTCCTGGCGGTTGAGCCAAGCGAGGTGATGATCGCTCAGCGCGACCCGAGACTGCCGCCGGCGATCCCTGCTGGAGCGTACCCGCTGCCCCTCGCAGATCAAAGCATGGACGCCGCGATGGCGGTATTGACGATCCACCATTGGGACGAGGACCAGGAGCGAGGGGTCAGAGAGATGCGCCGTGTCGCACGAGGACCAGTCGTGATCCTCACCTACGACCCGGAGGTCAGCGCCCGCATGTGGCTGATGTCGGACTATCTCCCGGAGGTCGCCGAGCTCGACCGACGCATCATCCCTACGCCTGAAAAGCTCATGAGGTGGCTCGGGCCAGAGGTCAGCGTCCGGGAGGTGCCCATTCCCCGCGATACGTCCGACTGGACACTCGGTTCCTTCTGGGCTCACCCTGAGCGGGTACTCGACGCCCAGGCACGCAACTCGACCTCCGGCTTCGCACGGATGTCCCCGGAGTTCGTCGACCGCGTCGTAGAGGAGGTCGAGCGCGACCTGCAAGACGGCACCTGGAACGCGCGTCACGGTCATCTGCACGACCTCGACGAGTACGACGTCGGGATGCGGCTGCTTGTATCCCACCCTCGCCGACGACCTCCACGACTTACCACCACGCCTGATCATCACCGCGTTTCAGGACGCGCTGGGGGATGACGGCAGGGGTGCTCCAGGTGCAGTTCGCCCGAACGGTCTCTACTAGCTACTGGCCGAGGAGGCGCAGGACCTCGCGTATCGGCGTGAAGGTCACGCGGCGGCCGCCGGCTACGAAGAGGCCTGGCCGCTCGAGCTGCGCATGCGCGATTCCCCCGGCGAGGATCGTGCGCTTCCGACTGCGGCCGAGTCTCCGCAGCGTGACAGTCCGGCCCGCGGCTGTGACGAGGATGCCGTTGTCGAGGTCCTCGAGCCTGAGGTGGCTCGTGGCAGGAAAGCGGGCAGCTAGCTGGCCGGAGCCGGTGTCGTAGACCTCGACGGCGTCCGCCGTTCGCACGGCGAGCCGAGTGCCTGAAAGTGCCGCTGCACGCGCCTTTACGTCGAAGTCCCGCAGGACGGCGCCGCCGGCGGTGAGCAGCCTGAGCCCAGTCTCCGTTCGCACGGCGATGCGGCCGGCGTCGACGGCGAGCACGCTCAGCTCGCTGTCCGCGTTCGCGACGCGTGAGCATCGGCGGAAGCCGAAGTCATTGTTGGGGCAGCGGCCGCGGCCGCCCGCCACCCGCCAGATGGTCGCGGCGATGATGTCGCGCGTCTTACGGCCGGCGGACACGGGGGACTACCGAATTCCCCCTCCTCGCAGTTCTCGTCGATGGTGAAGGCGAGCAGCGTGCCGTCCCCGACCGGGCGGTGGACGAAGTCGCCGAATCCACTGTGGGCGGAGGCGTAGGCCAGCCAGACCGGAATGGGGCGCGCGAGCGTCGCCGTCCTTACAACCATCTCGAGGGTGTCCGCGCCCGCCGCACTCAGCCAGGCCACTCGCGTATCTGCAAGCGCGACGCTCCGTGTGTCCTCGAAGTCAGCACGGGGCCCGCAGGGGCGCTGGAGCCGGACGACCCGGTGGCGGATGGGTTCCCAGACGACGACGCCCGCGCAGACACCACGAAAGCGGGTGCTCGAGTTCGACCTAATGACGAGAGCGACGCGATTGCCGTCCGCGGCGAGCGCTAGCAACGGTCCGCGTGTCGCGAGCATGCGCAGCGTTGCTGCGCCGGGCGCCGCGGCCGCGCGACGAGGATTGCCCCAAGCGCGGTGCCGACGAGAAGCGTCCGCATCGCGCGATCGCGGAAGCCCCGGACGAGGCGCCAATCGAAATGCGCCATGCACTCGAGGGTACGCCCCTCGGCCCCGTTCACGACGACCCCCAACGAGTGACTAACCCCACGCGGGTCATGCGCCGATGCGAGAGGCATGCAGATCCTCTTGACTCTCGTCGGCCTCGGAACGGTGATCTGGCTCGCCTTCGATGCCAGGCGCTTCGATTGGACGGGTAACCGAATTGGAGACAGGACGTGGAAGTGGATCCTCGGTGCCTTCCTTCTGTGGATCGTCGTCTTTCCGCTGTACCTGTTCCAGCGCCGTCGAGTTCCGCTCAAGGCCTAGACGGCGAAAGGGTACGCCTGAATGGAAACGCTTCTCTTCCTTATTGCTCTCATCGCTGTTGTCGCAACACCGGTATTCGTCATCGGTCGCCGCCGTGGTCTGCGGAATTCGTGGGCGGCGTTCATCCCGCTCCTCGGAATCTGGATCGTGCTCTTCGAGTCGATTGGCCGCAGCGGCTGGTTCGCGCTGCTCGTCTTCATTCCGACCGCCGGCCCGCTCGCGCTTCTGGTCTGGACGGCCGTGGAGGTTCCCGCTCATCACGGACGTTCGCGCTGGTGGACACTCTGGTTCATCATTCCAGTCGTCAATGTGATCGGGTACTGGTTCTACGCCTTCACGCTGCCCCGCAACGACTTCGCGCTCGCCAGCGCCTAAGTCGGCTCGACCACCAGCACCGGATCTTCGTCTAATCCCGTCGCGTCGCGAGTGTCGATGACGCGAAGTATCCTTCTTGCCCGAGCGGAATGGTGTCTCCGGCGCGCCGGGTGGGCACAGCGCTGCGAAGCCCTCTGACGGACTCGAACCGTCGACCCCCTCCTTACCATGCGGCGACTGGTCGCAACCCACGGCAACGGTTTTGGCTTGTTTTTGCCGTTTTCGGGCCCTCCGCGTTTGCCACCGGTTGCCACCGGTTGCGACCGCCAGGCTCCATAAACGCTCCATCCCCGGCGGCGCAATCCCTGATAGGAAGCCGGAATCGGCGGCCGTCACGGTCCCGAATTGATGCTGACTCCGTTTGTAGAGAGGGGGTCGAGCGATTGGCCACGCTCAGGCAGAGAGGTTGAAGTCAGAACGCGCACCGATCCGGTGAATTTCATCGCGCAGGCTGATCACCGCAATGAACCTGGGCCCGTACATGTTGCGGTGCGCCCGGTGACGGGCGACGTCAGCGTTGCGCCTCACAGTCACCTGAGTGAACGCGGCGGCGGTGATCCGGCCGTACGGCTACACGGGACACCCGTCCTGAAGAAAGTCATCGCTGAGCGTGTAGCGTCTGCGGCGTGACCCGGTTCGTCGTCGACTGCGACGCGCTGCTCCGGATTGCGGCTGGCGAGATCGAGGTCGCCGCCGAGCACAAGCTCGTCGCGCCGACACTCGTCCGCTCGCAGGCGCTGGCGGCGCTTTACCAGGCCGCCCGCCGTGGTGAGATCTCGGCCGCCGAGGGAATCGAGCGGGTGGCGCGGATCAACTCGCTGAAGGTTCGCTTCCTCGGCGACAAGGTGCTTCAGCGGAAGGCGTGGAAGGTCGCGGATCAGCTGGGGTGGGCGACAACGTACGACGCCGAATTCGTCGCGCTGACGCAGCTACAGGCGGACGTCTTCGTCACCTCCGACGACGATCTGGCGCGGGCGGTCTCGGGCATCGTCGAGACGGCGACGATCGACGCGCTGCTCACGGCCTGACACGGCGCGGCCAGGAGCCTCCTCGCTTGCGCGAGTGTGCGGAAATGTCTCTCGACCGATAGCCGAACCGTACGGCCCCGAGTTATCGTCGTGCGCTGATGGAAGTCGTCATCGTGGGAGCGGGAACGTTCGGCGCGTCACTGGCTTGGTGGCTGGCACGGAGCGGCGCGGGCGTCACTCTCGTCGACCAATTCGAGCCAGGAGATCCACGAGCGTCTTCAGGTGGAGAGACGCGCCTCTATCGCTGTGCTCACGGACTAGACACGGAGTACACGGCGATGGCTCGCCACGCGCGGACACTCTGGCGCGAGCTCGAGAACGAGTCCGGGGAGGACCTTCTCGTGGAATGTGGGATGGTCTGGTTTGCGCATCGCGAAGACGCTTGGGAGGCCGCTTCCGAGCGCACCCTCAGGGCGCAGGGAATACCTGTCGAACGTCTCGACGTCGTGAGCGCCGCTTCGCTCTATCCCAGTTTCCGCGGCGACGACCTTGCCTTCGTCCTCTACGAACCCCAAGGTGGAGTGCTCCGTGCGGAGCGGTCGATGAAGACGCTCGCAGCACAGGCGATTGCCCATGGCGCACAGATCGTCCGCGGTCACGCGAGCCCAGACGGAGCAGCAGTCGTCCTCGAGGACTCGATGCGGCTCGAGGCCGATATCGTCGTCTGGGCATGGGGCCCGTGGCTTCCGAAACTCTTCCCCGACCTCGTCTCACTGAAGGTCACTCAGCAGGAGTTGCTGTTCCTCGATGGCGGACCCGCATGGCGAGCGCCAAGCGTTCCCGCCTGGTGTGATTACGAGAGCTCTCGGTATGGGACCTCCGATATCGATGAGGCGGGCGTCAAGGCTGCGATCGACGACGAGGGGCCGGCGCTCGATCCCGATGCCGACCTTCCAACGACGACGAGAACTGAAGCGGACGTGCGCGCCTACCTTCGTAATCGTTTTCCGGCGTTGGCAGAAGCGCCGCTCGTTCGAGCGCGATCCTGCAGGTACGAGATCACAGCGGATACTCGTTTGATCGGCGCATCGCATCCCGACCATCCGAGCGTCTGGATAGTCGGCGGAGGATCCGGTCACGGCCTCAAGCATGGTCCCCCGATGGCGGAGCGCATCGCGACGGCGATCGCCTCGGACACGACGCTCCCTGCGGGGTTCGCCCTTGGCCAGAGATCAGGTTCCGATAGCTTGCGCACCGCGAGCTCGAGTCGCACCTCCTGAAGACGAATCGCCAGCTTGTTCGCGCGAGAGACCGCCGCGGTGCGCGAGTGTTCAAAAATGTCTCTTGGCGGAGCTCCTCGACAGAACGTCTCTTGTGTGGTCGTATGCATCCCGCGCTTCGTCCGGTGTGTTGCCGATCGCGGTTGCCCCCACGAATCCGGCGACAGCGAGCGAGCTGATCAGCTAGGCGTCGTAGTGGCCGCCGAGCCCCGCGGCCTGGGGGCGGCCCTTGTGCCCGGCTTCCTGCAGGATCGGTGGGACATCGGGGTCGGAGACGAAGCTCTGCCAACCGTCGGCATCCCAGTCGAAGAGCACCCAGACCCGGTCGGGCTCATTGGGATCGCGGAAGACGGTCGCGCCCTTGGAACCGTGCTGCCTTCGCTTCTCGGCGCCCTTGGTCGAGAAGACGCTCAGGAAGCGGTCGAAATCCTCGACCTGTGTTGTTGCCAGGATCATCTTTCTCCTCCTCTTCGGTTCTCGGCGCCGTAGATCGACGTCGATGATGCAATTGAGTGTGCGCCCGGCAGCACCACGGCGCATCGGGCGAACGCCCTATCCGGTGCGAACGAGCTCGTGCTCGAAAGCCCAGAGCGTCGCCGCGGCACGGCTGCGAACGCCGGCCTTCTGGTAGACGTGCTGGACGTGGTGCCCGACGGTCTTGGCCGAGATGCCGAGATCCTCGGCGATCTCCTGGTTGGACTCGCCGCGCACGAGCACGAGGAGGACTTCCAGCTCGCGCTCGGTCAACCCGGCAGGCAGCTCGCGGGGTCGCTGCCGTACACGGTGGCCGGCGGCACCGAGTAGTGCGTCGACCGCTTCCGGGTCGAGCCGCCCTTCCTTGGCCTCGCGCGTCAGCTCCGCCTCTGCCGCCGGCGCGTCGAGAGCGGTCCTGTACGGCCGCGCCTCGCGCATGGCCCCGTAGCAGTCGGCAGCGGCGAGGATGCGGGCTGCCTGATCGAGTGCCGGCCCGCGCGAACCGCGGTGGTAGCCGGAGCCGTCGAGCCGTTCGTGGTGCGAGCCGGCCAGGAGCCCGATCGGGGCGAGCTCCCGCGACTGCGCGAACGCGCGCTCTGTGTAGTGAGGGTGGAGTCGCACCCGCTCCCACTCTCCGAAGCCGAGCTGTCCGGGTTTCTCCCAGATCGCGTTCGACACGCCGACGCGGCCGAGGTCGTGCGCGAGCGCGGCGCGCCGCAGGAGTGTCACGGAAGCTGCCGGCAGTCCCAGGCGCCAGGCCGCGGCCTCCGCGAGCTCAGCCACACCCGTCGAGTGCTCGCGAAGCCACGGCGACTTGAGACCCGTCAGGGCGGCGATGGCCATGAAGGCAGCGTCGACCTTCTCACCTCGGATCCAGACCTGCGGGAACGGCTCGATCTCCAGCGCCTGCTCCCACATCCGCGTCTCGTCCAGCTCGGCGAGGATCTCGTCGAAGTTCCGCAGGGCGAGCTCCGCGAGCCGAGGCTCGTACGCGGCACCCGTTCGTCGCTCGATGACGCCCCGGGCCTCCTCGGGGCCGGCGGCGGACAGGAAGAGAGAGATGTCGCGCGCCACGTGCAAGAGACGCATCGGCAGCGGGATCGCGTCGCCGCGCGAGTCCGGGAACCCGCGTCCGTCCCAACGCGCGAAGACGTACTCCAGCGCTGCCTGGATGTTCGAGCCGAGGTCGAGCCACCCCGCGAACCGCTGGGCGACCTCGCACATCGCCGCGAATCCCTCACGGGCCCTCGGCCCGGCGTTGGCGATCGCCTCCTCGATCATCGCGGCGCGGACCTCCGGAGGGCGGCCCGCCCCGACGTAGGCCTGGTAGAACGCAAGCACCTCCGCGGGGTTGGTCGGGTCGATGAGGAAGAACGCGGCCCTGTGCTCGATGTCGTCACCGAACAGCTGCGCCGCCTCGTGCCCGTTCGACGTGCACCCGGAGGCGTGGAGGAGCGCTACGTAGTACGTGTCCGCGAGCTCCTGCGCCGACGCTCCGGCGAGCTCGCCGAGTCGTACCGCGAGCACGGCAGTGCGTAACGCGTGCTCGAGCGGCTGCCCGGTGCCCAGGTCGGTCGCGAGCGAGAGGGCGCCAACCACCTCGGCAGCGCGGATCGGGCGTTCCGCTGAAGGCAGCACTGCTGCGAGCGCTCCGGGATCCTTCGCCTTCACGTCGAGACCCTATTCTTCGGCGAGATCGCTACCCGACGCGTGTGTAGATGAGGTCGAAGTCGGTCTTGTAGTTGGTGCCGTCCTCGGCCTTCTCCCACCGGCCGACGATCGTCCTGCCGTCGTCGGTGAATCGGCCGGTGAAGCGCTGCGGGAACGGCGCGCCCTCGCGCCAGAGTTTCCATTGGCCGTCGCCGATACTCATCTCGTAGACGCGATAGACGCCTCGATCGTCGGAGTAGAGCTGGTAGTAGGTGCCGTTGGCCGCGTCGCAGCCGATGATTGAGATCCCGTCGGGGAATCCAGGCACATCGACGGTGGAGCCGCTCGACAAGGTGGGCTCCGGACTCGTGCCAATCGAAGGTCGTTCGGCCTTCGCCCGGCCACGGCTCGCCGTCGGGTTGAGTCGCCGTCACTCGCCACTCCCCGAGCAGAGGCTCGAGCTTCTTCAACGCCTCGTTTGGGGTTGGTTGCTCCACTGGTTTCCTGCCGGTGCCCCGACCCGTACTTCAGGCCTTGGTGACGGTCACGACATGCGCTGACAGCGGCGCGTCCTTGCCGTCCCACGGACGAAGAGCCTCGGTGACTGCGTTCACCTCCGGGTCGAGAGCGGATGGATCGCGCCACTCGATTTCCGAGCGGAACGGCGAGCCGAGCACCACTCCCTGGGCGGCGTCGCGGGCGCTGACACGACTCGACAATGCGACCGTTTCAACCTGGATTTCCGTGAAGCCGGCCGCGACCAGGTCATGCTCGATGAGCGCCGGATCGGCATAGCTGAACGGGCCGCGCTCCATGTACTCTGGGGGATCGCCGGGGAACAGTGCGACAACCGCGTCCTCCGCCGTTTTCGGCACCGGGTTGAGCTCCAGCCGGTCGAAACTGACGAGCAGGTAGCGGCCGCCTGAACCAAGCACGCGCGTCGAATGCTTGAAGGCTGCGCCTGCCTGAGTCATAGGAACGGCCCCTTCAAGGTAACGCTTGCCGCGAAGCCTTCCAAGCGCTTTCCACAGCTCGGTCGTCCTACAGCCCCAGCAAGTGGGCCGGGATACCGAAAAGCTGCGCTTTCCGCGCTTTCGCGAAAGCCCTCTTCCGGACTCGGACCGGAGACCCCCTTTACCTTGCCGACGCGGTGGTATTGCATCGCAGCGCTGAACCTACTATAGTGAACCTAATGGTTCAGTATTCAACGACCGTCGACCACGCTTTCGCAGCCCTCGCCGACCCGACCCGCCGCGCCGTCCTCGAACGGCTCGGTTCCGGCAGAGCGACGATCAGCGAGCTCGCCGAGCCCTTCGGCATGTCGCTGACCGGGATGAAGAAGCACATCCGGCTACTCGAGGAGGCGCAGCTCGTGACGACGGAGAAGGTCGGCCGTGTCCGCAGGTGCATGCTCGCGCCCTACGCCTTCGAGGGCATCAGCACGTGGCTGCAGCGGCTCGACCGCTTCGCGCGGGTCGTGGAACGGACAAAGAGAGCACGATGAGGATGGAGGTACGTCGCGATGGCTGAGAAGTCGAAGGGATTCACGCTCGAGGAACGGGCTGCGATGAAGGAGCGCGCCGCCGAGCTCAAGGCGGAAGCGCGCAAGGCGGACGGGGAAAGCACCCTGCTCGCGAAGGTCGCCGAGATGAAGGGAAAGGATCGCGCCTTGGCCAAGCGGATCCACGAGATCGTAAAGGCCACCGCGCCGTCTCTCGTGCCGAAGACCTGGTACGGGATGCCCGCGTGGGCCAACAAGGACGGCAAGGTCGTCTGCTACTTCCAAGACGCGGCGAAGTTCAAGTCGAGGTACGCGACGTTCGGGTTCAGCGACCAGGCGAACATCGACGCAGGCGCCATGTGGCCGACGTCGTTTGCGCTGACGGAGCTGACCGCCGCCGACGAGAAGAAGATCGCCACGCTCGTGAAGAAGGCCGTGAGCTGAGGGCCGAGCCGAAGGGAGCACGATGAACACCACGACCGTCACCACCCCGAACGAGCTCGAGATCCGCGTCGAGCGGATCTTCGACGCACCGCGCGCGCACGTCTTCTCCGTCTGGACCGATCCGAAGCTGATCCCCGAATGGTGGGGCGACGGCACGGTCGTCGAGGAGATGGACGTCCGTCCCGGCGGCACGTACCGCTTCCGCACCGCCTTCGGCGTCGTCGAGGGCGAGTTCCGCGAGGTCGACGTGCCCGAGCGGCTCGTGCAGACGTTCCAGAACCACCTGCAGACGCTCGAGTTCGAGGATCTAGGCGAGCAAACGAAGCTGACGCAGACGATGCGCTTCGCTACGACGGAGGAGCGCGACACGACGATGCAGTACGGCGTCGAGGAAGGAGCGAAGAGCGGCTTCGCGCGCGTGGATGAGCTGCTTCAGCGGCTACCGCTCGACGCGTGAGCCGCCGACGATGGCATCCGTGCCGTCGTCGAAGCGAACCCACGCCTTGCCCTTGCCGTCGTAGTCGGGCGCGCCCTAGGCGGAGAGCAGTAGCAGGGGAAAGCTCGATTTGCAGGAAGCCCTCTTCCGGACTCGAACCGGAGACCCCCTCCTTACCATGCCGTTCCGTCGGCAACCGGCCGCAACCCACGGCAACGGTTTTCGCCTGTTTGAGCCGTTCTTCCGGCCGTCCGATTTGCGACCGATTGCCACCGGTTGCAACCACGGGGCTCCATAAAGGCTCCGTTCTTAAGTCGTCCATTCTGACAACACACTACCGGCCTGGTGTCCGAGAGGGAGCCACAGCCCACCAACAAGGTCGCGCCCGTCGCAAGGCCCGCGGCAAGCACCTGCCTCCGTGTGTAAGCGGCCGCTCAAGGGCGTTCTCGTTCATCGGCTTCCTCTGGCGACACGCGCCGTCCCTCTCACGGCTTTCCCCTCAGTCTTCGGTCGAGCACGGAGATGCGAAGATGCGGTGGGGGCAGGAGGACCGTCCTCGGTCCGGGTCCGTGCGCAGTGCGAGCAACAGCCTACCCATGCGATCTGTCGAGGCCGCACGGCCCACCTCCGAGGACACAGGAATTGTGCTGTGTCCCAATCGCAGACGCAAGGCGGGCCTTTTGTGAAAGGAGGAGCACGACATTCGCGTAACCGCTTACGCGAGCGTGCGGCTCCGGGTCTAGCGTCCGGACAGCGACCCGCCCGCCCGTCCGCGACCTCCAAGACCGCGGCTACGCGTCCCGGCCGCATCATGCGACGTCCACCCGCCAGAGCGCCGGCATGTACGTGCCAGCGATGCGGCTGGTCAAGTACTGGCTAGGAACCGTCTGGGGTGGGACTCCGCGTGGTTTCGTCGAGATGGCCACGCCGGAACGCGAGGTTGCCGCGCGCTGATCGCGCCCACCGTCCACTCCGACGTCGACCTGACGCTCGGCCTAGCCGGTCGCGCCTCGCTCGCTGAGATCGGCCCAGCTGTCTCGCAGCCGATGAGTAGGGCGGGCGAGGCCGACTCGGCCCCGCCCGCCCCGGATCGCTACGGCGTCAGTCGCGAGACGAATTCGCTCGCCGGATCCGACGCCTCCGTCTTGGTGAACATCGCCAGGAACTGGCTACCGGCCGGCGCTAGGCCCATGTAGTCCCCGAGGAACAGACCCCGGGCGAACGGCGCCAGCTTGGTGTCGAACGACGCCGGCGTGACGCGCACCTCGTCCCATGTCGCGCCTTGGTCGTGCGCGTGCAGGAACCAGTAATCGGTCGGCAGGGTCGCCGGGCTCGACGTGTTGAACCGGAGGTCGTAATACGTCACGCCGACCGTTCCGTTGGCCAGGGCCTCGACCGAGGGGGTGAACGCCTGCGCATCGGGCTGCGTATTGATGCGTACCGGATCCGACCAGGTATCACCGCCGTCGAGCGACCTCGAGAACGCGATCGCCGAGCCGGACGGAGCGAGCGTCGCTTCCTGCCAGACGATGTACAACTCGCCGTTCGGCCCCGCCCCGATGTCCGGGATGATGTCGCCGGTCCGGAGCGGCGTGCCGTCGTCGGGATCGCTAACGAACCCGGGGATCGTCTTCGCGACCGTGGCCGGGTCCGACCAGGTCGCGCCTCGATCGTCCGAGCTCAGTACTGCGACTTCCTGGCCTTTCTTGTTCGCTCCCGAGCCGTGGAAGAGCATGAACACGTCGACTAGCCGGCCGCTGTGCGGGCCGCCGCGGACGACCGCGATCTGATGCCCGATCCCGAACTGGTTCGCCTTGGGCTCGAAGACGGCGCGGGCCGGCTCCCAGCTTGTCCCGCCGTTCGTCGTCCGTGTGAAGATCGCGTCGCTTCGGAACGAGCGCGGGAAACCGGAGATCGAGTGGATCTCTCGCTTGTCGCTCGGGAAGCGGCTGCGGTCCCAGATCCCGTACACGTAGTTCGAGTCGAACGGGTCCGCGGTCATCGAGTTCTTGTCGTTGAACAGGAACAGCGAGTCGTCGCGGATGAGCTGGATCGGCGCGCTCCACGTCAGCCCGCCGTCCGTCGACCTGTTCACGTACAGGATCGAGGTGCTGAACGTCGGGAAGTCCTGAAACGTCAGCGTCATCACGTAGGCCACGCCGTTCGGCGAAATTGTGACCCACGGGTCAGTCGCGCGGTCCCAGACAGCACCTGAACACTTGGAGACGCCCGGGATGACGACCTGCAGCCACACGCCGCCGTGAAGGACGGACGCCACGGTGCCGCGGGAGCCGCCGTTGGACCACCGGTCCTGCTGGTAGGCCCCGATCGCGTCCGGGACACCGTCACCGCTCCGATCGACGCCGCTGGCGGCGACCGATGGCTCGACCTCGCTGTTCGGGATGTTCGTTCCCGACTGGTGTGCCACGTCGTCCGCGACGCAGGCCGCAAACGGGCTCGCCCCGGACACCTTCACATTCGGACCCGCCGCGCCCGCAGCGCCGAGCGCGGTCGGGACGGCAAGCGCGGCGACACCTACGAGGACGGCCACGCAGCGCCGAAACTCTACTCTGCCCATTCGAATCCCCTCCCTGGAGAGCCGCTCTCGCGGCGTGGCAGAACTGGCGCACTATAACGACCTGACACGGGTAGCGCCGACCACGCGGCCGGCCTTCCCGCGTGAAGGGACGGGGCGGAGGGCCGCCATACTCCGCCTCCCACGCTGATATAGCTCAGTTGGCTAGAGCGTCTGCTTGCCATGCCGAAGGTCGAGGGTTCGAGTCCCTTCATCCGCTTCTAAAACCCCCGTAAATCGGGGGTTTTTCGTAAGCGCTCACCTCCCCTGAAGGGACCCGCTTCAGTGGGGTGAACTTGGGGGTGTGGAGCGGGCCGAGGCGGAGGCGATTCTCGACGGCGACCGGGAGACGGCGGTCGCGCTGCTGATGCGGGTGGGCGAGCTGGTCGAGGCGAACCGGCGGCTCGAGGCTCGGGTCGGCGAGCTTGAGCAGCGGCTGAGCCGCTCCCTGCGGTGGCTTCTTGCGCCGCCAACTCGAGATCGTCGACCCGCTCGTCGTCGCGCCACTCGGCCTCGTCGCGCTCGAAGCGCTCGGCCGGCTCGCACCGGTCGAGCGCGGGCCGATGAGCGCGCTCGCCGGCAAGGCGCAGAAGTGGGAGGGGCGCCTGCTCGTGCCTCTGTTTCACCCAAGCCCACGTGTCACGAACACGCGCCGCTCGCTCGAACTCCAGACCAAGGACATGCTCGCGCTTCGCGCGCTCATCGAGCGACAGGTGGAGCTCCGTCTTGGAGCTACCGTCGCGCGCTGAGAGAAGTCGCGAAGCCGCCCTTGGCAGACCGATCCGACGACTAAAGAGCGCCTTTCTCGACCTGAAGGCTCCATAAAGGGCTCCATACCTAGCGCACGCTGGAGAAAGTGCAACTAGGCGGGAAAGAAAAAGCCCCGCTGTGCGGGGCTTTTGCAGAGCCCTCTGACGGACTCGAACCGTCGACCCCCTCCTTACCATCAAGGTTCAGCGGCAACGGCTCGCAACCGGCGGCAACGGATTTGGCCTGTTCTTGGGGTTTGGCCGCCGGTGCGTCTGCGACCGGTTGCCACTGATTGCGCCCGCTGGGCTCCATAAACGCTCCATACCAGGCGGCCCGTTTCGCTCTCGGTTAGGTCGGGGGAGAGGACGCTCGCGCAGGCGAGCGGTAGCCGTCCGGGCAACAATGATCAGGTGCCTGACAATGATCCGTCGCCGCGGCCCAACTTCGCCTACCGAGTCCCGCGGAACGTCTATGCGCCGCGCGCAGGTGAGTGGTCCACCTTGGTACGGCCCGACCGGATACGCGCCGGCGACGTCCTCGACGACCTGTCGTGGGCCGAGGAGATCGGTGAACTGGTCACTGTTCGTGGCTCCCCAGACAAGTGGGAAGTGATCGCGATCGAACCCACCGGAGACAAGGGGCGTCGAGCCGTCTTGCACCGGAAGCTTGCGCCGGATGCGATCTGGGACGGAGCCCTGGTGGTACGCCTCGTCAGGTGACATTGGCATCACTCGCCCAGCGAAGTGGTACCAAGCTGTGGCGGGTTCAGGCGATAAGCAGGCGAAGGCCAAGCTCTGCCGCCTCGAGATCGAGGAGGTCGCGGTTGCGTTCGGCCCATCGACCAGATGCGAGGTCGTCACGGAGGCTGCGCACTGCTCTCTGCTCGGCGTCCGGCCCGACGCTGGCCCACACCGATATTCCGCGACGGACGTTCTCGTCCAGGTACGCCTCGGGCCGGCGCCAGTAGGCCTCGAAGAAGCCGTCAGCGCAGTCCCACGGAATGAGCACCGGCTCCATCCGGGCTCCGATCGCGCGGGCCAGCTTGGTAGCGAGGCCGACGCGGGAGGCAGCGACCTCGGGGAGGTAGTCACGAGTCAGCCAGAACCGGCGACGCCAGCTCCGGTCAGTGGTGTCGCACGTGAACACGACCACGCGGCGAGCCACGCGCCGCATCTCGCGCAGGCCGGCAATCGGGTCCTGCCAGTGATGAACGGTGGCAAAAGCCATCGCGGCGTCGAAGGACTGGTCCTTGAACGGAAGGCTCTCCGCGGTGGCAGCCACGCACCGCGCTGCGCCTGCGGGGCGCTGCGCACGCATGACCGCCGACGGCTCGACCGCGGTGACGTCACGGTCGGAGGGTTCATAGGAGCCGGTGCCAGCCCCGACATTAAGCACGGTCCGCGCATCGCCAAGCGCAGCCCAGACCTGCGCGGCGATCCGCGGCTCGGTGCGCCGCGTCACGGTGTAGGTGGCTCCGATGGTGTCGTACAACTGCGCGCTGGACATCAAGTCCCTTATCGCGCCTGACGCGATCGAAGGCAACACACCAATCGACGGGCGGAGCCAATACGTCGGTGAGCGGCGTCCTCGGGGGTCATTGCCGAACGCTGGCCCAGGCGAGGCATGGCCTACCCGCCGCACGAGCCCGACTTGTCGCTGACCCGTAGGTGACGATCTTCGACTCACGCCCGAGTGGCGCCGCGGTTCGCGAGGGGCCCGCTGAGCGCTCAAGAATCCTTGATCGGCACCGGCGTTCTTCGGCTGTCGGCACCGTGTCTCTATCGCGTGACGGTTCCGGTAAACGTTTCGCGCACTGGCGAACTGGGGTTTGGGCCGTACACGGCCTCGCTTTTCCCGCTTCCGCCTAGCCCTTCGAATGCTCCGGTGCCGCTGACGATCGTCCACACGTCCCTCTGGGGGGTCTGACCCTGCGGAGCCGGCTCAGCGCCGACCTCCGGCGTGAAGCCGATCCTCACGGTGCCGTCCGGGCAGGTGATCTTCCGGTCGATCAGGTACGGCTCCATCTTGGGATCGAGGCTCGCGTGGGAATCCAGGATCGTCCCGCCGGCGCAGAACGGCGTGCCCCCGAGCGTGGACCCCTCAAGAATCGTGCCGGTGGCGATCGGCTCCGAACGCTCCTCCGCGGCGACGATCAGCCTCGAGCGGATCACGATCGGCTCGCCGGGTGGCGCAGTGGTCGAGGCCGCGCTTGTGTTCGCTGCGTCATTCTCGTCACCGCCGCACGCGCCCAAGAACAGCACACCGACGAGAACCAGCATACCCACCAGAACCAGCACTACCGCTCTGCGCATCACCGCTCCCTCGAAGCTCTGACGAGCACGCCCGCGCCAGTATCCACTTTGGGTGGGACGTCGGCAAGGGCGCGTTCGTCACCCGGATCTCCTTGCCCGCGGCGCTTCGAGCATCGTCGCCGAGCGGAGGCGTTTTCGGCGGAAGCCAGACCACTGGCGAACGGTCAGCGTCTCTCCTTCGCCACAACTTCAGCTCCACCTGCCGGTCGACACCGAATGAGTGCAGCCGCTGCGGGGACCGAGATGTACGTCGACGATAGCTCTGTCTTGGCTTGTCAGCTTCTAGTTTCGGTCCTCATGAGGCGACGGCGGGGGCGTTTTCAACTTGAAAGCTCCATAAACAGCTCCGTACCCACGGCACACGGCTGAATCTGCAAATCGACCTGAACGCAAAAGCCCCGCTTTACGGGGCTTTTGCAGAGCCCTCTAACGGACTCGAACCGTTGACCCCCTCCTTACCATGGAGAATTCGAGTTGCGGCTTTGCGGCGCAGGAGCACCGCTTGGTCGCGCGGTTTCCCTGCAACTCAGCTGATTCGTCTGCCCGCGCACCCCTGCTTCGAGGAGTCCTGAGCATCCCCGATCAACCTCGCGCTTGTCCCCAAAAGATGTCCCCAGCCACGCCGTCTCCGACGAGGATACGAGGCGCTGAAGCACATGTGCCGGGCCAGCTACTTTGAGCAGCCGCTCGCGCCTTATCTAGGGCTTTCGCTCTCGTTCGTGTGGTCAGACCTCCGCCCGTCCGAGCGAGTCGATCTGCTCGCGGAGTCGGCCCGCGTAAGGCAGGCAGCCCTTCCGCTCCCACAGGGCGAGCGCGTGCTCGAGTGCCTCGCGCGCTTCGTCGATCCGGCCCGAGCGCTCGAGCACGGTCGCAAGGTCCTCGTAGTTCCACGCCTGGAGGATCACGTTGTCCGTCTTTTCCGTCGCGGCGACGCCGGAGCGCGCGAGAGGCTCCGCCTGCGCGAGCTCGCCGCGCGCAGCAAGGAGAAGCGCCTCGACGGCAGCGGCCAGCAACCGGTCGAAGGCGCCCGACGGGACGGCCTGAACCTGCCGAAGCAGGGGCTCCGCTTCGTCGAAGCGACCGAGGTAGCAGAGGTCGCGCGCGAGTATCGACTTGTATGACGCACCCACGCCCTCGCTCCCAGGCGGGAGCATGTCGATGAGCTCGGCGTGGTACCGGCACGCGCGCTCCCTGTCGCCTTCGATCATCGCGATCAGCGAGAGGTACTCGAGGCCGACGTACCAGCCGCCGCCGATGTCGCGCAGGTGGTTCGAGCGTGCCTCGGCGAGCGGCCAGGCCTCGTCGATGCGGCCGAGCATCGCGAGCAGGACCGCCCGCCCGAGGTCCGCGGCACCGGGCGGCCGGTCGTCGGCAAGCTCGTCGAGCATCCGGAGCCCGTCGTCCGCCGCACGCGAGCCGAGGATCAGTGACCAGTCGATCCCCTCGTCCGTGGGGAAGTCGCCGGCCAGGCGGCGGTATCGGAGAGCCTGCTCCAAGGCGTCGACACAGTCGTCGTTCCGCATCCGGTTTTGCGCGGCACTGCCGAGGAGCTCCCAAAGCAGGGCGAGCCGCCGCGGATCGCCCCGCTCCTCCTCGACAGGGAGCGCTGCGCGGCAGAGCTCCTCCTGCTCGTCGGGCGCAGAGCGCTCGCCGCTGTACGTGCGCCACGAGATGGCCATTGCGCGTGCGAGCATTGCGCCGGACCGGTCCCCGGCGGCTTCGGCATGTTCGGCTACCGCGTCTGCTGCGAGTGCGGCCGCGCGACCGTCGACCGATGCGTTCGCCCATGCAGCCTCGAGCTCGAGCGCGAGGTCGAGCCGGAAAGGCCGCAGGAGCTCAACGGCCCGCGTGAGCAGCGCAAACGCGGCCGGGTCGTCGAGACGGTCTTTCGCGCGCCGGCCGGCGGCCGCGAGCCGGGCGGCCGCGCGTTCCGAGAGAGCAGGGTCGGGGCGACCGAGCTCAATGAGGTAGCGGGTCGCCTGCTCGAGGTGGTAGCCGACGATCTCGTCGAGCTCGACGAGCGCCTGCCCGTGCTGGTCGAGCCAGGCGGCGAAGCGGGCATGCAGCTCGGCGCGGATCGCCTTGGGGAGGGCGTCGTAGGCGGCGTCGCGGATCAGCAGATGCCGAAAGCGGTAGCCGTCGTCGCCGGCGAGCTGGGCGCGGTGGGGTCGGATCAGCTCGCGGCGCACGAGCCCCGCGAGCCGGGTCGTCACGTGCGCCTCCTCGGGCGCGAGCGCCTGCACGGCGCCGCGGTGGAAGATCTCGCCCTCGACTGCGCCGCGCTCGAGCACCTTCCGTTCGGCCTCGTCGAGCTGGTCGAGCCGCGCCGCCAGCAGGGCCTTCAGCGTCGGCGGCACCTCGACGTCGACGTTGCCGGCGGCCATCGCCAGCATCTCAGAGATGAAGAGCGGGTTGCCGCCCGCCGCGCGCGCGATCCGCTCCCGCAGCTCGGCCGAGACCTGGTCGCCGATCAGCGCCTCCGCCTGCTCCGCCGGCAGCGGCTCGAGGCGCAGCGCGGCCGGCCAGCTCGGCCGCCGCTCCACCAGCTCGGGGCGGGCCATGCACAGGAGCAGGAGCGGCGCGCCGGCCGAGAGCAGCGCCGTCGACTCGGCCAGGTCCAGGAACGTCTCGTCGCCCCACTGGATGTCGTCGAAGACCACCACGAGCGGCGCCTGCTCCTCGAGCAGCTTCCGGAATGCCCAGGCGATCTCGTCACCGCTCGTCGCGACGTCCGACTCACCCAGCAACGACCGGATCGCGGCCGCCGCGACGGGATCGGACGGGAGCACCGCGAGCTGCTTCACCACCTCCACGACCGGCCAGTAGGTGATCCCCTCTCCGTAGGGCAGGCAGCGGCCCCGCACCACCCGAGCCTCGACCGCGGCGAATGCCTCCGCCACCAGCCGCGACTTGCCCACCCCCGCGTCGCCCACCACCGTCATCAGCTCGCAGCGCGCCTGCGCCTGCGCCCGGTCCCACGCCGACAGGGTCTCGGCAAGCTCACGCTCACGACCGACGAACCGCGACGCGTGGCTGCGCTCCGGTGACTCCAGCACCGAGACGAGCCGCAACGCCGGCACCGGCTCCGCCTTGCCTTTCAGCTCGAGCGGCTCCACCGGCTCGACCTCGAGGGCAGCTCTGGCGAGCGCGTGAGTCAGCTCGCCGATCAGCACCTCCCCGGGTTGCGCGGCCTGCTCGAGCCGAGCGGCGACGTTGACCGCGTCGCCGGTCGCGAGCCGCTCCTCTGTCCCGGCTACCACCTCGCCGGTGTTCACACCGATCCGGCCGAGGATCCCAAGCTCAGGCAACGCGTCCCGCATCTCGACCGCCGCGCGGCAGGCGCGTAGCGCGTCGTCCTCATGCACGAGCGGCACGCCGAACACCGCCATCACCGCATCGCCTATGAACTTCTCCACCGTTCCTCCGTGCGACTCGACAATCGCCTTCATCCGCCCGAAGTAGCGCGCGAGCAGCGCCCGCAGCGCCTCGGGGTCCGTCGACTCGCCCAGCGCCGTCGACCCCGTCACATCGCAGAACAGCACCGTCACCGTCTTGCGGACCTCGCGCAGGGGTGCGGACGTCGCGAGCGCGGCGCCACAGCCGTTGCAGAAGCTGGCGCCTGCCGGATTGTCCCGCCCGCAGCTCGCGCACGTGAACACAAGCTCAGGCTAGGACATCGCGTCGCGATCCCAAAGTGACGGCCGCAGAAGGGCCGTAAAGCTCGGCACGTGGAGACACCGCGGCCGCGGCGGTCTCTCGCGTGGCCGAGTCTGATCGCGCCGGCGCTCCGGGCGGCTGTCTGCAAGCCGATCCGGGAGCCGTTTCGACGGGCGCGGATGATCGACCCCTCCCTGCAATGGAGGCATTCCGCGTTGCCGCAGGCTTCTGTTCAAGCCCAGAACGAGGAACTCCCGCAACGCTGGGGACAGGTCTTGGGGACATGTCTTCGGGAGCCCGCAGCGCCAGTTGGCGGATGCGGAAGCAAGAAAAAGGCCATTTGCTGGCCTTTTCCAGAGCCCTCTGACGGACTCGAACCGTCGACCCCCTCCTTACCATTCAGGTTCCGGGGAGGAAAGCGCGGGCACACGCGGGGCTCCGAGGGCACGAAAGCCCCGCAAGCGGGAGGGATCAGACGGCGATACGTGACCCGCGTGTGGACGCGCGTGGTCGGGCTTGCGTTCGCAGGTCGTTCGCATTGGGGGGTGACCACCCGCTACGCTTCGCCGCAGTTGGTGCGGCTAGGCCGCTACTGCGACGAAGCGGCGGGGTCGCCGGGAAGGACCCGATCGAGCTCGGCGCGGGAGCTGATGCCGAGCTTGAGGAACACCTTGCGCAAGTGGTACTGGACCGTACGAGGGCTGATGAACAGCTGAGCGCCGATCTCGGGATTCGTGAGTCCGTCGCGCGCGAGCCGCGCGATCTGGAACTCCTGAGCGGTCAGGTCGCCGCGGGTCTCGACCCGACGTTTGCGGACGGTCTCGCCCGTGGCGAGGAGCTCACGGCGGGCCCGGTCGGCGAACGCTTCGACGCCCATCATCGACAGCATGTCGTCGGCGGTGTGCAGCTGCTCGCGGGCGTCGACGCGCCGTTGTTCGCGTCGCAACCATTCCCCGTAGAGCAGGTGCGTGCGGCCGAGCTCGATGCGGAGGCGGGTTCGGCCGAGGCGCTCGAGCGCTTCGCGGTAGAGCGCCTCTGCGGCTGCGCCGTCGCTCGATAGCGCGCGAACGCGGGCTTCGATGCCGAGCGCCCACTCCGTCGGTGTCACGCGAGCGCGTTCGGTCAGCCAGTCGAGCGCAGTCCTCAGCCGCGCCGCGTCGCCTGTTCGAGACGCTGCCTCGGCCAGCTCCGGCACGATCAGGGGCCCGAATCCCAGATCGCCGCGCTCGAATGCTTGCCAAGCGGCTTCGCGCGCTGCTTCGTATCGACCGAGGGCGTTGTTGAGCACCGACTCGAGGTGCATCAGGCTGCTGACGAATCGGCCCATGCCGCGCGCGTTCGCCTGGCTTCGTGTGGCCTCGAGCAGCTTGGTCGCCTGCGCCTCCTGGCCGCGCCAGACCGCGACCAATACATCGTTGTAGAGAACCGGCTGGTTGCCGGTCGCCTCGGCGACCAGGCGATCCTCGTCGAAGAGAAGCTCCGCCTTCGCCACCTCCCCGGAGTAAACGAGGATTCCACCGAGGAAGTTGAGTGCGAGGCGCAACTGAACGAGTGCGCCTGCCTGGCGCGCAACCTCTAGCTGGCGGGTGGCCAAGGTATGCACGGCGTCGACGTCCCACAGCTCGATAGCAATCGCCTGAGTTGCCCTGGAGGCAGCGAGCCAGAGCGAGCGGCCGACCTCGTCGCTGCCCATGTCCTGCGCGAGAAGCAGCTCGAGCGCACGAGTCAACAGGGGCGCGGCGGCCTCGTAGTCCTCGGTTAGGCCGATCGCGAGCGCGTCGAGCGCGACGTCCACTGCGCGTGGCGGCTCGGGACCCGCCGGGGCGCTACGCGCGGCCTCCGCCGCAGCCAGCACGCCGCCGGTGCGATCGAGGTCACCCGCCCACAGCGCGGCCACGAGCGCCTCCAGGTGCGTTTCGCGAGCCAGGGGGGCGTCGAGTGGCGTCAGGCGTCTGGCGGCGCTGAGCAGCAGCCGGGCGGCGTCGCTGCCCCGCTGTTGCTCTAAGGCGATCTGCCCGCGCAAATGCCCCGCCTCGGCCGTCGAGTAGAAGCCGAGCTGCGCAGTCTCGAGTGTGACGAGAAGCTCCAGCGCCGCTTCGAACGCCCCGGCATCCCGCTTCGCCCGGGCAGCCGCAAGCAGGCGTTCCGCACGGCGGACGGGTTCGAGCGTCAGCTGGGCCGAGCGCTCGAGAAAGGCGGCAGCCGCAGCTAAGCCTCCGCGCGCCTGTGCTCGAGCGGCGGAGCGGTCCAACTCCTTCGCGACGTCGTCGTCGGGGCCCGGGGCGGCGTGGGCTCGGTGCCAGGCGTGGCGGTCTGCGTCGATCTCGGGGTCCGTCGCTTCCGCCAGGGCGCGGTGCGCCTCCTGCCTCTCCTGAAGCGAGGCCGACCAGTACGTCGTCGAGCGCACCAGCGGATGGCGAAAGCGCACGCGCGCCCCGAACTCGAGTAGGCCGGCTTCGGCTGGTGCCGAGGCTGCGTCGGTGGAAATACCGAGACGATCGGCAGCTCCCCAGACAAGCAGCGGGTCGCCGACGGGATCAGCCGCCGCGAGCTGTAGGAGGCGTCGAGAATCGGACGGAAGAGCGTGGATCCGCCGCCGAAAGGTCTCCTCGACGGTCCCGGAGACCGGAACGCCGCCGGCGAGTCCGAAGCCGCCCGCGAGCTCTGCCGGAGTCAAATCTCGAAGCACCTCCAGCATCGCGAGCGGGATGCCGCGCGTCTCGCTGACGATCTGCTCGCGGACGCGCGGGTCCAGGGGTGCGGTCAGAATCGAGTCCAGTAGAGCGTAAGCATCGACGTCGCTCAACCCCCCGACGACAAGCTCCGGCAGCGCGGCGAGCTCATCGCTCTCGGCGCGCGCGGCGAAGATCAAGCCGACGGATTCTCGGTCCAGGCGACGCGCAACGAAGGCGAGGACGTCGGCCGAGGCGCGGTCGAGCCACTGCTCGTCGTCCACCACGCAGAGGAGCGGCTGCTCCGCCGCCACATCCGAAAGCAGGGTCAGCACAGCGAGACCGAGGAAGAAGCGATCCGGGGGGCGCCCGGAGGCGAGCCCGAACGCGGTCCGAAGCGCCTCGCTCTGTGGCGCGGGTAGACCTTCGAGGCGATCCAGCATCGACGCCAGCAGCTGATGCAACCCGGCGAAGGCAAGCTCCATCTCCGACTGCACGCCGGCGGCGCGTACCACCCGAAACCCTGGCGCCTGCTCGACGAGGTACTCCAGAAGCGCCGTCTTGCCCACGCCCGGTTCGCCACGCACCACGAGCGCTCTGCTTTCGCCCGCGCCGACGGCCTCGATGAGGCGGTCTAGCACGTCGCATTCGCTGCGCCGGCCCGTCAGCGCAGTCGCGGGGCGGCTACCTAGGGAGAGCTTGGCCATCTTGCTTGTGAACCGACGTTACACCGGCGCCGACAGGCTGCAACGACTGGCCATCGGCGGATGCGATCGCCACCCGCCGCTCCTCATTCTCCGGAGGTGTTCCGAAAGGAGGAGCTAGTGACCACCGTCGAGCAACCTGAGCGCTTCACGACGTTACCTCGCGAGGAGACGCTCGCCGCAACCGTCGTCGCCCTCGAAGAGCACGGCTTCAGCGTGGAGGTGGTCGACGACCTCGACGCTGCCCGCGAAGCCGTCCTCGCCCGCATCCCCGAAGGCTCGTCGGTGATGACCAACACTTCGGTCACGCTCCAGGAGGCCGGTATCGCCGCCGCGGTCGACGAGGGCGGGCGCTACGAGTCGGCGCGCAACAAGATGATGGCGCTCGACTTCGCCACCCAGTTGCAGGAGATGAAAGCGATCGCAGGCCAGCCCGACTTCGCGCTTGGCAGCGTTCACGCGATCACCCGCGATGGGACTCTCGTCGTCGCCTCGGCTTCCGGCAGCCAGCTCGCCTCCTATGTGTGGGGCGCCGCAAACGTCATCTTCGTCGTCGGCGCGCAGAAGCTCGTCTCCTCCGCGGAGGAGGCCCGTGAACGGATCGCCGGGCACAGCCTCCCACTCGAGGATGCGCGGGCGTACGCCGCCTACGGGCAGAACAGCCAGATCGCAAAAGTTCTCGAGATTCACCAGGAATTCCCCGGCCGTATCCACGTCGTCCTCGTCCGACAGTCGGTTGGCTTCTGAGAATCCCGGAGCGCCGCCAGACCAAGCCAATCGAAGGGAGAATCCCGCGTGAGCACCGAGCAGCGAGAAAACCTCGAAGCAATCCTGCGACAGTCGGCCTTCCCGGCCGGCAGCGATGTCGACGAGCAACGGCGAGCGCTCCGAGAGTTGCTATCCGCACAGCCGCTGCCCGCACGTGACCGTGACCGAAGCCGCACTGGGCGGCGTCCCAACCGCCGAGATCACAGTCGACGGAATCGAACCTCGCCACGTTGTCCTGTACTTCCACGGCGGCGTGTACGTGATGGGGGACGCCTTCCTCGCCGCTGACCTGGCGTCGCAGGTCGGCCGGCGGACGCAGGCCAAGGTCATCTCGGTCGACTACCGGCTCGCCCCGGAGCACCCGTATCCGGCAGCGGTTGACGACGCTCTTGCGGCCTATGAAGCCCTCCTGGACAACGGCACAGCTCCGTCGGACATCGCCTTCGCGGGAGAGTCCGCCGGCGGCGGGCTCGCCGTCGCCACCCTGGTCAACGCCCGAGATCACGAGCTGCCCCTGCCAGCCGCGGCCTTCGCCATGTCGCCGTACGCCGATCTCACCCTGGCCGGGACCACCATGGAAACCAAGCGCGAGGTCGACCCGCTGATGAGCCGAGAAGCACTCCAAGCCCGAGTCACCGACTACACGGCGGGACAAGACGCCGCTCTTGGCCTCATCAGCCCGATCTTCGCGGATCTGTCCGGCCTGCCGCCCCTGATCATCCAGGCCGGAACTCACGAGGTTCTCCTCGACGACGCCGTAAGCCTTGCGCGACAAGCCGCCGCCGCCGACGTCGAGGTCACGCTCGACGTCACCCCTGGGGTGCCGCACGTCTTCCAGGCCTACCACCCGATCCTTGACGAAGCGGCTGCGGCGCTGGACAGAGCCGGACAGTTCCTGTCGGCGCGTCTCGCCGATGCCGCGTTGAGGGCAGCCGCATGAGCCGCGTGCCCGATGAGTGGACCGGTCGTCTCGTCCATTTAAGAGCCTGAGAGGACGCGAGACTTTGGAGCCGGAGTTGCCGGAAGACGTCCGGCCGGGTTTGGCCCCATTGGACGATGAGGTCGACCACGCCCGCGGGCCGACGGCCGGTCGACTCATTCTCGAGTACGGCGACTACGAGTGCCCCTACTCCCAGCAAGCGTTTCGGGCGATCGAATACGTCGAGCAGAAACTGAGCGGGCGCGTTCGTTTTGCCTTCCGGCACTTTCCGCTCGTCCAGATCCATTCGCATGCGTTCGGGGCGGCCGCCGCCGCCGAGGCAGCCGCCTTGCAGGGCTGTTTCTGGGCCATGCACGAGCTTCTCTTTCAGTCGCAGCAGTCGCTAGAAGACGACGACCTTCTGCAGTACGCCGAACAGCTCGACCTGGACGTCGCACGTTTCGACGAGGATCGCGTGGGGCCAGACGTCAGGCGGCGCATCCGCCGCGATGTCGAGACCGGACTAGCTTCGGCGGAGGTGCACGGCACCCCGACCCTCTTCATCGACGGCGTGGTGTATGTGGGTCGTTACGACCCGGCCAGCCTGACGGAAGCGTTAGGCAGATGAGCGGGATCTCCTCCTGCATCGACGCCATCGAGCGCGCGCCGCACTCCTGACGAAGTGCAGTGAGTGCACGTAAGCGACCGGGAATCGCCGCCGCTAGCTTCGCTGCGCCTTAGAGCTCACGTTCCAACCACGA
>Ga0210378_10000265_pt1 | contig 25916 bp, 24 predicted proteins | sample PLM1_60_b1redo_FD_155465 | JGI IMG/M metagenome (GOLD analysis project Ga0210378, IMG submission 155465) | Groundwater sediment microbial communities from an aquifer in East River, Colorado, USA - PLM1_60_b1 redo | ecosystem: Environmental > Terrestrial > Soil > Riparian zone | place: USA: East...
GGGGCGGGGGGCGGAGCGCGGGTGGCCGGGCGCGAGGCCTGAGCCGCGGCCCTGAGCCGCAGCGGCGGCCTCATCCCTCGCCGGCGCCCTGGTCCGGGCCGGTCTCTGGGGTCTCGGGGGTCTCGGCCGCCCGGGCCGGGCGGCGCCGCCGGACCGGTGGGCGCACGCCGTCGGCCAGTCGGCGGGCCGAGACGAGGAATGCGGTGTGCCCCACCATCCGGTGCTCCGGCCGCACCGCGAGGCCGACCACGTGCCACTGCCGCACGAGCGTCTCCCAGGCGGCCGGCTCGGCGAACGTGCCGTGCTCGCGCAGCGCCTCGACCAGCCGGGACAGCTGCGGGGTGGTCGCCACGTAGCCGACCAGCACACCGCCGGGGCGCAGCGCGGCGGACGCCGCGTCGAGCACCTCCCAGGGCGAGAGCATGTCCAGCACGACGCGGTCGACGTCCCGGTCGGTGCACTCGGCGACGTCGCCGACCCGCAGCTCCCAGCCGGGATGCGGCCCGCCGAAGAAGCGCTGCACGTTCGTCCGGGCCACCTCGGCGAACTCCGGGCGCCGCTCGTAGGACACCACCCGTCCCGACTCGCCCACCGCGCGCAGCAGCGAGCAGGTGAGCGCACCGGAGCCGGCACCGGCCTCCAGCACCTGCGCGCCCGGGAAGATGTCCCCCATCGCGACGATTTGCGCCGCGTCCTTCGGGTAGACCACCGCCGCCCCGCGCGGCATGGCGAGCACGTAGTCGGCCAGCAGCGGTCTCAGCGCCAGGTACGGGGTGCCAGAAGTGGCGGTCACCACGACGCCCTCGGGGCGGTCGATCAGGTCATCGTGGGCGACCGCGCCGCGGTGTGTGTGGAACGACCGGCCCGGCTCGAGCACCACGGTGTGCAGCCGTCCCTTGGGGTCGGTGAGCTGGACGCGGTCTCCGGGCTGGAACGGGCCGGTGGGCAGCCCGGGCGGGCGCGCGGGGGGCGCTGGATCCGCACCGGGAGTCCCGGCCGGGCCTGCCGTGGTCCAGCCGGTCCCGGCGGGGCCGGTCGGGACAGCCGCAGTCCGGGTCGGCTCGGTCGGGGTCGGCTCGGTCGGGGTCGGCTCGGTCACGGCTGGCCGGGGCAGGCGCTCCGCCGTCACGCGGGTACCCCGGACGGCATCCGCCCCTCCTGCAACACCCGGGCGACGTCGATGGCCGACAGCACGCCGACGGTGTGCCCGTCCCGGCCGACCACCAGGTACTCCGACGCCGGCGCCGCGCGGAACGCCTCCAGCAGGGCCTCGCCGGCTAGCATGTCGGACAGCGTGAGCCCGGGCTCCAGCGGCCGGGCCACGTCCGCGACCGGCGTCCAGGGCCGGCGCACCTCGGGCACGGCCATCACGTGCGCCTCGGACACGATCGCCCGTGGCCGACCGGTGCCGTCGACCACGACCAGCGCGCGCACCCGCGTCTCCCAGGCCCGCCGCAGCGCCTCGGCGATCGGCAGGTCGGGCGGGACCTCGAGCGCCGGCCGGACCAGTTCGCCGATGCGCAGCCGGGGCAGCCGGCTCGTCACCGTGGCCGCGGCGAGCGACTGGGAGGCACCGACCCAGATGAACGTGGCCAACAGGCTGGCCAGGATGAGGTTGCCCAGCCCGGTGCCGCCGACGGGCTCAACGGTGACGATGGCGGCGACCAGCACCAGCCCGGCCACCGCCCGCCCGCCCCAGGCACCGGCCCGGGTGCCGGTGAGCCTCGACCGGGACAGCCGCCAGACCCCCGCGCGCAGCAGCCGGCCGCCGTCCAGGGGCAGGCCGGGCAGCAGGTTGAAGGCGGCCACCGCCAGGTTGCTCCACACCAGGAGCATGAGCACGACGCGGGCCACCGACCCGGGGTCGGCCACCGGCCGCAGCGCCGCGCCTATGCCGGCGAGCAGCAGCGAGACCAGTGGCCCGGCGATCGCCACCAGGTATTCCTCGGCCGGGCGCTGCGGCTCCTTCTCGATCTCGGACACCCCACCGAGCAGGAAGATCACCACGCGGCGGACCGGCATGCCGAACGCGAGGCTGACCGCGGTGTGCCCGAGCTCGTGCGCGAGCAGGGACAGCGCCAGCAGCACGGCGAAGCCGAACGCGACCGCGTGCGCCCCGGCCGTGCTGATGTTGTTGACCGCGTTGCTGACCACCTGTGCGTACGACACCGTGATGATCAGGGCGATGAACACCCAGGACGGCGCCAGGTACACCGGCACGCCGAAGAAGCGCCCGAGGGGCAGACCCGAACTCCGCGGACGCCCGCTCTGCCGCGACGCCGACATGCCCCGATGCTACGTGGGCGGCCGAACCCGGGGTGTGCGGGCGCGTCGGTTGGATCTTCGGCGGCGGGCCGCGACTCTGCTTGATGCGGCGCAGGGGCACCGGGTGACCTACCGTGATCTCATGAGCCGTCCCGGTCGTCGTTCGGGGCCGGCCGGCGAGCCCAGCCAGGGCGAGCCGTGGCCGGCCGCCGAAACGCTGCCCGGGGGGGCGCCGAGCCGGCACCAGCCGGCCAACGGAAGCGCCGCACATCGGCCGGATGCCACCGGCTGGTTCGACGAGCACGAGGTGTCCTGGCGGCACGAGCCGCCGCGGTGGCCGGTGGCCGGCCCGCCGGCGGAGCCGTGGCAGCGCGAGCCACCACAGCCGTGGCAGCGCGAGCCACCGGCGGCGGGTGGACGCCCGGGGCCGGCCGCGCCCGGGACGCCGACCGGCCCGGAGGCACCGGACCGGCCGCAGACGAACGGCGCCACTCCGGCTCACGGTCCGCCGAGGGTCCCGCTGCCCGGACTCGACCGGCCGCCGCAGCCGGCGGCCGACCCGGGGTACGACCCGGAGTACGACGAGCCGCCAACGGAGATCCTCCGCCGATTTGTCCCGGCGCACGAGGTCCTGGACCGGGAGGCCCGCGAGGCGCTGGGGGCCACGTCTCGGCCGGCCGGACCGCCGACGGCACACCCGCCCCGGGCCGTGGTCCGCCGCCGGCTGGCCCGCCGGCGGATGCTCGAGTGGCCGTTCCTGATCGTCTTCGCGCTGCTCTCGGCGTTCCTCATCCGCAGCTACGCGGTGCAGACCTTCTACATCCCGTCTGGGTCGATGCACGAGACGCTGCTGGAGGGCGACCGGGTACTGGTCAACAAGGTCGGCTACCACCTGCATGCCGTGCACCGCGGCGACGTTGTGGTGTTCCGCCGGCCGCCGAACTTCCCGGTGGACGACCAGGACCTCATCAAGCGGGTTGTCGCACTGCCGGGCGAGACCGTCGAGGCGCATGGGCGGCACGTGTTTGTCAACGGCCGGCCGCTGACGGAGCCGTACGTCGAGGCGGCGTGCCAAGGCACCGAGGACTTCCAGCCTCTGCGGGTGCCCACGGGGCACCTGTGGGTGATGGGCGATAACCGGTGTGACTCCAGCGACAGCCGGGTGTTCGGCCCGATCGAGGAGGATCTTGTCGTCGGGCGGGCGTTCGTGCTGGTGTGGCCGCCCGCCCGGGTCGCCTGGCTGTAAGCCAGGCCCGCTCCCCGGCTCGGCCGGCGGCGCGGCGGGACGAATCTGTCAGCCCGGCGCCGTAGGGTTTGTCCGTGAGCGGGCGCGGGTGGTGTGCGGAGCGGGCTGTCTTGCCGGCGGCGGTACGCCGGGCGGGCCGGCCGAGGAGCGGGCGTTGACCGCCCCGCCGACCGTCGACCTGCCGATGCCGGTGGTCGGCTCGTTGTCGCCCTCCCGCGCCAGTGACTTCAAGACCTGCCCGCTGCTTTACCGGTTCCGGTGCATCGACCGGATCCCCGAGCGGCCGACGCTGGACAAGCTGCGCGGCACCGTGGTGCACGCCGTGCTCGACCGGCTGTTCGACCTGCCGGCCGAGCAACGCACCTACCCCGCGGCGGCCGCGCTGGTGGAGCCGGAGTGGCAGCGGCTGGTCGAGGCCGAGCCGGAGGTGACCCGGCTGTTCGCCGCCGCAGCGACCACCACCGGGGCGGCGGACGGCGCCGGCGGCGCGGAGGGCGCCGAGGCCGCCGGGGGCGCCGGGGGCGCAGAGGCCGCCGGGGGCGCGGAGGCCGCGGAGGGTGTCGGGGGCGCGGAGGGTGTCGGGGGCGCGGAGGGTGCTGGCGGCGCTCCCGGCGCTCCCGGCGCTCCCGGCTTGGCCGACTGGCTGGGCTCGGCCCGGTCGCTGCTGGCCGGATATTTCGCGCTGGAGGACCCGCGGCGGCTGGAGCCGGCGGCACGGGAGCAGTTGGTCGAGGTGATGCTGGAGGGCGGCGTGCTGCTGCGCGGCTACGTCGACCGGCTGGACGTGGCCCCGACCGGCGAGATCCGGGTCGTCGACTACAAGACCGGCGGCATCCCGCGCGAGGCGTACGAGGTGCGGGCGCTGTTCCAGCTCAAGTTCTACGCGCTGGTGCTGTGGCGCACCCGGGGCACCGTGCCGCGGCAGCTGCGGCTGATGTATCTCGGCGACCGCGACACCCTGACCTACGTCCCGGAGGCCGATGAGCTGGCCCGCTTCGAGCGCACCCTGCTTGCGATCTGGCGGGCGATCGAGCGAGCCACGGCGACCGGGGACTTCCGGGCCAGTCCGAGCCGGCTCTGCGACTGGTGCGACCACCGGGCGATCTGCCCCGCACACGGCGGCACCCCACCGCCGTACCGGCCGCCCGACACGCTCCTGCCCGATCGGGCAGACCCTGGTGCAGGCGGGAGCGCCTAGCGCCACCCCGAACGTTGACATCGGGGTAACCCCCGAGCCAACTCGGGCGGAAACCGGATGTGCAGGCGTGCTCCGTGCGCCTAGCGTGACGTCGGCTCAAGAAGCAGGGTTGCCCGCGCCTCAGCGAATACACAGGAAAGGTCGCGTACGGTCGCGGCGGCCAGGAGAGGGGAGAAATTCGTGACGTCAAGCTTGACCGGTGACCAGCAGGCGCCGGCTGCGGCGCAGGCGGTCGAGCTGCGCAAGGTGTATGGCTCGGGCCAGACGGCGGTGACCGCGCTGGCCGGGGTCAGCGCGGAGTTCCCGGCCGGTGAGTTCACCGCGATCATGGGTCCGTCCGGGTCCGGCAAGTCGACGCTGATGCACTGCCTGGCCGGCCTCGACACGTTCACCTCCGGTGAGGTGTTCATCGGCGGCGACGCCCTGTCGACCATGTCCGACAAGCGGCTGACCGAGCTGCGCCGGGACCGGGTCGGCTTCGTGTTCCAGCAGTACAACCTGCTGCCGACGCTGACCGCCGAGGAGAACATCACCCTGCCGCTGGCGATCGCCGGCCGCAAGCCGGACCCGGCCTGGTTCGCCGCCGTCGTCGCCGCGGTCAGCCTCGGCGACCGGCTTAAGCACCGGCCGAACGAGCTGTCCGGCGGCCAGCAGCAGCGGCTGGCCTGCGCCCGGGCGCTGATCAGCCGGCCGGCGGTGGTCTTCGCCGACGAGCCGACCGGCAACCTCGACTCGCACAGCAGCGCGGAGGTGCTCGACTTCCTCCGCCACTCGGTGAGCGACCTGGGGCAGACCGTCGTGATGGTCACCCACGAGCCGACCGCCGCGGCCTACTCCGACCGGGTGCTGTTCCTCGAGGACGGCCTGATCGTGGACGAGTTGCTGGCGCCGACCGCGGAGTCCGTGCTCGACCGGATGAAGCTGCTCGAGCTCGCCGCGCACGGCACCCCGGGCGGCGCCGCGACCCACCGCTCGCCGGCGCAGGTACGGACGGCGGGTGCGTGATGCTGCGCGCCACCATCAAGTCCCTGCTCGCCCGCAAGCTGCGGCTGCTGCTGTCCGCGCTGGCGATCGTGCTCGGTGTCTCATTCGTGGCCGGCGCGTTCGTGCTCACCGACAGCCTCGGCCGCACCTTCGACAACCTGTTCACGACGATCAGCAAGAACATCGCGGTGGAGGTCCGCGGCACCGTCCAGTCCGACCTCGGCTCGGGGGAGGGTGGCCCGGACAGTAACAACACCCGGCGCAACGTCCCGGCCTCGGCCCTGGAGCGGATCCGTGGCGTGGACGGGGTCGCCGAGGCGCAGCCGTCCATTTTCGGCGGCGCCGTGGTGGTCGGCACGGACGGCAAGCCGGTCAACAACAACGGCGCGCCGAACATCGGCGCCAACTGGGTCGACTCGACCCTGCTGATGCAGCAGCGGATCGTCGAGGGCAACCCGCCGCGCGGCCCAGACGAGATCGTCATCGACCCCGACTACGCGAAGCGGACCGGCCACCACGTCGGCGACACGGTGACCGTGCTCGCCGCCACCGGACAGCAGCAGTTCAAGGTCGTCGGCATCGTCCGCTACGCCGACGGCAAGTCCTCCCTCGGCGGCGAGACCTACGTGCTGTTCACCACCGATACCGCGCAGAAGGTGCTGGACACCCCCGGTGCGTACACCGACATCCAGGTGGCGGCCCGGGACGGGGTGAGCCAGCAGCAACTGCGCGACCGGGTCGCCGCCGCGCTGCCATCCGGCGCCGAGGCGATCACCGGCCAGCAGTTCGCCGACGAGCAGGCCAGCGACGTCAAGCAGGGGCTCGGCTTCTTCAACACGTTCCTGCTGGTCTTCGCCGGTGTGGCGCTGTTCGTCGGCGCGTTCATCATCTTCAACACGTTCTCGATCCTGATCGCCCAGCGCACCCGGGAGCTCGCGCTGATGCGGGCGCTCGGGGCCAGCCGGCGGCAGGTCAACCGGTCGGTGCTGTTCGAGTCCCTGATCGTGGGCCTCGTCGCGTCCGCGGTCGGGCTGCTGGCGGGGATCGGCGTCGCGGTCGGGCTCCGGGCGGCGTTCAACGCCATCGGCGCGGAGTTCCCGCCGGGCCCGACGCTCGTCCTCCCCCGCACCGTGATCGCCGCGTTCGCGGTCGGCGTCCTGGTCACGCTCGCGGCCGCGCTGATCCCGGCCCGCCGGGCGGCGAGGATCGCGCCGGTGGCGGCCATGCGGGACGCGGCTACGCCGGACCGGCCGCTCACCCGGCAGACGATCGGCGGGGCGGTGCTGCTCGTGCTCGGGGTGGTGGGCATGACGCTCGGGCTGACCGGTCGCGGCCTGGCCATCCTCGGTGTCGGCACGGCGCTCGCGTTCCTCGGGATCGCGCTGCTCTCGCCGCTGATCAGCCGCCCGGTGAGCCGCGCGGTCGGGTCGCTGTTCGCCCGCCGGATTCCGGGCAAGCTCGGCCGGCAGAACGCGATGCGCAACCCGCGGCGGACCGCCTCAACCGCGGCCGCGCTGATGATCGGGCTGGCCCTGGTCAGCGCCGTCGGGGTGCTCGGCGCCTCGCTGAAGGGGTCGATCCAGACCGTTGTCAACGGCGCGCTGGGGGCCGACTTCGTGCTGGAGTCGCAGACGTCAGGCATCTCCGAGCAGACCATGGTCGCGCTGCGGCAGCAGGCCGGTGTGGGGCAGGTCGACGGCCTGCGCTTCGACACGGTCAAGGTGAACGGCGACCGGACCGGCGCGATCGCGATCTCGCCGGCGGCGGTCGGCCAGACGCTGTCGCTGCAGCAGCGGCAGGGCTCGGTGACCGCGCTGGGGTCCGACGGCGTGCTGGTGTCGGACAAGGTGCTGACCGACAAGGGCTGGCACGTCGGCGACAGGCTGGACTTCGGCTTCCGGGACGGCAGCACCTCGCCGGTGTCCATCGTCGGCACCTACAAGGACAACGAGCTGGTCGGCGACTATGTGCTGGACCAGACCGCGGCGACGCACTTCCACGGCGGCAAGCTCTACGCGGTGGCGCTGGTGAAGGTCGCGCCCGGCGCCGACCGGGGGCAGGTGCGGCAGGCGCTGGACACGGCCATCAAGCCGTACCCCAACGTGGAGATGCGGGACCGCAGCCAGTTCGTGGCCGAGGCCGCCAGCCAGATCGACACCGCGGTGCGGATCCTGTCGGCGCTGCTCGCGCTGTCGGTGCTGATCGCGGTGCTGGGCATCATCAACACGCTGGCGCTGTCGGTGCTGGAACGTACCCGGGAGCTCGGCCTGCTGCGTGCGGTCGGGATGAGCCGGCGGCAGGTCAAGCGCATGGTCCGGGTGGAGTCGGTGGTGATCGCGATCTTCGGCGGCCTGCTCGGGCTGGTCGTCGGCGGTGTGTTCGGCGTCGCGCTGCAGCGGGCGCTGGTCAACCAGGGGGTGACCGAGCTCAGCTTCCCGGTCGTCCAGCTGCTCGGCTACCTCGTGCTGGCAGCCGTTGCCGGCGTGATCGCGGCCTGGCTGCCGGCCCGGCGGGCGTCCCGGCTGAACGTGCTCAACGCGATCGCCTCCGAGTGACGGTGGGCCGGCCCACCGACTAATAACTGGGACCACCGAGGTGCCTCCCGCACCGCTGGGAATGGCCGGGCAAGCTCTCGCTTGCCCGGCCAGCACGGGGCAGGCTCGGGTAATCCTGGCGTATTCCGCGCGCGCGCCACACCGTCCACAGCCTGAGCGCCGCGACACACGGGCGGAGCAGGGCGGACGTAGGCTGGGCCAATGACCATGCTAGCTCGGCGGCGCCCGTCGCTCCGCTCCAGCGGTGTGCTCCGCCGCGGGGGGCCGCACAGCCCGCGACCCCTCCGGCCACCGGTGGACGCCGCCTCATGACGGAGTTCGAGGACTGGCCCGAGTTGACCGAGCCCGTCCTGGTCGGCGCATTTGAGGGCTGGAACGACGCGGGGGACGCCGCCACGTCGGCGGTGGAGCATCTTGAGCTCATCTGGGACGCTCGCCCGCTGGCCGCCATCGACCCGGACGACTACTACGACTTCCAGGTCAACCGGCCGACGGTGTCGCTGGTCGACGGCGTGCAGCGGCGGATCGAGTGGCCGACCACGCGGTTTTCGATGTGCCGGCCTCCCGGCGCGGGCAACGACCTGGTGCTGATGCGCGGCGTCGAGCCGAACATGCGCTGGCGCGGGTTCTGCGACGAGATCCTGGACCTGGTGCGCGAGCTCGGTGTGCAGACCGTGGTGTCGCTGGGTGCGCTGCTGTCGGACACCCCGCACACCCGGCCGACCCCGGTCACCGGCACGTCGTACGACACGGACTCGGCCTCCCGGTACGGGCTGGAGCGGTCCCGGTACGAGGGGCCTACCGGGATCGTCGGGGTGCTGCAGGACGCCTGCGTCCGGGCGGGCATCCCGGCGATCTCGTTCTGGGCCGCGGTGCCGCACTACGTCTCCCAGCCGCCGAACCCGAAGGCCACCCTCGCCCTGCTGCACCGGGTGGAGGAGGTGCTGGACGTGCCGGTGCCGCTGGGGACCCTGCCCGAACAGGCCGACGAGTGGCAGAAGCTGGTGGACGAGATGGCCAGCGAGGACGCCGACGTCACCGAGTACGTGCGCTCGCTCGAGGAGCGCGACGGCGATGGGGACCTGGAGCAGACCAGCGGGGAGACGATCGCCAAGGAGTTCGAGCGCTACCTGCGCCGCCGCCGCCCTTCCGGGCCGTCCGGCCCGAGCGGCGCCTGAGCCGCCGGCCCAGGCCCTACATCCTGACGCCGAGCAGGGCGTCGGCGAGGTCGCGAACCAGGCCGGGGGCGCCGGCGTCCCGGCCGCCGCGGGTGAGCGCCTCGGTGGCCCACCGGTCCACGACACCCAGCGCGGCAGGGGTGTCCAGGTCGTCGGCGAGGCGGCGGCGGACGGCGTCCAGCACCCCGGTCGCGTCCGGCCCGGCCGATCGGCCGGCCGCGGACCGCCAGCGGTCCAGCCGCGCCTCCGCCTCGGCCAGCAGGCCGGGCGTCCAGTCCCGGTCGGTCCGGTAGTGCTCGGCGAGCAGCGCCAGCCGGATCGCGGCGGGGTCCACCCCCTGGCCGGACAGCTGGGACACCAGCACCAGGTTGCCGCGGCTCTTGGACATCTTCTCGCCGTCCAGACCGACCATGCCGGCGTGCCCGTAGTGCCGGGCGAACGGCCACGTCCCGGTCGCCACCTCCGCGTGCGCGGCGGACATCTCGTGGTGCGGGAAGGCGAGATCGCTGCCTCCGCCCTGCACGTCGAACCCCATGCCGAGCCAGCGCAGCGCGATCGCCGCGCACTCGACGTGCCAGCCAGGCCGGCCGGGCCCCACCCCCGACCCGCCCGGCCAGCAGGGCTCGCCGGGCCGGGGGGCCCGCCAGAGCACCGGGTCGAGCGGGTCCTTCTTGCCCGGCCGGTCCGGGTCCCCGCCCCGCTCGGCGGACAGCGCGGCCATCGTGGCGGCGTCCAGCCCTGACACGTAGCCGAACCGGGGCGCCGCGTCCACGGAGAAGTACACGTCGTCGTCGACCAGGTAGGCCGAGCCGCCGTCGAGCAGGCTGCGGACCAGCGGCAGGATGTCTCGTATCGCCTCCACCGCGCCGACGTACTGCTGCGGCGGGATTACCTGGAGCGCGGCCATGTCCTGCCCGAACAGCCGGGTCTCCCGCTCGGCCAGCGCGGTCCACTCCACGCCGTCGCGGGCGGCCCGTTCCAGCAGCGGGTCGTCCACGTCGGTGACGTTCTGCACGTAGACCACCCGGTGGCCGGCGTCGAGCCAGACCCGGTGCACGAGGTCGAAGGCCAGGTAGGTGGCCGCGTGGCCGAGGTGCGTCGCGTCGTACGGGGTGATCCCGCACACGTACAGCCGGGCGGTCGCGCCGGGCGCGGTCGGTCGGACCTCGCCCGTCGCCGTGTCGTGCAGCCGCAGCGGGCGGCCCGAGCCGGGCAGGCGCGGGATTTCCGGGCGTCGCCACGACTCCATGCTGGCCAGACTAATTGCTCTGCTCGGTCGCTCTCCCGGATCACCAGGGCGGCCAGGGCACGGCCGGCCAGTCGCCGGAGGGCTCCGGGAAGCGGCGGGTCTCCAGCAACCGGTCTACCCGGCGCACCGTGGCGACGACCTCGCGCCGGGTGAGCAGGGCGTGCAGCGCGGCGGCGAGTGGGCCCTCCAGCTCGGCACGCAGCTCCGACAACGTGTCGACCGCATCGTCCGGCAGCCGGTCGCCGGCCCACGACCACAGCACTGTGCGGAGCTTGTCGTGCACATGGAACGAGACGCCGTGGTCCACCCCGTACACGTGCCCGTCCGGCATCGGGATGAGGTGGCCGCCCTTGCGGTCGGCGTTGTTGATCATCGCGTCGTAGACGGCCATCCGGCGCAGCGGCACCGACTCGGAGCGGACCAGCCGGCCGAGGTCGACGGTCGGGTCGCCGTCGATCCACAGCTGGACCATGCCCTCGCCGAACGGGCCATCCCGCAGCACGGTCGGCGGCACCACGTTCCAGCCGGCGGCGGACGAGACGAGGTAGGCGGCGGTCTCCCGGGCGGCCAGGGTGCCGTCCGGGAAGTCCCACAGCGGCCGCTCTCCCCGGATCGGCTTGTACACGCAGGGAGCGCTGACGCCGGCGCAGGTCACCGTGCAGTACAGCGTCGCGTTGCTGGCCTCCACCAGCCGGCCCTCGACCTCCAGCCTGCCCTCGCGCAGCAGCGTCAGCGCCGCCCCGAGGTCGAGCGCGGCGGGTGGCGGGTCGGCCACCTCGTCCGGCCCAGCAGGCGATCCGGTCGCCGGGTCGTCCGGGGACGGCCGCCGCGCCGCCGCTCCCTCGCTCGCACTCACCGGACCAGTGTCGGCGATGCAGGCGTCTCACGGCGACCCGACCCGCTATCCAGCGCCTGCCGGTCACCGCCCCGGCGGCCGCGGGTGTGATGATGGGAGTTGTGCTGACTGTGGACATTCTGATCGTCGGCGCCGGACCGGCGGGGCTGTACGGCGCGTACTACGCCGGCTTCCGTGGCCTGCGCACCGCGGTCGTCGACTCGCTGCCCGAGCCGGGAGGCCAGGTCACCGCGCTGTACCCGGAGAAGCTGATCTTCGACGTGGCCGGCTTCCCGGAGGTCCGCGGGCGGGAGCTGGTGGAGCGGCTGGTCGCCCAGGCGGCCCCGTTCGCGCCGCACTACGTGCTCGGCGAGCAGGCGGTGAGCCTGACCCGGCCGGAAGAGGAGAGCCTCCTGGTCGGCACCGACGCGGGCACCGACATCCTGTGCAAGGCGGTCATCGTCACGGGCGGGATCGGCACGTTCAGCCCCCGGCCGCTGCCGGTCGGGGACGGCTGGCTCGGACGCGGCCTGACGTACTTCGTGCCGCGGCTGGACGAGCACGCCGAGAAGGACGTGGTGATCGTCGGCGGCGGCGACTCGGCCTTCGACTGGGCGCTGAACCTGCACCCGCTGGCCCGCTCGGTGACCCTCGTGCACCGCCGCGACCGGTTCCGCGCACACGAGCACACCATCCGGCAGGTGCACGGCCTGGGCGTGCCGGTGCTGACGTTCACCGAGGTGGACCGGCTGCACGGCGACAACGGCTGGCTCACCGAGGTCACCCTGCGGCACAACAAGAGCGGGGACGTGCGCACGCTGCCGGCGCAGAGTGTGGTCGCCGCGCTCGGGTTCACCGCCGACCTGGGCCCGCTGGCCAGCTGGGGGCTGCGGATCGAGAAGAAGCAGCTGCCGGTCGCCAGCACGATGGCGACGAACCTGCCACGGGTGTTCGCCGCCGGCGACATCACCGACTACCCGGGCAAGCTCCGGCTGATCGCGACCGGCTTCGGCGAGGTTGCCACCGCGGTCTGCAATGCCGCGGTCGCCATCGACCCGAAGGCGCACCTGTTCCCCGGCCACTCCTCCGAAGCCGGCTGAACGGGCGGGGCTCCAGCAGCCCCGTAACCGAAGCAAAGATAGCCCGCTGCCTGACCCGGCCTGCCGGGGTCACCGCCAGTGCGGTAGCCCCGGATAGCCCACCTCCGACCCGGCCGGTGTTGACCGGGTGTGCGGGCGTGGCTGGAGCAAGATAGCCCGTTGTTGACCGGGTGCGGGCGTGGCTGGAGCAAGATAGCCCGTTGTTGACCCGGCAAGCCGGGTCAACAACGGTCAAGCAGCGGTCCCGCGGCGGTAGCCGTTCAGCCGGGGGCAGACGTGGCCCTCGGCGTCCAGCGGCAGGCCGCACAGCGGGCAGGGCGGGCGGCCGGCGGAGACGACCCGGCGGGCCCGGTCCACGAACGCCCGCGCCGCCTCGGCGGTGATCCGCACCCGCAGCACGTCCGGGCCTTCCTCGACGTCCTCCAGGATCGTCGACTCGTCGGCCGGCTCGTCGCCGGAGGCCTGCGCCTCCACCACGACGAGCTGGGCGTCGCCGTCCCAGGCCAGGCCCATCGCGCCGACCCGGAACTCCTCATCGATCGGCGTGTCCAGCGGCTCCAGGTCCTCGCCGTCGGCCTCTTCCGGCAGCACGACGCCCAGCCGCCGCTGCACCTCGGCCAGCAGCTCGTCCAGCCGGTCGGCGAGCAGCACCACCTGCACCTTCTCCAGCCCTACCGTGACCGTCCGGCCGGCACCGGATGCCTGCAGGTAGAACGTGCGCTCGCCCGGCTGGCCGACGGTACCGGTGACGAAGCGCTGCGGTCGGTCGAAGAGATACACCTGACGAGGCATCAAGGAGGCAGCGTAGCCGTTCTGTCGCCCGGTTGCCGCTGTGCGATGACCCAGCGGTGACTCACCAGGGTGCGCCCGCTCCCCCGCCGACGGCGGCGTCGGCCGCCTCCGCCGGCTGCTCGCCGGGCTCCGGCGGCAGCAGGCCACGGACGTCGCCGCCGGTGTCGTTCATCCGCAGCACGAACGGCCGGGTGTCGGTGTAGCGGACGACCGAGACCGAGCACGGCTCCACCACTATCCGCTGGAACAGGTCCAGGTGCATGCCCAGCGCGTCGGCGAGCAGCGCCTTGATCACGTCGCCGTGGCTGCAGCCCAGCCAGGTCGCGTCCGGGCCGAGCCGGGCGTTCCAGTCCCGGACCGCGGACAGCGCCCGGATCTGGGTGTGCGCCAGTGACTCGCCCTCCGGCCCGGGGAAGACCGCGCCGGACGGGTGCTGCTGGACCACCTTCCACAGCGGCTCGCGGGTCAGCTCCTGCAGCGGCCGCCCGGTCCAGTCGCCGTACCGCACCTCGACCAGCCGGTCGTCCGGCTGCGGCGCCAGCCCGTCCCGCCCGGCGGCCACCGCCGCCGCCGTCTGCACGCACCGCTCCAGCGGGCTGGTGACGATCGCCGCCAGCGGCACCGGGCGGAGCCGCTCGGCCAGCACCGCCGCCTGCGCCCGGCCGCGCTTGTCCAGGTCCACCCCCGGCGTGTGGCCGGCCAGCACCGGCCCGGTCAGCGCGGTGAGCCCGTGCCGGACGAGCAGAACGGTGGTCACGGCCGCCACTGTAGGACCCCCGCGCCGCCCGGCTCACCGGTCCGGGTGTGGGTACGCAGCGGAGATGAGCTGTTCCTGCACGTGAGCAGCCGGAGACCGGCCCCGGCCGGTCAGGTGGGGTTGAGCACGCCGGCGGACAGCAGGGCGAGCAGCGTGAGGCCCAGCAGCACCCGGTAGGCGACGAAGACGAGCGTGCTGTGCCGGGCGAGGTAGCGCAGCAGCCAGGCGATCGAGCTGTAGCCGACCACGAACGCCAGCACCGTCGCCAGCACGGTCGCGTTCAGCCCCGGCCCGCCCGGCTCGCCGATCTTGCGCGCCTCGAACAGCCCGGACAGCACCACCGCCGGGATCGACAGCAGGAACGAGAACCGGGCGGCCGCCTGCCGGGTCAGCCCGCGGAAGAGGCCGGCGGTGATCGTCGCGCCGGACCGGGAGACGCCCGGGATCAGCGCGGCGGACTGCGCCAGCCCGACGGCCAGGCCGTCGGAGAGCCGGATCTTCTCCTCGTCCCGCTCCTTCGTGCCGACCCGGTCGGCCCACAGCAGCACCAGGGCGAGCCCGATCAGCGCCGAGGCGATCAGCCACAGGTTGCGCGCCCCGGTCTCGATCCGGTCCCGGAACAGGTAGCCCAGCGCCCCGATCGGGATCGTGGCGATGATCACGTACCAGGCGATCCGGTACTCCGCGCTGTCCCGAACCGAGCGGTCCACCACGCCGCGGACCCAGGCGGCGGTGATCTGCAGGATCTCCCGCCAGAAGTAGACGAGGACGGCGAGCATCGTGCCGAGCTGCACGACCGCGGTGAACGCGGCGCCCGGGTCCGGCCAGTTCAGCAGCGCCGGCACGATGCGCAGGTGGGCCGTGCTGGACACCGGGAGGAACTCGGTCAGCCCCTGCACCACCCCGAGCACGATCGCCTGGAGGTCGGTCACCCCGCGCCGGACCTGTCCAGGGCGTCGGCGGCCGTGCGGAGCTCGGCGATCCGCTCGTCCAGCCCGCCAGCGGACGGCGCCACGGTCAGCGTGGTGACTCCGGCCTCGGCGTACGCCTGCATCCGGTCGGCGATCCGGGCCGGCGGGCCGAGCAGCGACGTCCGGTCGATGAACTCGAACGGCACTGCCGCCTGCGCCCCCGCGTAGTCCTTGGCCAGGTACTTGTCCTGCACCTCGGTCGCGGCCTGCTCGAACCCCATCCGCCGAGCCAGCGCGTTGTAGAAGTTCTGCTCGCGGCTGCCCATGCCGCCGACGTAGAGGGCGGCGTACCCGCGCACCGAGTCCGCCGCCGCGGCCACGTCCTCGCCGACGACCAGCGGCACAGTCGGGACGACGTCGAAGCCGTCCATGCCGGCCCCGGCCCGGGTCCGCCCGGCCCGGATCGCCTCCAGCGACTCGTGCGAGTGCTCCGGGGAGAAGAACACCGCCAGCCAGCCGTCGGCGATCTCGCCGGCCAGCTCGAGGTTCTTCGGCCCGACCGCGGCCAGGTAGACCGGGATGCGCTCGCGGACCGGGTGGACGGTCAGCTTCAGCGCCTTGCCCGGGCCGTCCGGCAGCGGCAGCCGGTAGTGCTCGCCCTCGTACCGCAGCGTCTCCCGGCGCAGCGCCTTCCGGGTGACCTCGATGTACTCCCGGGTGCGGGTCAGCGGCTTGCCGAACGGCACGCCGTACCAGCCCTCGGACACCTGCGGGCCGGACACCCCCAGGCCGAGCCGGAACCTGCCGCCGGAGAGCGTGTCCAGCGTCGCGGCGGTCATCGCGGTCATCGCCGGCGCCCGCGCCGGGATCTGCATGATCGCGCTGCCGACGTCGATCCGCTCGGTCTGCGCGGCCACCCAGGCGAGCACGGTGACGACGTCCGAGCCGTACGCCTCCGCCGCCCACGCCACCGCGTAGCCGAGCCGGTCGGCCTCCTTGGCCAGCGCGAGGTTGGCCGCGTCGTTGCCGGCGCCCCAGTAGCCCAGGTTGAGTCCCAGCCGCATGGTCGGTCACAGTAGGGGGTCGGGCACCGGCGCAGGTCAGCGGGGCAGGCTCCCCGCCGCCCGCCAGCCGGCCCGCCGCCCGCCGCCCAGCCAGCCGCCAGCCGGCCCGCCGCCGGGTCCGGCGTTGCGCGGCCCGGACGGTGACCGGCGGTCGGTAGCTTCTGCGGCCATGGAGCAGCGTGCGCTGGGCCGCAGCGGGCTGGTCGTCTCCCGGCTCGGCCTCGGTACGGCCACCTGGGGGCGGGACACCGACGAGGACGACGCGGCCGCCCAGCTGGTGGCGTTCCGGGAGGCCGGCGGCACGCTGCTGGACGTCGCGCCGGCGTACGTGTGCGAGCCGGCCGAGCCGGTGGTCTGCCGGCTGGTCCGGGAGGTGGTGCCGCGGCCGGAGCTGGTGCTCGCGGCCAAGGCCGGCGGGCGGACGGGGCCGGGCGCGATGGGGCGGGGCGGCTCGCGCGGCCATCTGCTGGCCGCGCTGGACGCGACGCTGCGCCGGCTCGGCACCGATTACGTCGACCTGTGGCAGCTGCACGGCTGGGACTCGCGGGTGCCACTGGAGGAGACGCTGGCCGCGCTGGACGCGGCGGTCTCCTCGGGGCGGGTCCGGTACGTCGGCGTGTCGAACCTGGCCGGCTGGCAGACCGCGGCCGCGGCGGCCTGGCAGCGGGCCTGGCCGGGGCGCGCCTCGGTCGTGTCCAGCCAGGTGGAGTACTCCCTGCTGGAGCGCGGCGTCGAGCGGGAGGTCGTGCCGGCCTGCGCGGACGCGGGCATCGGGCTGCTGGCCTGGTCGCCGCTGGGGCGGGGAGTGCTGACCGGGAAGTACCGGCACGGCACCCCGTCGGACTCCCGGGCCGCCTCGCCGCACCTGCGCGAGTTCGTTGGCCGGCACCTCACCGACGAGGCGGCCCGGATCGTCGAGGCGGTGGCCACCGCCGCCGACGGCCTGGGCACCTCGCCGCTCGCCGTCGCGTTGGCCTGGCTCCGGGACCGCCCGGGCGTGGTCGCTCCGATCCTCGGCGCCCGCACCGTCGGCCAGCTCGCCGGCTCGCTCGCCGCCGACGGCATCACGCTCCCCGCCGAGATCCAGGCCGCCCTTGACGACGTCTCCGCCCCGCCCACCGGCTACCCCGAGCGCTGACCGGATCCTCCGCCGGGCGCGGATCCTCAGTCGAGCGCCAGTTGCAAGCCGTCGTGCTCGACGAAGTCCGCGTAGTCCTTGACGTTCCGCGTCGCCAGCGAGACATCCTCCGCGAGGCAGCACGCCGCTACCCACATGTCGTTCACCGGTCGGGGTCGTCCCCGGTCCTGCGCTGCGGCGGCGATCTGGCCCCACGTGTACGCGACCTGCACGTCGTAGGGCAGCACCACGACGCGACCTAGCCAGTCGGCCAGCTCAGTCCACTTACGCAGGCCCCAGCGGTGCGACTCGGCCCACTTCACCAACTCGCCCACCGTCACGAACGACACACACCAGGTCCGGCCCAGCAGCTGCGTGGGCGGCGGGTCGAGCGCTCACTTGATGATCAATGACGCGATGTCGGTGTCGAGAGCGACCGGACGGGCTCGGTCAGCCAACGTCGGCCTGGCGGGAAGCTCGTACGTCGGCCAGGAACTCCTCCAGCTCCTCGTCTGACTCCCACAGGTCCGCCCGCATGTCCGCCAATGACACCACCGGCCGCACGCCCTGCTGCCGGGCCAGTTCCTCGACCGAGGCAGAGCGTGCGCCGGGCAGGAACCGCGAGAAGTCCCGTCCGCTCATGGTCACCACTGTCCTCCCGGTCGCCCCTGCGATTGTCGCACTCTTCTGCCATCTCGACCCACGGCGGTCCGGCGTGTTCTGTCCGACCGCTCGCCCACCGGGCGGAGCGCGGGCAGGGCCCCGGTAGGGTCTCGGCGTGGCCGAGAGCGACCCGGTGTTCGCGGCGTTCTGCGCGGCCGGGTTGTGGCCGGGGCTGGGGCGGGCGCTGGCCGGGGCGCTGCCGGAGGCCGGGATCGCCGGTCCCGACGAGGTGACCGCTGAGCGGCTGGCCGGGCTGCCTCGGGTGGGGGCGGTGCGGGCCGGGCGGCTGCTGTCCGGGTGGGTCGGCGCGACCCACGTCTACGAGGTGGCCAAGCTGGTGGTGCCGGCGGGGTTGCCGGCCCGGGTGGCGGGGCGCGCGGTCGACGCGTTCGGCGACGGCGCGGCCCGGCTGCTGCGGGAGGACCCGTGGCGGCTGCTGGAGCTTCCCGACGTCCGCATCGTGGAGGCCGACCGGGTCGCGGTGGCGGCGATCCCCGGTGTCCGCCGGGAAGACCCGCGCCGCGGGCGGGCACTGGTCGGGCACGTCCTGGCCCGGGCCGCCCGGGACGGCCACACCGTGCAGCCGGCCGCGGTGGTCGCGTCCCTGCTGCGCGCCGAGGGGGCGCCCGACCCGGCCGCGGCGATCGGCGCCGCCCGCGATGCCGGCACCGTGCTCGCCGTCGAGGCGGCCGACGGGACCGCGGTGCTGGGCCTGGACCGGTACGCGATGGCCGAGGCCGGGATCGCCGAGGCACTGGCCCGGCTGGCCGCCACCGCCAAGCCGATCGAGGCCGCGGCCGGCGCCGCCGGCGGCGAGCTGGATGCCACCCAGCAGGCGGCGGTGCAGGCGGCGCTGCAGCACGGGGTGAGCGTGCTGACCGGCGGCCCGGGCACCGGCAAGAGCCGTACCGTCTCCGCGCTGGTCGAGCTGGCCACCGCGGCCGGCCGGCAGGTCGCGCTCGCGGCGCCGACCGGCCGGGCGGCCAAGCGGCTGGAGGAGCTCTGCGACGCGCCCGCCTCGACGCTGCACCGGCTGCTCGGCGCCCAGGCTGCCCGGTCCTCCGGCGACGGCGCCGGCGCCCCGGCGACGGTCCGCACCGGGCACTTCGCCCGCGGCGAGGCGTGGCCGCTGGACGCGGACGTGGTGGTCGTCGACGAGGCGTCGATGCTGGACGTCGAGCTGGCCGTGGCGCTGCTGGAGGCCTGCGCCGACGGCACCCACCTGCTGCTCGTTGGCGACCCGGCCCAGCTGCCGTCGATCGGGCCGGGCCGGGTGCTCGCCGACCTGGTCGAGTCCGGCGCCGCACCGGTCACCGAGCTGAGCACGCTCTACCGGCAGGCCGAGGGCGGCGCGATCGCCCGGCTGGCCACCGCGGTCCGCGGCGGCACGCTGCCCCGGGTCGAGGCCGCCGACCGGGAGGTGGTGGTCGTGCCGGCCGCCGGCTCCGCCGAGGCCGCGCACCGGGTCGTCCAGTTGGTGACCGACTCGATCCCGCGGGCGCTCGGCATCCCGGCCGACGACGTTCAGGTCGTCACCCCGGTGCACCGCGGCCCCGCCGGGACGGTGGAGCTGAACGCGGCGCTGAAGGCCCGGCTGAACCCGCACACCGGCGGCCCGACCGTGGCCGGGTTCGACCCCGGGGACCGGGTGGTGGCCACCGCGAACCACCTGGACCTGGAGCCGGTCGGCTTCGCCAACGGCGAGGTCGGCGTCGTCACCGAGGTCGGCGACGGCGCGGTGACGGTGGAGTTCCCGGCCGGGCCGGCGACCGTGTCCGGCCGGGCGCTGGCCGACCTGCGGCACGGCTGGGCGGTCACGGTGCACCGGGCGCAGGGCTCGGAGTGGCCCGCGGTGGTCGCGGTGCTGCCGCCGGAGGCCGGCGGCATGCTCTCCCGCCCGCTGGTCTACACGGCACTGACCAGGGCCCGCCGGCACCTGTCGGTGGTGCACGCGGCCGGGCCGGTGCTGGCCCGGGCGGTGCGCGAGGTCGGCGCCCGGCCCCGCCGCACCCGGCTCAAGGAGTTGCTGGCCGAGGCCCGGGCGGGGGAGCGGGTGTCGCCGGGGTAACGGCCGGGTTGCCGTGCCTGTCCGCCGGTTGACGAGGCAGAATCGCCGGCATGGCCCTGACGACGGAGTACGAGTACGCACCGGTACGCATCCCTCCCGGGACGGACCGCTCGACAGCGGCGGTGCAGTTGGCGCTGCACGCCGAGTACGGCGGGTGGGAGCTGGCGAAGGTGCGCTTGCACTCCGACGGATCCCGCCGGGTCTGGCTGCGCCGCCGGCGTACCCCGGGCCACCGGCTCCCGCTGCCCGGCGTCTCGCTCTGACCCTTCCGCGCCCGGTCGGAGACCGGGCGCGGAAGGGGCTATCTTGCTCCGGGTCGCAAAGTCCGGGCACGGGAAGGGGCTGCTGTCTTGCTCCGGGTCGCAAAGTCCGGGCACGGGAAGGGGCTGCTGTCTTGCTCCGGGTCGCAAAGTCCGGGCACGGGAAGGGGCTGCTGTCTTGCTCCGGGTCGCAAAGTCCGGGCGCGGAAGGGGCTGTCTTGCTCCGGGTCTCGGAGACCGGCACGGGAAGGGGCCGCTATCTTGCTCCGGGTCCTTGCTCCGGGTCCTTGCTCCGGGTCCTTGCTCCGGGTCGGAGCGCGTCAGGCCGATGCCCCGGCCGGCAGCAGCACGACCTTGCCGACTGTGCGCCGGGTGGCGAGCCGGGTGAGCGCGTCCGGGGCAGCGGACAGCGGCAGCCGCTCGGACACCAGCGGCCGGATCGCGCCCTCGGCGTACATCCGCAGCAGCGCCTCGTGCGCCTCGGCCACCACCGCCGGCTTCGCGGTCCGGTACAGCCCCCAGTGCAGCCCCACCACCGAGTAGTTCTTCACCAGCACGTGCCCGGCCGGAACCTCGGCGATCCGCCCACCGGCGAAGCCGACGACGACCAGCCGCCCCTCGAACGCGACGCACTTGCGGGAGGCGTCGAACACGTCCCCGCCGACCGGGTCCCAGATCACGTCGGCGCCGCGGCCGCCGGTCAGCTCCCGGACCCGCTTGGCGACATCGGGCTCGGCCCGGTAGTCCAGCGCCTCGTGTGCGCCGAGATCGCGGCAGACCTGCACCTTGTCCGGCCCGCCGGCGGTCGCGATCACGTGCGCGCCGGAGGCCAGCCCGACCTGGATCGCCGCCGAGCCGACCCCGCCGGCGCCGGCGTGCACCAGCAGCGTCTCTCCCGGCCGCAGGCCGGCGCGCCGGTGCAGCCCGACGTAGGCGGTCTGGTACGTGATGAGCAGCGCCGCCGCGTCCGCCGCCGGCATGTCGTCCGGCACCCTCCAGGCGCCGCCGGCGGGCAGCACGGCAAGCTCGGCCAGGCCGCCGCGGGGCAGCGGCGGGCCGCCGAGAACCCGGTCCCCTTCGGCGAAGCCGGCCCCCTCCCCCGCCTCGACCACCGTGCCGGCGATCTCCAGCCCGGGCGTGAACGGCAGCGGCGGCCGTTCCTGGTAGAGCCCGGCGCACAGCAGCACGTCCGGAAAGTTCAGCGCGACCGCCTCGATGCGGACCAGAACCTCGCCCGGTCCCGGCCGTGGGTCGGGCACCTCGTCCCAGCGCAGCACCTCGGCCGGCGCGCCGAGCTCGTGCACCTGCCACGCCTTCACCCCAGCACCGCCTCCACCGCAGTTACTGCCTTCACGCCGCCACCGCCGTCACGTCAGCACCCGCCGTCACCGCTGCACCTGCCCGCTCGCGTCGCCCCAGGAAGTGAGCTCGGGCGGAACGACCGTGCCGCCGTCGGCGAGGACCGGCCCCGGCACGCCCCGGAACCGGTACGGCGACGGCTCTCGGCCGGGCTGCACGAACCACGCCTCCCCCGACCGGCCGGCGTCCAGGACCGCCACGAACGCCGCCGCGACGTCGTCCGGGTCCAGCAGCGGGAAGCTGGCCGCGTCGAACACCGCCTTGGCCACGCCCAGGATCGTGGTGTCGGTGAACCCGGGGCACAGCGCGTTGATCCGCACCCCGTCGGCGGCCAGCGGCTCGGCCATCGCCCGCACGTAGCCCACCACCGCCGTCTTGGTCAGCGTGTAGAGCGGGTCCGACGGCATCGGCACCAGCCCGGCGAGCGACGCGGTGACCACGATCGACCCGCCGCCGGAGGCACGCAGCGCCGGCAGCGCGGCGTCGACCCCGAACACCACGCCGTCCACGTTCACCCCGACGATGCGCCGGTACGCGGCCAGGTCCACCGCGTCGGCGGCCGTCTGGCCGGAGGAGACGCCGGCGTTCAGCGCCACCACGTCCAGCCGGCCGTAGGCGGCCAGGGCAGCGCCCACCGCCGCCCTGCTGCCGGCCGGGTCGGACACGTCCACGCCCACCGGCACCCCACCGACGTCCACTGCGGCCACGCCGGCCGCTGCCGGGTCGAGGTCGGCCACGACGACCCGGCAGCCGCGGCCGGCCAGCCGGCGGCAGACCGCCCGGCCGATCCCGCCCGCTCCGCCGGTCACCAGCGCGACCGGGGCGTCCCCGGCCGGCCTGCCGCCTGCCTCACTCATCGTCGAGCCCGAACCGGTCGCGCTCGGCCGCCCGTTCGGCCTCCTCCAGCGAGGCGTACATCGGCTCGTACAGCGCCACGACCAGGGGCGAGTCGGCCAGCTCGAAGAGCTGGTCGGCCTCGTGCGGCGGCGATGCCAGGTCGTCCGGGCCGAGGGTCTCCTCGACGACGTTGACCAGGACAAGGCCGCTTTGCGGCACCAGCTCGGGGACGTCCAGGCCGGCCATCGAGCCGCCGCCGGCGTGCAGCAGCTCGGAGACGGCCTCGCCGATGCTCTGCACCGGCTCGCCCGCCCGCTGCTCGTTCACGCCCTGCCAGGTGCTCGACCGGGCCTGGGTGCCGGCCCGCAGGAGCGCCTCGACCCGCGGCACCACGTAGTCGCGCCGCTGCCGCACGCTGATCCGCAGCTCCTCCGGCGCGGTCTCGTTCTCCGGCTCGGCGTCCGCCGCGAGGTCGGCTGCGGTGATCTCGACGGCCAGCTCCTCGGCGACGTCCCACGGCGTCACCTCGCCGTAGGCATCCTCCAGCAGCTCGTCGTAGGCCAGCGAAGAGTTGTTCAGCTCCACGTACGCCGCCCAGACGGCGTCGTCGTCCACCGCGCCGGCGGCCGCCTTCACCGCGCGCAGGTGGCCCCGGGCGGCGTCGATCACCCGGTCCAGGGCGAGGTCGAGGTCGGAGTCGGCGCTCACGGGACACCTCCGGAAGTGGCCTGGTCGGGCCCCGGCGGCGGGGGACGGCCGGTCAGCAGCTGGCGAGCAGGCGGTCAAGGACGCGGACACCGAAGCGTAGGCCCTCGACCGGGACCCGTTCGTCCACCCCGTGGAACAGCGCCGCGAAGTCCAGCTCGGGCGGCAGCCGCAGCGGCGAGAACCCGAAGCAGCGCATCCCGAGCCGCTCGAAGGACTTCGCGTCGGTGCCGCCGAACAGCATGTACGGCACCGGCCGGGCGCCGGCGTCCTCCGCCCGCAGCGCCGCGCACATCGCCTCCACCAGCGGCCCGTCGAACGTGGTCTCCACCGCCTGGTCGTAGTGCAGCCACTCGCGGCTGACCCCGGGCGGCAGCAGCTCGTCCAGCTGCCGCTCGAACTCCTCCTCCTGTCCAGGCAGGAACCGCCCGTCAACCGTGGCGGTCGCGGTGCCCGGCACGACGTTGCTCTTGTAGCCGGCCGCCAGCATGGTCGGGTTCGTGGTGTTGCGCAGGGTGGCGGCCAGCGCCCGGGCGAGGCCGCCGAGGTGCGGCAGCAGCGACCCCGCGTCGTCCGGGTCGAGGTCGACGCCGAGCGCGTCGGAGAGCGCCTCCAGGAACTGCCGGACCGTCTTCGTCATCACGACCGGGAACTGGTGCCGGCCCAGCCGGACCACCGCCTCGGCCAGCCGGACCACCGCGCTGTCCTCCTGCAGCATCGACCCGTGCCCCGGCCGGCCGCGGGCGGTCAACTGGAACCACGCCATCCCCTTCTCCGCGGTCTGCACCAGGTACAGGCGCAGGTCCTCGCGCACCGTCACGGAGAAGCCGCCGACCTCGCTGATCGCCTCGGTGCACCCGTCGAACAGCTCGGGGTGGTTGTCGACCAGCCACCGGGCGCCCAGGCCACCGCCGGCCTCCTCGTCGGCGAGGAACGCCAGGACGATGTCCCGCGGTGGCCGCCGGCCGCCGCGGACCCAGTCCCGGACCACCGCGAGCGTCATCGCGTCCATGTCCTTCATGTCGATCGCGCCGCGGCCCCAGAGGTAGCCGTCCCGCTCCTCGGCGGAGAACGGGTGCACCGACCACTCCGCCGGGTCCGCCGGCACCACGTCAAGGTGCCCGTGGATCAGCAGCGCACCGCGGGACGGGTCGGTGCCCTCGATCCTTGCCACCACACTGGCCCGGCCCGGCTCGGACTCCAGCAGCATCGGCTCGATGCCGACCTCGGCCAGCTTCTCGGCGACGTACTCCGCGGCGGGCCGCTCGGTGCTCGTCGGGTTGCTGGTGTCGATCCGGATCAGGTCGGCGCAGAGCCCGACCACCTCGTCCTCGGCTGCGCTCGTCATCGTCCCTTCCTACACCGACGAGGGCGTGCGCCCCCGTCAACCCCCCGAACGGCGCGGACCCTACGAGCCGGCCCCCCTCGACCGGACCCTGCGCCGCGGCCGGGTCCTACCAGCCGTACCCGGCGGCGTAGGTGACCTGGGCGAGCACGGCCTGGCCGCTGGTGTTCGGGTGGAAGTAGTCCCAGCCGCTCAGCATGCCGAAGGTGAACTGGTAGTTGAACACGGCGCCGTTGTCGTACCGGCAGCGCGCGTGCGCCAGGCAGGACTGTTGCAGCTGGGCATTGAAGTCGATCACCCGCTGCCGGACCCGGTTGCGCCGGTCCTCGTCGGCCTGCGCGGTCGACGTGGGGTTCTTGAGCATCGTCTGGCAGATCCCGCCGATCGCCCAGGTGGTGCGCGCCCGCCAGTCGCCCTTGGCCACGAACCACAGCCGCTTGAGGTCCGGGATGCTCGCCACCAGGATGCGGGCGGCCGATAGGCCGACGTTGAGCCGGTTCAGCGCGGCGTCGACCTGGCTGCGGAACGTGGACACCGGCGTCATCTGCGACTCGCTGTCCTTGCAGGCGTCGTTCGCCCCCATCAGCACGGTCACGTACCCCACGCCCTGGCCCACCGCCGTCTGCGCCTGGCCGTCGAGGTCGGCCGCGGTCGCACCGGTCCGCGCGTCGTTGTTGTTGTGGCCGTTGATCGCCGGGTTGACCGCGCGGATCCGCAGGTAGTGGCTGTTCACCGGGCCGTAGTCGCCGGTCGACCAGGACCGGCTGGTGCAGTCGACGAAGAAGCCGCAGGCGTCGAACCCCCGGGTGATCGAGTCGCCGAGGCTGGCCATGCTGTTCGGCGGCGGGCCGGCGTCCGGCGTGGCGGCGCCTGCCGCCGAGGCCAAGCCGATGACAGCGGCCAGGGAGGAGGCGACGGCGAGACTGCGCAGGAGAGTCAGGCGAGTGAGCACGGAACGACCTCCGAACGGCGGGTGGCGGCGGAAGCGCGGTGCGTACCGGAGTGTCACCGTGGCGTAACCAGGCGCACAAGCCGTCTTCCGGGGGACACCGCCCCGCCGGCCCACGTCCCCGCCGATTGAGCCCTCCTCCCGCGCTTCGGTAGAGTGAGTCTCCGCAGGTCCGGGTGGCGGAATGGCAGACGCGCTAGCTTGAGGTGCTAGTGCCCGTAAAGGGCGTGGGGGTTCAAGTCCCCCCTCGGACACGAACCAATCTCCGACGGGTAGGGCCGGGGCTGTGCCTCGGCCCTGACTGTGTGGGCCGCCGGGTGGTAGGTGAGTTTGAGGCCGATGTGCCCGTAGAGGGTGGCCTTGTCGGCCGGGTCGGCGTCGCGCAGGACGGTGAGGTAGTCCGAGTAGCCGGTGAGCAGCCCGGCGATGTCGTCCCGGCTGAGCTGGGCCCGGATGGTGCGTTGGCGTAGCCGGGCCTC